>Ga0116227_10010060_pt1 | contig 16761 bp, 14 predicted proteins | sample S1TSphgellanicum_FD_89693 | JGI IMG/M metagenome (GOLD analysis project Ga0116227, IMG submission 89693) | Host-associated microbial communities from peat moss isolated from Minnesota, USA - S1T2_Fb - Sphagnum magellanicum MG | ecosystem: Host-associated > Plants > Peat moss > Unclassified...
AAAAAACATTTGTTTATTCTGATCCCAGATCAATTCTTCGGTATTGAAAGTCATTGTTTGATTGACTACCACCACATTGCGTTTAAAGACGATTAGTTTTTCCATCTCCTTCATAATTGCATAATCTGAAGTAATGGTACCGGTTATCTTTTGAAACTCATCCAGAAACTGGATCTTTACTCCATCAGGCATTTCCTGATATGGCGAGCCGCTGACTGGAGTAACCTTATCCAAAACAGGTGCATAACCTTTTGCTTTTACTTTGGCCGAATCACTATAGATGATCTCGACACCTTTGGTACGGTCTACATTTAAACTGATCTTGTTGATCACTTCCACTTTCTTCAGATCATCATCACCACAACTACTCAGAAAAATCTGAACCAGGCAAAAGGCAACTCCCCAGAAAACAAAGCGTGCGGCATTCATTAATCAAACTTAAAACGCCTAAACCAAGTATCGTTTAATGTAAATCCTAAGTGAATGTTTACATAATTCTCTTGAACAAGACCATTAGACACTGTGCCTCTTCTTCCTACTTCAGCGGTTACATTGACCTTGTAAAAAGCATACCTGTTATAGGATAATGGCAAGCCTAGACCAAAAGTCAAAGCCTTTTGGTTGATGTCCTGGTTATTAATGCGCATGTAGGTTTTATCGTAAGTAAAACCTGCGCGATAATCTATCCTATTGAAATAACTTCCGATTGAGCCAGCATCCGGTGTGATTTGTCCACCGATTGAATACCCCCAACTATCTTGTAACTTGTCGTTTACACCGTCCATGGTCAGTTTAGACCACTTACCAGTTCTAAAATCAGCTCCAACCATCCATTTATTATCTCTTTGAATCGAGAAACCAAAATTATGCATCAATGGAAGCTTCAATTTAACACCATTTTTTTGAACAGAATCAACCGTTACGTAAGAAGCAGGATTTTCATCACCTGTGGTTGGATCAAAAGGGAACCTGGTCAACACCGTACTGCGGTCGCTACTGATGCTCGAAGATGCGGATCCCGAATAACCCAAGGTAATGCGGCTTTTGGTACTTAAAGGAATTTCAAATTGAGCTCCATAAGAAAAGCCAACTCCACCTACACTATTTTTAATTTGTTGTCTTGTATTGTAAGCAGGGTAAGTAACCGGTTCAATAGTTTGCGTCTGGATCAGGTTACCGAAAATATACTCAACATTTGCACCTATTCTAACGTAATCACCAAACTGCTGACCAATTCCGAGATATGCCTTATTTAAACCGCCTTCACCTGAATACCGGGTATTGAAAGCCGTTGAATCCAATGTACTACCATTTGCTGCATAAACAGAACTTTTCGTAAACTGATAGCCAACGTCAGTAAACGGAAGCAATCCAAAACTCAAGCCCGTTCGTCCAGGATTTAAAGGAAAAGCCAAGGCAAGATGACTCAATGAACCGTTAAAGCTACCCTCTGAAAGGCTTCCCTGTTTCAAACTTTTAAATTCCATCGAAGCGCCAATGTCAACAGCAGTCATCATAATACCTGAATAAGTAGCCGGATTTTGCATATTGATATTGCTAAAGCCATCCGGGCGATAAACGCCAGTAGAAATCCCACCCATTGCCTTAAACTGCGGCAAAAGCAAACTGTTTACATTCCCCAACCCATATCTGGAGTATGGAGATTGTGAAATAACCTGCGCTTTAACCGAAACACTGGCAAACAAGGCCATTAGAACTACTATATAATTAATTTTTTTGTACATATTCAAACGCAATAACTTCATTTAATCCTTTTAACACCAAATACGGATCGTGGATAATTTGAGGCGCAAAGATGCTGTTTTTTAATTGCTTCAGCAAAAAAGCTCCATTACCACCTGTTAACAGCACCGTAAGACCAATATTTTCTTTATTATAAGCGGATATATATCCTTCAACTTCGTTAATCAACCCTAGTAAAACCCCATTCTTTATAGCCGAGGCAGTATCGGAACCAACTGGTATTTCTTCGTTTTCATTCCATTCTACCAATGGCAACCTACCTGTAAAATGGTTCAAAGCACTAAAGCGCATGTGTATTCCGGGACTTATACTACCTCCAAAATACGCTGAAGCACTATCAAGTAAATCGTACGTCATACAAGTTCCGGCATCAATCATCAAACAATTCTGACCGGGATAAGCCGCATGAGCAGCCAAAACTTTAGCCCACCTGTCCAGCCCAAGTGTAGACAAAGTCCGGTAGTGGTTATTGATACCATTATTCACCTGAGTAGAAAAAGGGATGTACCTGGTTCTTTTTTGTAAAACATCTACGACTTCATTTAAATCGGCACTCACACTTGCAATCGTCGCATTTTTAACATCGTACTGGTCAATTAAAGAAACCAGCATAGCCAAATCAATTTGCTTTAGCAACTGGTAATTAACTAACCTTCTTTCCTCAAAAATGGCCAGTTTAATATTCGTATTACCAATATCTAAAACAAGGTTATGCATGACCTACTTCAAACTTCATGGCACAAAGCTATTAATCTTTAGCAAGTTTCAACGTGCCAATTTGTTAAAAAACGTTAAACAAAAAGCATTGAATAGCCAAAACTAAAATCAGGAATAAGCTCTCGTAAAACCATCTCTTTTTGGCATTCGAGTAATAGTAAGCCAATAATACAGCGCCAGGAGGGACACAAAGTAAAAAATGATAGAGGTTGAATTCTGGTTTCGTATAAAAACTGACTATAGCTACCAGGAACATAAAAAAAAGCATTTGAAAAGCCTTTCTCGTACTGATAAAGCTTCTAAAAAAGTTTTCCCGCAATTGGATAATGGCCAAAACCATCATCACAACAACCGGAACCAGTACCAGGTAATCATTGTACTGAATTTTAAATACCGATGGGAATTTATTTGCCAGTGGCAGCCAGATCCTATAGAACTTAGATAAACTATCGTTCCAATAATAATAAACCGCTACAAAGAAGAAAATGGTTAAAAATCCAACAAGTCCTGAAATCCACTCCCGCCAACTGAAAGAACGGTACAGTAGCAAGGCCAGCCAAATCATCACCAGCATGACAATAAAAGGGAAATAAATCAGTGTACCTATAGCGATGATCATTCCAATATCAAACATGATCATGATCGCATTTGGAGATTTCCCAATTTTAAGAAATTTATCCATCATCCAGATTAGCAAAAAATTGCAGATTAAAGTCGGACTAAGTACCAGGAAGGGCATAAACAAACTGGCTCCGGTAATATACATCAGCGCTGGCAAGAACCCTGGCTTATTCAACAAGCTGTGGTTATTCACCACCCGGTTAAACAAGATGGCCTGTATGTAAATGATAATACCTGCAAAAAACAAGTTGGCGCTTGGCGACAGCGTATTCTGAATGGGAATCTGAATGAAAAATTTAGTATAAGGTTCTAAAAACTCAAAATTAAGTTCAGGAGGAGTTTCTGCAAATATGGCAATCCGCATAAAAAAAGTATATGCAAATAATATGAGCAGGTTTATGGGGTTTAGTTTTCTAAATTGATTGATCATGCCTGTTTACTAAGGCAAAGTAAAGCAAATTATCTGGCAAACTGTTTCACAACTTTATCTATTACTGAAGCCGTTTCATCCGGAAAATAAAATTGATGCTCCTGGGGATGGTCTACCCAGTCCTTAATGACAGGCAACCAGTTTTTATTACTTCCCCAAATGACAGGCAAACCAAATTGTTTCAATGCAAAGGCATTACACTGTTGTTCATACTGGAATTTCATGGGTACCACCAATAGTTTTTTACCCAGGAACAATGCTTCGGCCGGACCTTCAAAACCTCCTCCACTCAGAAAGCCTGCGCAGGAGGCCAGACTCATATTAAATAAGGCATTGTCAATTGGTGAAACCACTACGTTGCCATCGCCATAATTCAGTTTGGTATGTTTAGAAAATACCTGCCAGTTCACATTTGGAATTTGCTTCAGCAGGGGCACCAGCCAGCGGTCATCAATTGCAGGCAAATAAACAGTGTAATGTCCCAAATTGCTGCTGCGCATATTCCGGATCTCTGCGCGTATAACTGGTGTATAGATGAAATCATCATAACGATCAAAATGGAAGCCTACATAATGTGAGGCCGGTGCATAGTATTTAAGCACCAGTTGCGCCCAGTCAATACTTTTTGGCTTGGGTACTTTTTCAGATTGAAAAGAGGCCTGATGACCTAATCCAACGCTTTCAATACCTTGTACCTTACACGCCCAGGCTGTTACCGGTTCAAAATCGTTTAAAATGAGATTATAATCTTTTAAAGGCAGTGTTCTAACATCCTTCACAAATTGAGGCAGATCCATGGTCTTCCAGGTTTCAAAGTGATTGACCCCACCCTTTTTTCCGAAAATAAAACTGAAACCATGCAATTGGTATTTGACTTCCTGTGTCAATTTAACATCAGCCTGTGTACCGCTAATCAACAAATCTACATCCCCATATTGCTGCAACAGCGGCACAATTTCACGTGCTCGGCTAACATGTCCGTTACCTGTACCCTGTATGGCATAAAGTATTTTCATCAGCAACTAATATCTATAATTTTCATCAGAATATCCTGTTTTGATGCAGGTTTTAGGACTCAGACAATTTCTAATTTGATCTTTTGCAATAAAGCATTAACATCCAACTTACTGTGCAAATCCTCACTATCAGACAATTGCCCTTCTTCTACTTCATCCTTTTGAAAGTCCTTGGGATCATATTTGAAAATTTTCCAGCTATTGTTGTGATACTCCAGCGCAGTTAGATTTTCCACCCAATCGCCGCTGTTCAAGTAAGTCACCTGCCCGCTATCTGTCGTGATAGTCCGCATTTCCGGTTGATGGATGTGCCCGCAGATCACAAATCCATAATCGTTTTCAATGGCCAGTTCAGCGGCTGTATTTTCAAAACTATTGATAAACTTTACGGCATCTTTAAATTTAGCTTTTATCTTTTTAGAAAAACTCATTTTTTCTCTTCCAAAAATTTTCAGGATCCAGTTGACCATACTGTTGATCAGGATCAGTGAATCGTAACCAACCGCCCCAAGTTTGGCAAGCCATTTAGAATGTTGCATCGTTACGTCAAAGATATCACCATGAAAAAACCAGGCTTTTGTACCATTCAGCTCAACCACCAGCTTATTTTGGAGGTGAAATGTACCCATTTGCATATCTGCAAATTTCCGCAGCAGCTCATCATGGTTACCGGTCAGGTAATGAACAGGCACCCCTTCCGCCACAAACTTCATGAGTTTGCGTACAACTTTCATATGTGTTTCCGGCCAGTACCTTTTACTGAACTGCCAAATATCAATGATATCGCCATTAAGTACCAGCATCTTGGGCTTTATGCTCTTCAAATATTTTAAGAGTTCTTTGGCATGGCAACCGTAGGTGCCCAAATGGACGTCAGAAATGACAACAATATCGACTTCTCTTTTAGACATCATTCTCTGCTATGGCAAGTTCAATTCCAGCATTGTCATTTAATTTACTATACAAAACTACCACAGCAAAATTAACCTCATATTAAAAAAAAGTTAAGTATTAAGCATAAAAAAGCGGCCGAACCATACTGATGATGATTCGGCCGCTGTCAATTAAACGATCTTAAGTGTTTATTATATGTTTTTTTTCTTTGTCTTTTGCTCGGTATAAACAGCGAAACCAAGTCCAGCAACCAATAAAATCGATCCTACCAGTGAGATCTTTTCACCCAGATAGTAAGAAGTAGGCTCAAATTTAAATTCTACCTTATGATTCCCGGCCTCAAGCTGCGCGGCACGCAATACGTAATCTGCTCTAAAATAGGGCTTCTTAATCCCGTCAACATACATATTCCAACCTTTATCATAATAAATTTCCGAGAATACCGCTACAACATCTGTAGGCGCACTATATGAATACACCAAATGATCCGGATGATAACTATCCAATTTAATCATCGCACCTGCACCTGTACCCAGGCGTTTTTCATCCAAACGATCTTTATACATAACATCTACAATAGCTTCCTTTTTAGGATCGAAACTACTGATAGCCTGCATCTCCTGGTCTGCATTTTTTGCGAATTGCACATTCGGTACAATCCACGCATGACCCGCAGCCGTTGCGTTACGTTGCATTTTATAAGAACCATTTTGTGGATCCTGAGTGATGATGTATTTGGTATTCAACATGTCCAACACATCCTGATTCACACTTTTGGCAAATTGCTTTTCAATCAGCTCCTGATAACGCTTCAGCTTAGCCGCATGATAACCACCTATGGTTTTATGAAAAGCTGAAGCACTGGCATCCTGGAAAGTTGAAATACTCTGGTCATAAACTCTGAAATCAGGATCTTTATCAGCCATGATGAAATCATCCACGTCACGAGGTTGGAAATGACTGTTCAAATCTGCTTTACTGGAGAAATTACTATTGTTCAGGTAACGACGGTCAACTTGCCACATATCAATTAACACAGCCAGTCCGAGCAATACCATAACCACCTGTAAGCTCATTTTCTTACCAATCAATGCCCACATTAAACCGAAGGCAATGGCGATGAAAATAAAAGAACGGAAGGCATCAGCACGGGCAATTACAATTCGATCGGCAACCAAAGCATTGGCAATATTATGGGCAATCGTCGTATTATTCTGTAAACTTTGGGTGAGCGCCTGTACAATTTCCTGGTGATTAGCCGTTTTAAAGCTAAAGAATAATGTTGGTACAACAGCAACGATCAAGGCAAAACCGCCGGTGATTCCAGCTGACCAATTTAATTTCTTCAACAAAATCTTTGGATCCGTTTGTCCATCCTGAACTTCTTTAACAGCAAGAATAGCCAATATCGGAACCATTAATCCTACAACGGCTAAAATCGACTCTACTGCCCTGAATTTATTGTACAAAGGAAAATAGTCAAAGAACAAATCGGATATCAATGGAAAATTCCTACCAAAAGACAAGCATATAAACAGAATTGTTGTAGCCAAAATCCACCATTTTAAATGGCTTCGAACAATAAACAATCCGAAAACAAACAAGAAACAGATCACTGCACCAAAATAATAGCCACCAGATGTACCAGGCTTTTCACCCCAATATTGTTGCATATTCAGATTTTGCGCCAGCTGCTGAATTACCCGGATAGTCTGATTAGGCTCACCACCTGTAACCTCGGCAACGGCTTTATACATGTGACTCTCTGGTTTTACCAGTTCATTGATGCCTGTTGCTCCGCCGTATAGGTCAGGAATTAAGAAAGTAAAACTCTCTCCAACACCCTGGCTCCAGCCATAAGCATATTCTTTTGCATTTGCATTGCCGCCATCTGCAGCAGCACTTGTCAAATTCGATTTCCCCCTATTGGTTTCCTGGGCATATTCTGCTGTAGTCCACAATAAACCTGCATTGACCATAACGCCAACAACAAGAGCCACTGCGAGGGTGCCGATTGCTTTCCAAAGATCGGGTAATGTTTTTTTCTTATAGCTCTGGTAAATTTCAACACCCATGAAAATCAGGACGGACAAAAACAGGTAGTATGCCATCTGAATGTGGTTCGCCCGAATTAGCAAAGCCAGGAATAGAGCAGTTAAACTGCCCCCAAGCAGATATTTACCCCTTAATGTTAAAATGAAACTGGCAATAATAGGTGCGAAGAAGCCAATAGCCAACACCTTATTGTTGTGTCCGGATGCAATCAACACGAAGTTATAGGTGGTAAAAGAAAAGGCGATGGCCCCCGCAGCTGCCAGCCATGGATTAACCCGAAGTACAATGAACAAAAAGTAAGCACCTATCAACAAGAGCAGGACTGGTCCAACAGGTGCTGGAAAAGTATTCACAACAACATGGATACCATAAGTAGCGGCACTAAATCCGTATTTTGCCCAGATCTGATAAGCAGGCATCCCACCAAACATCTGGTTGGTCCATAAGGGGCCTTTGCCATCCTTCTCCTTATACTCCATAATCTCCTTTTGCATGGCCTTAGCCTGCAATACATCACTTTGTGAAGGTGCTTTGCCTTGGAGCACAGGGCTGAAATAGACAAAACAGATGACAACAAAAAATCCAATGATGGCAAGATGTATGCCATTCGCTTTTAACCAATTATTCATTAAAGGTGGTTTAGATTACAAACTAACCCCAAAACTAGCCAAAAAAGCTTTATATCAAAACATTTTTATTCTTCTCCGGATGACTTTCGAAAAAAACTGTTGGAGCAGGAAAAAAAGGCTATTTAACCTCTTCGTAATCGACAAAATCGCCCAACTTATCAGCATTGCCATGTTTAGGCTGAGGCGGTACGTAATCAATAGATATAGAACCTTCAGGTTTTGGGTTACGCTGACGGGCTTGATTTTCGGATTGTTGCTGAACTTTATTCAACATATTTTTCAATACGACCGGGAATAACCAACGAAACAATATTCGGATTAAGTACAATACCGCTATGGTGATGAGAAGAAATTTTACTAATGATCCCATTTAATCTTTTAACTTTTATAATCAACAACTAGGTAAGCTATAGACGGATTTGGTATTTGATTATTACAATCCGCTCTAGATTATTGCAAAGTCATTACAATACTAATTATAGCTCATCCACAATTTCCGTAACCCGCCCTACCTGGCCATCTTCCAGGCGAACTTTAATGCCCCTGGAATGAAAAGGTGCCGAAGTCAGCAAATTGGCAACAATGCCCCGGGTTAATTTTCCGCTACGCTGATCCTTTTTCAGGATAATATCTACTTCCAATCCTGGATAAATGTCTTTCCTATTTTTTCCGTCCATTCCTATGTATCAATTTACAAACTTACGCTTTTACCAAATCTTTCTCCAAACAACTTTTCCATAGCAAACATTTCGTCTCTTAAACGTGCTGCGAGCAAGAAGTCCATATCCTTAGCTGCTTTGGCCATATCTTTACGGGTTTTGTCAATCGACTTCTGCATTTCCGGCTTGGTCATGTATTGTACAATCGGATCGGCAGCCATACTCACCTCATCGACTTCAACATATGGTTTGCCCCGTTTATTTTCACCTGAAGAGAAATCCAATACCGAGGTCTGCTCAATAATAGCTTCCCGACTCTTACCAACTGTTTTAGGAACAATGCCATGTTCTTGATTGTAGATCACCTGTTTTTCCCGGCGACGATTGGTTTCTTCAATGGTACGCTCCATGGAGTCGGTAATCTTATCGGCATACATGATCACCCGACCTCGATCGTTACGTGCCGCGCGACCAATGGTTTGGATCAATGCACGGTCAGAACGTAAAAAACCTTCTTTGTCGGCATCCAAAATGGCAACAAAGGAGACCTCAGGTAAATCTAACCCCTCGCGGAGCAAGTTAATTCCAATAAGAACATCAAATTCTCCTAGCCTCAACCCCCTCAATATCTCTACCCGCTCCAGGGTTTTTACCTCGGAGTGAATGTAACGCACCTTAATATTCAGGCGATCCATGTACTTCGTCAACTCCTCAGCCATTCTTTTGGTTAAGGTAGTTACCAGGACACGGTCGCCCATTTTAATTGTCTTATCAATCTCGTCGAGCAAATCATCTACCTGATTAATCGCCGGTCGAACTTCAATTAAAGGATCCAATAAACCTGTTGGTCTGATCACCTGTTCTACGACAATACCTTCCGATTTTTGCAGCTCATAATCTGCGGGCGTTGCGCTCACATATATAGTCTGGGGGGCTAGTCTTTCAAACTCATCAAAATTCAACGGCCTATTATCCAGTGCCGAAGGCAAACGAAAGCCATATTCAACCAGCGACATTTTACGCGACCTGTCACCGCCATACATCGCCCTGATTTGAGGCACGGTCACATGGCTTTCATCAATCACCATCAAGTAATCCTCAGGAAAGTAATCCAACAAGCAAAAGGGGCGCATACCCGCTGCACGACCATCAAAGAAACGCGAGTAATTTTCGATACCCGAACAATAGCCCAACTCCTTCATCATTTCAATATCAAAGTTAACTCGCTCTTCCAATCTTTTCGCCTCAATCAGCTGCCTGTCTCCTATTAATTGATTTTTACGGATCTCCAATTCTTCTTGTATCCCCCAAATGGACGAAGTAAACCTATCCTTGGGAGTAACGAATAAATTGGCAGGATAAACCGCCATATCTTCCAATTTCTCTAATGTTTTTCCCGTTACCGGATCAATCACACTCAGTTCTTCAATATCATCTCCAAAAAAGGAAACACGATAAGCATTGTCGAGATAAGCAGGAAAAATATCTACGGTATCTCCTTTCACGCGAAAAGTTCCACGTTTAAAATCGGTCGTTGTGCGTGCGTATAAAATTTCGACCAGGCTATGTAAAAATGAATTCCTGGAAATACGCGTTCCTACAGAAAAACGGAACACGGATCTGGAGAAGTCTTCTGGATTACCCATACCATAAATACAGGAAATTGAAGACACAACGATCACATCTCTCCGCCCCGACATTAGGGCCGAAGTTGTCCGAAGTCTTAGCTTTTCTATTTCTTCATTGATGCTTAAATCTTTTTCTATATACGTATTGCTGCTGGCGATGAAAGCCTCAGGTTGATAGTAATCGTAATAAGAAACGAAGTAATTGACCGCATTTTCCGGAAAGAATTGTTTAAATTCTCCATAAAGTTGTGCTGCCAGCGTTTTATTGTGACTTAAGATCAGGGTCGGCTTTTGCGTTTCCTGAATAACATTGGCTATGGTAAACGTTTTTCCGGAACCCGTTACCCCAAGCAGTGTTTGGTAATGTTCATCATTATTAACGCCTTCTACCAATTGCTTAATAGCAGCAGGTTGATCTCCTGTAGGTCTGTAGTCTGAAACAATTTTAAACTTCATCCGCTGTCCTTTTAATTTTTTGCCTCATCAATGGTTGTTGATTACCTATATAATAAACAATTGAGCTGTACCGATCAAATATAAGGATAATTTATGGCAGGCATTTGACTGCATAAAGGATTAAACATTAGGGTGACAGAGAAAGTTTTAAATAAAAAACCCACCCAAAAAATGTCCGTATCTTTGTACAACAAAAAGAGACTCATGATCAAACATATATTTTTCGACCTCGATCATACCATTTGGGATTTTGACAGAAATGCAGAGGAAACGTTAACTGAACTTTACGAACAATATGCCCTTCAGAAATTAGGCATCAACTCTTGCACTGAATTTATAGCAGTTTATACCGCAAACAACCACCAGCTCTGGTCAGAATACCACATTGGCAAAATCAGCAAAGAAACACTCCGCTCTAGGCGTTTTAGCCAAACATTTATCCAATTGGGCATTCATCCCGATCGCATACCGGAGCAATTTGAGGACGATTACGTCCGCATAACCCCGACCAAAACCAATTTATTTGAGGGCTCAACAAAAGTACTAAGCTACCTTCAACAGAAGTACGACCTGCACATCATCTCCAATGGATTTAAAGAAAGTACCTTAATGAAAATGGACCGCTCGGCATTAAATCCATATTTTAAAAACGTCATCATTTCTGAAGACGTAGGGGTAAACAAGCCCAATCAGGCGATTTTTGAGCACGCCCTTCAAAAAGCCAGTGCCTTAAAAACAGAAAGCATCATGATTGGCGACAGCCTGGAAGCTGACATCATAGGTGCTCAAAATTTTGGTATGAAAGCCATATTTTTCAATCCCAATAAAAAAGAAGCGCCTGAATATGTTGACTGGCAAATCCATCACCTTGAAGAATTATTGCTTCATTTTTAAATCTATATTTTTGTGGCACGAGATTCGGTATAGAGATTCTACACACAAATAAAACCATATGAAAAAAATCATTTTACTGCTTGCCATATTGGTGCATGCTCTGACATCATTTGCCCAAAGAGGCCAGAGAACAGCTGAACTGTTTCTGGAAATCCCAGATCGCGGAAAGTTTGTCGTTTATCTAAACGATGAATATGTCGGTTCTTCAGGGGGTAAGTTTCGATTTTTTGAGATTTCAGACCCAAATCCAGTCTTGAGCATATTTCAGGACAACAGACAGTTATTTAAGCAGCGCATCAGGATGGAACCAAACCAAAGAGCCATAGGTTGTTTTTCCCAAAGACGTGGTTTCCAGCTAACCGAAACCCTTTCAATTTTCAGCAGGGATCGGTATACCCTGGATGATTGGAACGGAGGGACTATCGGTTATCAGGATAGAAATTACGCGATGAGTCCGGAAGATTTTGATCAATTGATGGCTTCCGTTAAGAGAGAAAGTTTTGACAATGGAAAAATTAAAATCATAGAAATTGCACTGAAGAACAACCTTTTCAGCACCAAACAGGTTGGAGAACTCATTAGATGTATCACTTTCGAAGACGCTGCTTTAGAGATTGCGAAAAAAGCATATCCGGTTACAGTGGATCAAAACAACTATTACACCTTAAAAAGTAGTTTTAAGTTTTTAAGTGGCCAGGATAACTTCATCGATTTCTTAAATAAGATCCCACCAAAGCGCTAAAATGAATTGGGTTTTCTAATGCCACCAATTTTCTCATCTTTGCATCAATGAAGATCCCAGGAATTAAAGGTTTTGATGAAGCTGCCTTCAACAAGTATTTGAAGAACACCAGCTGGCTGATGTTTGGGAAAATACTCAGTATGGTAGTCGGCTTTGCCATCATCAAATATCTGGGGCCTATATCTTTTGGTCACCTGAGTTTTGCTGATGCCCTGACCGCCATTGTTGCGGCTGTGGGTACCCTGGGACTTGATACTTTTATCATCAGGGAAATCATTAAACATCCGGAAAAGAAAGATGAAATATTGGGCACTTCACTGGCAATGCGTCTTTCAGTTAATGTTTTACTCATTCCAGTAGCAGTAGGAATTTACCTATTGTACCACAACCTGGCCGACAAGCCGGGCACGCCATTAACCTGGATCGTATTCCTTTTGGCTTTTGCTTCTTTTTTCAAATCATTTAACATCATAGATTCTTATTATCAATCGCAGGTACAATCCAAATATGTCGTTCATATCCAAAATATTTGTGTCATTGTATCTGCGCTTGTCAAAATCCTGCTGGTTTTCCTCCAGGCGCCTTTGATCTGGTTCGCAGCTGCACTGGCTTTCGATGGCTTTATCCTGGCCCTGGGCCTCGTCATTATGTACCATCGCCATGGATATAAAATGCGGAACTGGAGCTTTAGCAGCACCAGGGCACGCTCCTTACTTAAACAATCTTCTCCACTGATCCTCTCTGGCATCATGGTCATTTTGTATATGAAAATAGACATTCTCATGCTGGAAAAAAATGGCAGTCTCCAGGTTGGAATTTACAGTGCAGCAGCAAAAATCAGTGAGGCCTGGTATTTCATCCCTACCGCCATCATTACCTCTGTCTTTCCAGCCATCATTCAAGCCAAAAAAACAGACATAGACCGTTACTACAAAAGATTGAGTGACTTATATGATTTATTAATTTCTATCAGTCTGCCAACGGCTTTTTTGGTCAGCTTTTTAGCTAATTTCATCATCCATCTGGTTTATGGTGATATGTATGAAGGCGCAGGACTCATGCTTGCCATCCATATCTGGTCCGGCGTCTTTGTTTTCCTGGGTAGTGCCAGCTCTCAATACTTATTGGCAGAAGGATATACCATGATTTCCTTTAAACGGACGGCCGCAGGTGCCATCGTCAATATCGGTTTGAATTTCTGGTTGATCCCCTTATATGGTGGTGTCGGTACCTCTATCGCAACGCTAATTGCTTGTTTTGTATCCACATTCTGGATCCTGCTGATCCCCAAAACCAGATCACAAGGAATAGTAATGCTCAAGTCCTTATTCCTGATCAGCCTTTTTCAGAAAATCAACGCTTACAGAAAATCAAAATAAGTCCTTCATTAGTTATCCTTCAGCCAATTTGTTATAGTCACGATACCTAAATTAGCAGCACAGTCAATAATGATGTTAAAATCGTTATTTTTGCGCTCTGTATTTCTAAAATATTTAAACGTTGACGAATTTAAAAGCATTAGCTAACCTAATTACAAAGCCAAAAAAGCTTAAAGCATTATTATCCTTCGGTCAGAAAGGATACCTTGATACCATAGGATGGTTTAACGCATTTGACCAGCAGCAAGCTGTTGATGGAAATGGCCAGCCTATACCATGGGTTACCTACGCTTTTATCGACTTTATAAAAGCCCGGTTAAATAAAATGCAGACCATATTTGAATACGGTTCAGGAAGTTCAACTATATTTTACGCAAAGCATGTTGGCAGGGTTGTTTCTGTAGAACACGACGAAACCTGGTATCATAAAATTGTGGGTACCAAACCACAAAATGCGGAGATGATCTTTACTAAATTAGAAAGAGGCGGAGAGTACAGTAAAAAGGCAAGTCTTCTCGAAGAAAAATTCGACATCATCATTGTAGATGGCAGAGACAGGGTAAACTGTTGCAAAAATTGCATCAGCGCCCTTAGCCCAGCAGGAGTAGTTGTACTGGACGACTCAGAGCGGGAGGAATATGAGGAAGCAAGAAAGTTCTTCAAAGCGCATGACTTTAAAGAACTTTCCTTCAGTGGCATTTCTCCAGGCCTGTTTTATAATAAAGCAACCTCAGTATTCTACAAAACAAACAATTGTTTGAACATTTGATTCGACCTTTTTTAGAAAATTTCCCGGAAAATATACCACAGATTGCTTCGATTAATCAGCTAGTTTAATTTATTTAGTATTAAATTTGATTTATTAGTAACCCACGGTTTGCCTGTTGGATTAACTGCAATATTTATTCCTGCACAATCTATCAAAAAGTCCCAAGAAGAGCCATTCCATTTACTAATGCTAAATCCTCCTGTTTGTGAAACCTCATCATTCCCAATTTTAAAAATAGAACCGTCTGCACCGATCCCAATATCAGTTGCAGTACCCGCTATTTGTTCAAACATAGTTCCATTATATCTAAAAATTAGGTTAGACTTATTAACGACCCAGGGAGTGCCATATTGATCGACGGCGATCCTTACTCCTGCAGAATAAGGTAACACATCCCAAGAATAACCATTCCACTTACTGATACTAAATCCACCTGTTGGTGAGACTTCATCAGTCCCGATTTTAAAAACAGAGCCATCTGCGCCGATTCCGATATCAGTTGCAGTACCTGCTACTTGTTCAAACATAGTTCCATTATATCTAAAAATCAGATTAGACTTATTAACAACCCAGGGAGTGCCATATTGATCAACAGCAATCCTTATCCCTGCACTATAGGGTAATACATCCCAAGAAATACCGTTCCACTTACTAATGCTGTATCCACCGGTCGGTGAAACTTCATCAGCCCCAATTTTAAAAACAGAGCCATCTGCACCGATTCCAATATCAGTACCAAAACCAGGCTGAACTTCCCAATAACCACTTAAATTAAAAATACCTGCTACAGAGGCAGTTGGAGTAGATCTATCGATAGGATCATTCATATCCCTAAAATCTTGCTTACAACTAATTAAACCTAAGGAGAACGCAAATGCTACATATGCGATTTTCCATCTTTTCGATGTTTTTTTCATATTTAATAAAAATAAATGTTCCTATTGAAATTACCAAATCATCCACAAAACAATGATATTCAAATATTTAATATAGCCACAAACCATGCATCTGTTTGATTTTATCCATTATTTCACCTCTTTCAAAAAACAATTCCTTCATTCAAGCATAGGTTCCGCTTTCGTGCCAGATGGATTAAGATTCCATCAGTTGATCTATCACGAAATTCTATAATTATTTATCAGGTAATATTTCTTTCATGGATTTCACACTAGTTTTTCTTTGGTGTCTGGCCAAAAATTCTCATTTTATCCCAGATGTTCAGATGAATCACTATAAAAAGGATCCCGAAATCCATTTAAACTCGCCAACGAACCCCATGCTAATGTAAAGGCTCTTTTTCCTTAATCATTTCCGTGCTAGTTACATAAGTTAGGGTATTTTTTTTTAACTTTAAGCCCGGTATAATTCCATTCACCATGCAGACCTTTGCCCCCATCGCCTTATTTGTTTACAATCGTCCGCAACACACAGAGCGTACCTTAAAGTTTTTAATCCAAAATGAACTGGCCGCTGAGAGTCGGCTATTTGTATTCTCAGACGGTGCAAAATCTGCTGCAGATGAACAAAAGGTCACCGATGTCAGGGCATTGCTAAAAAACATCAGCGGTTTTAAATCAGTGGAAGTGATTGAACGCAAAGAAAACATGGGACTCGCCAATTCAATTGTTGCAGGCGTTGGCAAATTGACAAAAGATTACGGGCAGGTTATCGTATTTGAAGATGATCTGATTACCTCTCCACATACCTTAACCTATTTCAATACTGCTTTAAACAAATACAAACAAGAAGAAAAAGTAATGCATATCGGTGCTTATATGTATAACTTGAAAAATGCCCCTTTACCACAGACTTTCTTTTACCGTGCTGCGAGCAGCTGGGGCTGGGCTACCTGGGACAGGGCCTGGCAGCATTTCGAACCCAATATAGATACCATCATGGCGCAGTTCGATGCCAAAAAGAAAAGCGCATTCTCTATTGAGCATCGTATGAACTTTTGGAAACAGATGCTGGATTTTAAAAAAGGGAGAAACAACTCCTGGGCCATCAGGTGGTATGCTTCCATTTTTCTGAAAGGTGGATTGACCTTAAATCCTTCACAGTCCATGGTCAATAACATTGGAAATGACGGAACCGGTGTACACTCAGGA
>Ga0116227_10010061_pt1 | contig 16760 bp, 16 predicted proteins | sample S1TSphgellanicum_FD_89693 | JGI IMG/M metagenome (GOLD analysis project Ga0116227, IMG submission 89693) | Host-associated microbial communities from peat moss isolated from Minnesota, USA - S1T2_Fb - Sphagnum magellanicum MG | ecosystem: Host-associated > Plants > Peat moss > Unclassified...
GATGTTCCAAGTGATGTAGACCTAGATGGTTCTGACTCTGAGGAGGATGGATCAGATGGAGAAGATTAGAATTCAGTTGTTAGATCAACATCACCAGTACTGGTTAAAGCCTTGATTCGAGACTCTCAGGGCAGCTACCTATTCTGCCATTTTTGGTATTTTTCGCTGACAAGGTTGCAGAATTATCGGATTAATTCACAACTTCGCACTGGTTATAAAAAATTAATTTTTTTTTTCGCAACAACCAGAAATAATTATTTTTAGTGCGAATGGGAATGCCACTACAGTAATGTGAATCCAAATTGTCATTGTGGATCAAGGTCAAGGCCAACGAACTTGTGCACATACCTATTCACCTAACTTTAATTCAAAAAAAAAATCAAACATTGATTGAAGTTGTGAACATCAAGAGCTTTATTTTAGGATTTATATATTAAAGGTCATTTGGTTTCTTTGAAGTTGTTGATATGAAGAGTTTTCCTTTGGGGTTTAAATCCTAAAGATCATTTGGTTTTGTTTTGCAAGAAATGTTTTTGCTTGTTTGCATGTTTTTGTGTGAGGTTTGACATTCAAAAAATTAATATTATCCCAAAATTCATAATCAACATGAAAAGACCAAGAAGACATGCCTATTATGCATCAGAATCATGTAACTCAACTTATTTTGTGGCTTGTGCATATGGGTATTATTGGTTGCAAAATTGCATCAAGTTCCATAAAATTGTGATGGATCCTTACTTTGGATTAAGGGATGCAAAAAATGGTGTTTAAATTTATTTGATTTAGATGTGCCACATGTGTTTCTTGTAACTTGACAATTTTTATTGGTACCAAAATTTTATCCCACTGACAACTTCTCAATGTCCACAACTCATGTCAAAAAAATATTGTTGTTATATGTTAATGTGGTCTTTTTATGCATAGATTTGGCCAAAAAATTGGTAATTGTTTCATCCATAATCAACTATTTATTTCAATGCATTTGGCTACTTCCAATTAACCTTTAATGCAATGTCTACATGGGTACATGGGTAAAGGGTTTGATCGTTTAAATGCCATAAATGTCTACTAGTTGTGAAAAATCATGTGGTGATATTTGGATCTTTTATTTATGCATGATATATAGTTTTAATATTGTTTTATATTTGAGAGTTTGATGTGATCACATCATTTTTCACATGGCTTTGAACATATTTGGATGGTATTTTAAAAATAGGAACTTTTATCCACATAATTTGATTTGAAAAGAAGGTTTATGTAGATTCAACGTCTTAAGGAGCTTGAAATTGAAAGTTTGGGAAGCATACACTTATGTTAATTTTTGAAATTATTGTGGAAGTATCCAAACATTGTACCGTTGAACAATTTGGGTGCTTCAACCCCTTTGGCAATAGTCATACTAAAAATTACAATGTGAATTGTTGGCTTTTAATTTATTTGAATAAACATCTTAGGATCTAAGGACTTGGAGGTCCAAGGTGGAAAATTGAACAATGTTGCAATATACAAACTATTGGAGCATGTTGAGGAGAGTTCAAAAGATTGTGATACAATTATGGAAGCCCAAAATCACTATGATAATTTCTTTTGGTGGTTGCAATTTAATTGTGGTGCCATTGTCTTAATTTGTTTTGCATAGTTGTCATAGTAAAATGGGGTTTTCCATTCTTTTAAGATAAGGTGATGAAGTTGTCATTTTAAAAATATTAAAGTTGAAACCCATAAGTGTTGTTGTGGTTAAAACAAACACATTAATCTATTTTCTTTGTGATCCAAAATTTGGAACTTTTGCGTTGTTTTTAACAAGTTTGATCAAAGAAATTGAAATATATATTAAGTTGAATTCAAGGTCCATATTCATTTCATCATTGCTTCCAATCTTTTTATTTATATCTGCCATAACATATTATGAATCCATTCAAAACTAATCGATAATAAAGGATGACATTTATTCACATAATACATAGCAAGGCCATAATTGGATAGAGAATTCATAAGCATGTACATAAGAAATAATAAACAAAATTTTTCATTTTAAAGTTTTAAACCCTAATGCTTGTGCATGTAGTTTATGATTGAAACATGAAAAATTGCAAAATAAATGGTTGGGTATTATACATTGACCTCATTTGCAAAGATGCCTCATAACCTAACATTTCAACATTTGTAGGTGATGATAACATTGATGTTATACTTGAATCAAACAAGTTTACAAAACCTATGCTTGTAATGGTGCTAACAATTACACTAGCAATATCACCAATATTTGTGTTTCCTACATTTTGACCGTCCGTGTTGTTATTAAATGTGATTTTTGACTATGGGTTTGGGTTCCTTGTTATTATAAGAGGAACTACTATAGGCCAAACACTTCCATACTTCATAGGGCATTTATTCCTTCATGATCAATTGGAATTATGGTTGAAAAAAAATACCCAGAGAGGTTTTCACATGGTGGAGAAAGGTGGGTGGCTACAACAAGTTCAGTTGATAATTTTTTAATGTTTATCTCCATTTCCTTATGTGTGTTTCAATTATTTTGTAACCATGACCAAAATCAATTATGGGCCATATATTGGTGGTTTTATTATAACCATGTGGTCCCAAAGGCATTTGTTAACATTTATATTGGGAATTGCCATGAAATAAGAAATGGACTTAATTAAAAATTATACTTGGATTTTAATGGAGTTGTCACATGGCAAGAAGCCAATTATTGATCAATGGGTTTATAAAATCAAACCAAACTTGGACAAGAAGTTAGACAAACTTAAGGCAAGGTGCATAGTGAGAGGATTTGAACAAAAGAAATGTGTTGATTTTGAAGAAACTTTTGCACACAATCCAATTAATACTTGTTTTTGCCACTCACAGCAAATGGGAAAAATTCCATTTAGATATGAAATTTTCATTCCGTCATGGTAATTTGGAGGAGGAGGTTTTCATGACCCAACCAAAAGGATTTGTGGTGCATGGTTAGGTGACAAATTTGTCGATTGTTCAAGGTTTTATATAGTTTGTGACAAAGCACCATGAACATGGTATAATAAGATAGATTGTTATCCTAATCAAGGTTTTTAGAAAATGAAGCTAGTTACAATCTTTATTACAACATCAATGAAAGAGAAATATTTTTGCTTGTCCTCTATGTTGATGATTTGCTAATCAAAAGAAACAATTTGTAAAAGATTGAGATATTTCAATAGCAAGTCAAAACAAGGTTTGAGATGACAAATATGGGGAAATTGAAATTCTACTTGGGGTTGACTTTCTAAATCTAAACAAGGGTGTGTTTATGTCACAATGGGAATATTTAACCTCTTAATTCTTTGAGTAGTTTCAATTGAATGATTATCATTATGTTGCAACACCTTTTTCTAAAGGTTTTTCACTTGGGAAGGAAGAAAAATTAGATCCTCTTGATCCCACCATCTTTAGGCATATTTGAGTGCAAATATAATAACATGAACCTCATGCAATGTAATCATTGTTTTGTTTTTCATGTTTTTGTGTCAATATTTTTATTAATTTATAAAATGATTAATGTGTATAGATAATAATGTTGTTAATATTATATATTAAAATATTAGAAATTGAAATGAGTCCAATGATTATAAAGGTTCCGAAAGCATTCCTTAAACATTATAACTAATTTTAAATTAGTATTATAATAATACCTATTTTGAAGGAGGCTCTTTAAACATATTTTTATGTAATAATATAATGCAACATATTTTAAGGTTAGAATAAAATTTTTAATAATTTTAATTTTTTTATGAAAATATATCAAGCATATTTTAAAAGAAACATTCCTAAAAGTGGTGGGTGTGGTTCCTATTATCCCATTTGCACCCATTAAATTAATTCACCCAAAAAACATTCATCTTAACATTAAATATGTAACAATTGTCAACATTTATTATATGAGTGCACCTTGTCAAACACACATTGAAGTTATGAGACATATATTCAAGTACAACCTTCAAGGCATTTGTGAACATGGGATACTTTATCATGAGGGAAATATGAATGTTGTGAGTGGATACATTTGCACAAATTGGGCCAATGATTGTGAAGAATGTAAATCTATTCATAAAATTTTTAGAAGTAGGTTTAGTGTGTCAAGGGTGGAGGTTGGCATTTTTCACACTATCTTACCCATTGCAACTTGACTATTGTTTGGTTTTGTTAATTAACCATGTCGGTTGTTGACTTTTTCATTAAAATGAATGATATATTGGTTAGTTATCTACACATTGAGTTCATGATTAAGCTTTTTTAGATTTCATCTTATTTCCTTTTCATCTACTTATCTATCCCTTATGATTAGGTCCTTGGTTACCTTTAGAATCATCTTATATCATCCATGCACTATGTACATATTTTTAGTGTGTAGGACAATAATTGTTTTTTCAAAATAAAGGTCTACACAATGATGAAGATGATTATGAACATATTAAAAACCCAAACACAATCATGATTGGTTGTTGCATCAAGAAATTTGTTTACAACTTTCATTTTTGGAAGCAAAGTAAAAGAGTGCATTCTTGATGGATGTCTTTCTTCAACAAATATTTGTAGCATGATACACAAAATCCTTATTCAATAACAAAAATACAATGACAATTTCCAAAAGGAAAAATGTGGAAAAAATATTTAAGCATATGGTATATGTTAAAACAATTGATTTCAAGTAACATGTTACATTTACACTTGTCATAAAAAAAAGCTTTGAATTGTTTTAAAGATACATCAATCATGCAATATAACAAAAGAACCCAATTGATTTTCCAAGACTTCTAATTATAATTTATTAATATCTTAAACTTATATCCTTCATATGAGGAATAATCACTACAATATAGATAATTCCCACTTATTGAGTATTCAAATCAATCCAAACTCCATCTTGAAAATTTAAGTTTGTCAAATGATGCAAGTTTTGACAAATTGTTCACACATGCCATTTGAATTTTGTTTTAAGGATGAAAGTCACAAATAATGGGTGGAAGCACAATGAAATATACAAAAGAAAAAAGAGTGTTTCTAATTTCATCATGTATCATGCATCAATGAACATGAAAATAACATCAAATGGATGGAATTACTCTTTTTTTAAATGTGGATTTATATTAACATAATGAAAGTATAATTTTAAGATAAACCTAATAAATAAATAAATGATAAAACAATTGTGTTCATTGGCTTTTTAATACAAAATCTGCAATTATATATATATATCTATATATATATATATATATATATGAAGGCTATAAAAATGGTTATATTTTTGAGGTGTGGGTCAACATTTTGTTTTATTTTGTATTTATTAAAACCTAATTCAACCATACTTTACAAAAACTAACATTGCAAAAAAAAGATTGCAAAAGCTATTTGTATTTTGAAAAATCTACTTTCAACCTAATTTTACAATGTGAAATTCAAAAAATAATGCACAATAATGAATAATTATATTGTATTTGATCATTCATGTAAAACATTCAATGAATTAAAATTTTATGATGCTTTTGATTGTGAATTTCAATCTACTTGCATTCAACTTTGACAAAACAAATTTGATGTATACTTTATTCTGTTTACACCCAAATATGATTTTGGTCGACAACTACCATTGTCCATTTTTCATCTTTAATCCATATGTAAGAAAATATTTAATAGAATTTCTTAAATAATGGGTCATATGATCCATGTTTTTATGGAAGCTTTTTTTGAACGATGTTCTCAAATGTATGTAAAATGAAAATAATCGAAATAATCGAGCCCCCATCTCCTTTAACTTGTTCAACACTAATGACAAGATGATCAAAGTTTGTTGTTGACATGTAACAAACATAATCATATGAAGTTTCCATAGAGGAAAACATTTCACCTTTCAACACTACTATGGTACCTAGGTTGGTTTAGCATTGGTTATTTACTTTTTGGAATTGCCATTTCTGAAAATAATATAAGTACCCTAGTTGCCATGGTAGTAGTAGGAGGGTACTTAACACAAAGGACTCTAAGTAGGCACATGTAAGTAGATCTTGGAAGTAGGTACCTAGTAGAAAAAAAGCATAGATCTTGGGGGAGTTGGGGTTCTTTAATGATCTCAAGGGGGAACTGATTTGTAGGGATTTTGGAACACTTAACTATGTGAAGATTTTGAGTTGTCTACATTTTAATTGGGTAGTGTAGGAATTTTAGGGTTCTCATATGGGAAATTGGAATTTGGGAGTAATGTGGAATGCAATTGAATTTGGTGAAGAGTTAATAGACCCAATTGCTTTCTTTGTTATATAATGGTTATATAATGGGAATGGGTGATTTGCAACAAACCTTGTGAAAGAAAGAGAGAGAGAGAGAGGGAGAGAGAGAAATGTGAAGGTTCAAGTATTAGATTTTTGGCTTTTGGCTTGTGGGAGAAGTTTTTGTGGTTTTGTTTTTGGGGAAGAAAAAAAGAGTTTTTGTTTAAGTTTCTCTTGTGTTTCGTTTGTGGGAGTTTTTTTTGTTTTGTTTTGGGTGTTAGTTTTTGTGTGCTTTGATTTTGTGTTACATTCTTTTGTTGTTTTTGTTTTTGGGAGAAGTGGTGTTTTGTGTGTTGGGGTTCAATCTCCGTTGGTTTTTTTGAGGTTTTGCAAAACCCAGAAGAGCTCTGAGTTTGTAACAAACAGGTGAGATCTGAGGGTGGATACACACACACTCTCTCTCTCTCTCTCTCTCTCTCTCTCTCTCTCTCTCTGTGTGATCTTTGTGAGAATGTGGCTGTTTCAATCTGTATGTATGCTGTAAGTGTTCATTTACAAGAACAGACTTGTTTTCTTTTTCTGAAGAATGGGTGAAAGAGAAAAGAAGTGCCTCATCATTGTGTTCCAACTTTGTGTTGCAAATCAACAACAGGAGGCTGTGAGTCAAGGAAGCAGTGTGGCAAAGAATATTGGAACCGTGATGCCCAACTCTCCTCCAAAGTAACCAACACCATGTAAGTCATCATGTGTAATTCTTTATCACTTTTGCTGCAGCTGCTGCTGCTCTCTTTGATATCTTCATCATCACAAAAGGAGGTTTGTGATTCTCAGGTTCTAGGGTTTTCCAGAATGAGTCTGCCAGTATATAATCACACCTCTTGGCACAGTAGGGGGCCCAGATGCACTTGTGGGTTGTGATTCAGCATGAGGAACTCCAAGTAGAGTATTGGGTGAAAATGACAGACCCTTGTAGAGTTGACTGTAGATGTCTGACTGTAATCTGTACTGTCTACTCTCACAAGCTTGCTTTGTTGTGGCATGAGGGCCATGACTTTTTTTTGGGTTGGTTATGTCTTGTGAATGTTAGCCAACATCATGGCCTTTTGAGTCATCATCCCCCTTGATTCCAGAACTTTAACCGAAAGCTAAGGATGCAGATGTTTGTAGAACGGGTTTGCCCAAACTTTTGGATAAATTTTATGAATACTTTATCTACCCATGCTGCCATCTGGAGCTGATGAAATCAGTTTGGGATTTGTGGCAACTTGTCACTGTTGCTGACCATAACCTATGTTGCAGGTGATGATGGTCTGACACTTTGTGGGTGATACTCATAAGGTCATGGCTGCATTCATATTCTTGTTGTCTTACTTTTGGTTTTTGCTAGAACTGCTAGAATGGTTACCTTCAAAGTGTTCTTGTGGATGTTTATTTGTTTGCAATCATGTGGATATGTATTGACTGGGCTGGGGCAGATGCATATCTTTATCATTTATAAGATTAGGGTTGTAGTTTTGGTGGAGTCAAAAATCTTCACTGGGGGATAAACAACTGGTGGTAGTTATTTGGGACTGTCTGCAGACATGGGGTTATCTTGTTTTATTGGATTTGTGTGGCCCTTTGACATATGCATTCCACAAAAGCAGCCATTGACTCTGCATGTTGCCCTTTGGATTGGGTGTACAAGTCAGTATGTGTACTCTCTTTGTCTTTTAGTCTATCACTTTCTCACTTGGTTGAAGGCAGGATGATCCTCAATGGATGGAGGGGGGCCATGTATTGCAACCCGCATTGCAAAGCATTTCCCATTTTCAGTTGTAATGTTTTTGCAAACTGAAAGAGTTGCTGTCTTTTATCTAACATGGGTTTTTTTTCCCTAACAATTTGCAGAACATGTAGTGACACAGATTTGGGGATCTGTCAGTTTCAAGCTGCTGTACTCGAATGTGGGGCACCAATATCTGGCAGGTTTTTCCAAACTCTGTTAAAAAGTTCTGTATAGAACATCAGAAATAATCTGCTGTGTCCTAGATTTGGGTTTTGGGTCCAGAGGTTTATCAAAGCATCTTGGTCAAGAGGTATACAGCTGGCCTCTAGCTGGAGGGCAAGAAAGAACAAAAAATGCCTGGATCAGGGATGTCTCCATGTGCTGCCTGCAAGCTGCTACGTCGCAGGTGTGCTAAAGGCTGTGTGTTTGCACCCTATTTTCCCCCTGATGAGCCCCAGAAGTTTGCCAATGTGCACAAAGTCTTTGGTGCTTCGAATGTCAACAAAATGCTCAAGGTAATGGCCACCTCTTGTGCCCTCCTTAAAACGTTCCTTCCTAAGTGAGCATGTTTGCCAGAGATGTTTCTGTTGAGCATGCAATTGATGGGCAATTCACATGTCTGTTTTGGTGGAGAATTCACGTTGTGTTTTGAAAAGTCAGGACCTTCCAGTGCATCAACGTGGAGATGCTGTGAGCTCCATGGTTTATGAGGCCAATGCTCGTGTACGGGACCCAGTTTATGGGTGTGTGGGTGCCATTTCGTCCCTACAACAGCAAGTCATACACTTACAGTCACAATTGACTGTGGCAAATGCAAAGATTCTGTCCTTGCAAATGCACCAGGCTAAGGTTGTGCCAACATAGGGTGTATGTATCCCTACAAGCCCCTTGCAGCTTGGGCTGACTGACCTCCTGCAGCCACTGTTAAGTCTTCTTTACCATACTCTTGAAATCCTGAGATGGGTTGTGTGAATTCGTAAAAGCTTGGGATGACTCTATGAACATAGTGGCAGCATATGCTGCTGATTTTATAACTCCTTTTTTAGGTCGGGGCCAGAGGGAGTAGAGGTGAATTTGTTTCAGTTGTACTGGAAAATATCCACGAAAAACTGGGATGCACCCTCTCCTCTTGCCTGGATCATCATGTATTTTGTGATGCACCCGGACTGCAGGGCATGTGTAAGTTGCAACACCTAGCAGACCAGTGGTGGAAACAATATAGAATGACATTATTGTGGCTAAGCCAGGAAAACACCCTTTTGGTATCTGCTTCATTCAGTGGTATATCACATGGCCAGTTATTGTTTGTACTCAGTGCATTCTGGTCCTTGTTAATGTTGGGTTGGAGTTCACAAAGCTTTTGCAGATCAAATTTCTGACCAGATGTGTAAAGATCACCAATCCACCCAGTCGTCCGTATGTGAAGAGAATTTCAGCACCTCAAAGCTGTTCCTCATACAAAGGTTGTACACCTGGTGTGTGCTGTTTCTCAGTTTGTTCAGCTCACTGCTTGAGCTAACAAGGATGAGCTCATTCCATGACATTAAAGTGGCATATTCAATGACTTAACACAGAATTCATGTTCAACTGACACATTTTGGGCTTTCACTATTACAATTGTATGATAAGCATTGGAAGATTATGTCATGTAATGTGAGAAAGAAAATGATATAATCTGCTACCTGGTGATAGGTAAAGCCCACATTCTCTAGGTCTTACTCATACATGGAGGAGGTTGTAGTTAAGACTAGGGTTAGGATTAGGGCAACTCATTAGCACTAAATAGGAATAATGAATTAAATGTGTCACTAATCTTGACATAGTTGCATGACAATGCCTTGCAAGAAAAGTATTTTGAATTTTTTTTATTATAACTAAACTAGAAATGGACTTCCTCAAGGGAGGCCACAAAATGGTAGCCCCAACCATGTTCCCTCGGGGAACAGCTTTTTCAAGGAGAAAGGGACAAAGTTGCCCCAAAAGTAAGTTTTCGAATATCTGACAAGTACAAGGATAAAATTTGTCCAAATCAAAGGTTATTTGTGCTATTGAAAAGCTTTTCAAGTGTAGATATTTAAAATGATCTTGCATTTTTTATTTGAAGTTAGGAGTTTAAAATTACAATGAAAAGAAAAATCAAGGATCAAATTTTTCAAGTTGCCTTTTCCCTTAGGGACTCCCTTAGGGAGAAAAGGACTAAGTTAGCTTTTCCCTAGGGGAAAAGAGAATTAAATTACCCTTGGGAGCAAATTTTCCAGTCCCTTTTTCTTTAGAGAGAAGGAGAAATTGACCTTCGCTTATTCTTTTTGTCATAACTTTTGGTTCATAATTCAAATGAAGAATGTAAATATCAATTTATACATTTAAGTTTCAAGAGTTTTCCAATGGTATAAAGAATGTTTGATTTGGATAAGGTTTATACTTGTCTATGTTTTTGTCAAACATTTGGGAACTTGCCCCCTTGGGTCCTCTTCTCCATTAAGGAGAAGGTAATTTAATGTGTTTTTCCCCAAAGGAGAAAGCAACTTGAAAAAATCAACCTTTCATTTTTCTTTTCATCATATTTTTTAGTTCTTAACTTCAAATTGAAAATGCAAGATCATTTAAATATCTATGCTTCAAGAGCTTTTCAATGGTATAAAGAACATTTGATTTGGACAAATTTTATGCCATGTGCTTACATTCATGAACTTGCTCCTCAGGGGAAAATGCTCCCCAAGGCAATTTAATACCCTTCCCCTTGAGGAAGAAGGTAACTTAATCTAGGGGAAATTGTTCCATGGGGCAATTTGATCCCCTTTTCCCTAGGAAAAAATAACTTAATCCTTTTCTTCTTCAAAGAAATTGCTCCCCATGGCAACTTAGTCAAGGGAGAAGGTATTTTTGTCCTTTTATTTTTAAGGGAAAAGGCAAATTGAAATTTTTGACCTTTGGTTTTTCTTTTCATCATAACTTTTTGTTTATATTTCAAATCAAAAATACAAGATTATTTTAGATGTATATGTTTCGAAAACTTTCGAATGGTATAAAAAATGTTTGATTTGGACAAATTTATCCCTTGTATTTTCTTGTCAAACATTCGAAAACTTGTTCTTTAGGGCAACTTAGTCCCCTTCTCTTTGGGGGGGAGGCAACTTAGTTTGAAGGAGAAGGTAACTCCCTTCTTTCCTAGGGGAAAAAGGTTTAGAGTTTAAGTGTGTGTTAAGTGTTTTTAATTTGTATAATTTCATGATTTTCCCACAATTGTCATTTTTTCACTCTTGTTATTTGCAACATTCACAATGTGCCATCAACTTGCACATTTATGTTTCATGAATGCATCTAGGAGATTTTAGAAACAAACGATGAGCATGGATCAACACTAGCACTCAAATGTCAACAACTTAGAAAAAAGTAAATGTTTTTTTTGTTCTCCTTTTTTATTGTGCTTTCATGAACGTTTATTGGGTTTCTTGGGTTGAATGATTTATAAAACATTTATGCATTAGAGATTTTGGAGGCAAATTGAAACTTTCAAAAAGAAAAAGGGTTGAATGATTTTTAGAATGTTTTTGCATTAAAGGTTTTGGGGGTGAATCAAGTTTCCAAAGAGGGACAAGGTTGAATGTTTTCAAAAGCTTATTTCTACATTAGAGATTTTAGAGGAGAATCAAATTTCCGAAGAGGAAAGAACAAGGTTAGTGGTCTTGAAAAAAATTTGATATTGTGTTAGGTTGTACAAATGTAAATGGCTTCTTCTTTAGTTCTTCATGACATCAACTCCATTGATGAAATTTTTTTAGCATATGTAGGATATGATAGCAATTACATTAATGGTAATGTACAACTTACACATGAAGGTGGGCCTGAAATGGAAATTCCAAATGTGGATGGTGTTGATGAATAACATGTCATTGAAGTGCACTTGGAGAACTTGTGGAAATAAATATTGGCTTGGAAGTTACATTACTGCAATTCAATCACATGGGTATTCTTTAAGGTGAATGATAATCAGCCCATCAACCTATCTCAAAACTAGATTATGAGGTGTATTATATGCCATAATGATAGAACTTCTCTTAAAATCTTGGCCATATGCATAAGATGTAAGAAGGACCTCATATGCAACAAACCTAAATCTCCAAAATCTCCACTTGATCGTAAGCCCAATAAAAAGAAGGCACATGTATCTCCTTTTGCAATTTCTAGTTTTTTTTTTGCTAGTAATAAGTTCAAAAATATGATGCAACTCAAGTTGGTTCTTTGGAAAATCTAATGTTGTTTGTGATGAAAGGGTTAATGCCTATGAAGACTATTGAATTGATTTGGGTTCAAAGGTTAACATGCATGTTATGTCCATGGGTCGTGTTCCCACCCAAAAAGATTTTTGTTGAAAAGTTTTATCAAGCTTGGTTCAAAAAATCATGATTACTTATGTGCAATTTGCATTAGCTGATTGTTTATTAGCCATTAGCACTTTTGACTTATGGATGTCAAAAGGAACACAAGATGTTTTTGAGTTGTAATGAATTTTATTGCAAATGATTAGGAGGCAAAACGTGTCACCATCAAGTTATTTGAAGTTTCAACACAAGCGATGCAATTATGGTTCTTAAATTGTAGGAACTATTGGACAAGTTTTCTTGAACCCATAAAATTCTTGCTTTTGTTAAGGATGAAGGGTCCAACTTGCAAACATGTGCAAGTGCTTTAATTTTTATTGTATCATGCAATAATTTGTTCTTGTTAGATCCATTTAATGGCACTTGTTTTAGGCATGCAGTTTCAAAGGTATGCCAATATGTTATTTAGATGAAAAAATATCTACTAGCCCATCCTCCACATCTGTCATCCAAAAATGTATTATTTGGCCCAAAAAGTTAGGCAAGGGTAGGGAAGCATGGGACAAACCTTGCATTAAATTTGGATTGTGGCCCATAAAACTATACATGCTAGTGAAAAAAGGTAAGTTATTTATTTCTTTTTTTATGATTAGTTTTTCAAAGCATTTTCTTTCATTTTTTTGGTTTTCACTTTAATTAATTTATATTTTTGAAAATATTTGTTCATATTTATTGAGTTCATGAGTGTGATTTGTTTTGTTTCTATTGTTGATGACAAATTTGTGAATTGAGTTTTATTCTTCCAAGATGCTTTAATTTTTTGAAGATCCATTGCACTATGTTATAATTGATAGTTTGTGACATTGCAATTTCATGTACCATCTCCATGAATATGGGCTAGGTGTGAAATTGTGGTGAAAGTTTTCTCCTCAATTATTAGTGGTTATGTTTTAAACCAAAGTTGGGGACATTGGTTATTCTTCGATGCCTTATAATTTGTTATATTGACATGTTGGGATATTCATGAAGACCTTGTATTCCAACCTATTCCTAACAACCTTGTGGAAGAAGATTTTTTTATCACAAATTAAAGGAGCTTGTTGATGTTGAAAACTACAAGTGTGCCTTATCTTAGTGGCACAAATAACAAAACAAGTTTTTAACCTTTGTTATACAAGCACAACATATAATTGGCATCCAGCCAATCAAATAGAGACAAAACCCATTTTTTCTATTTTTAGCATTTTGATTACATTTTGAAAATGTCATCTTTAAATAGAGAATATGAACAAGTTGATATTTGTCCACAAAAACTAACCATCTAATCCACAATTTGGTGATTGAAATCCATTAATGTTGCATATGCATGTGAGGTGGAATCTAATTTGATGGCAAAGCTAGAAACCAAATTTGAATACCAAATCAACAATGAACATTCCTTGGACTTACATTAGTTTTCTTAATTCCACATGCTTTCTATGTGGGGGTGGTTTGCTTGTGTTTTTGTGTTAGCTTGAAGATGATGAATAGAAACATTTATTAGGTGGTGGGTCTTGGGCGACTTTTCTATGATTCCATTTCACTTTGTGAGCATTTCATAACTATTTAAAATTTGTAGTGGTAGTTTTGTTTTAAGTGTCTTCTATCTTTGTGTCTTTTGTCCTAAATCCTAAATGTCTTCTATCTTTATCACTTTTGTTCTTGCATCTTTTATTTTAAGTCTTAAGTGTCTCTTATCTTTGTGTCCTAAGTATTAAATGTTTTTTTTTTGTTTTCAATATTTTAAGTGTTTTTCACTTTTGTGTTTTTAATGTCTTTTATTTTTATGTTTAAAGTTTGTGTCTTGCGTTTTTTTGTTAGGTAAGACTTTTGTGTGTTGTGTCTTTGTGTATGTAATGTGTATGTTTTCAATGTCTATGTGTTTTCAAGCAGTTAATCAATTAGTCATAGTGTTAATTGTGTCTTTAGTTAATGTCTTTAGTGAAAGTTTCCATCATTGTCATTGTGTTTTCACTGTTTTGTGTCTTTTTATAGTTTGTTTGTGTATCATGTTTTGTGTAAGTTTGATGTGTGTCTTTGTTTTTTATGTTTCCAATCTAATGTGTGTGTGTGTGTGAAGTCAAAGGCCAAATGGAAGATGGAATGGAAAGGTTTAAAAGACTTGCTTAAGACTTAGAACCACCAAACATGACATAATATAAAACCTTCACATTGTCATTCACATATTTTGTAGTTTTTTGAGGTTAACCAGTAGTTGGATTAAAGTTTTTTTAGTTTCAATAACAATAATGACAATCACCTCTTTGAGGTTTTATTTTGCATTCTACCTTCAAAACTTGTAATTGTGCTACGTTTAGACTACAAAAAAAAAGAACGTTTGCTTTGTAAACTTAAAAGATTCAAGATTATTTCTCAAAGCCCTAAAGACCTAGCAAAAAACTAGCCTTGTAAGACATTATCAAAGACTTAACATGTGTTTCTAAGGGAGTTTTCCAAAAACCTTGATAAAAGAACCTATTTGTACATGTCTAGATTTCTATTAAAGAACTAAACCTTATAATCGGTTAATCACATACCTTAGCCCTTGTCCCCACCTCATAGTCACCTTTTTTTGGTTTCTAAAACCTAGACGTGGGTAATTCTTTAAATCTCATAAAAATAAAAAAACTGGACTTGAGTGGTTCTTTGAATTTTTTATTTTCAAATACCTAGACCTGGGAAATTATTTGGATTTTTTAATTTTCAAATACCCATATCCAACTATTACCCCAAAAACAAATCCCCCAACCCCACATTGGTAGACACTGCAATTGTAGTGGAACATGGCATTATACTTGTGATATTATATTTTGTGATTTTTTTGTGGCATAAAAGAGGCATACATATCCCCATATATCTTATGGGGGACCTTGGCCACTATTGTCAAATTTGCTTCAAACAAGTGTCCTTGCCCCATTTGATTGATGCCACTATTATAGATTTTAAACTTTGATAAATGTGGTTGTACACCCAAGTTGTTAGAAGTGTCAATTGGGGTGGAAGCTTTTGGTCTAGACAAAACTTTGCCTCTTCCACTCCCATTGTTCATTTTGATGATTAGGTTGGTAGCAAGGATGGCAAGTTGCGCATGTTTGGCTTAGTTGACTTCTTGGAGCTTACTTTGGAACTACAATTACCAACAAAAATTTCATGCAATGTGGGCAAGATTAATATTTATTACTCATGTTATAAAGTTGGTTTTGATTCATGAGATTTGTATTTGCCATTGAACATTTTGAACAAATGAGTGTAATGCCCTTGCCCAAAGACAAGGTTTTTCTTTCCTTGTATGTCCCCATACGGCCCTCAATAATTCATCGTTATTTATGTTAGATCTTTCATGTCCATATAGATGCACATGAGAAATGGTTAAATAGATAGGCTTGAAAGAGATAGGTTAATAAACTATTTTAATATACATAACTTGGTCATCAAAACACATGTTAATTTGCCTTTGCCTTCTCATATCCATGTAGATGGGTAAGAGAAAGGACTAAGTTAGTTAGGCTCGGAAGGGATAGTAACAAACAACAAAGAGTGATAGACAACAATTTTTTATATAGGTGTCCTTTTGTGCCTTTCACACAACAATCTTGCATTTCTTAAACTTGCCATCAACCACTATATAGTTAGACATGTTGCTTCTTAATTTTGAAATGTATGTTTGATGTGCCATGTTTATTGCACACATGTTTCAAGAATGGTTGGGTCAATAGAGTTGTTTGGTGCTAAAGGTTCATTGATTTAAAAAAAAGAAAACATCATATTCATTCAAAGCAAAAGTCAATGAGGCACATTCGACTACCCTTGCATGCCTTCTTTTCAATTTGATTCTTAAGACAAAATTCTCATGTCAAATATGTTGTTTGTCATTGCACCAACCTTGGCATCATACAAACATTGTTGGTAGAGGTAATCCTTGGTCATATCACCTATTCACCTCTCCTCTCCTATTAGTTGGGCTTCCTCCCAAGTTCTATCTTTTTATTTTTTATTTAGCAAAAGGTCATTTTGATTGGCCCATCACTAGAAAAAAAACTTGGGAGGTTCCTAAAAATAGCAATTTTATGTAAAGATGGAATGCTTCCCATTTGGCTCACCTATATAGGTGAGAAGGGGAGAACTTTGGGCAAAGGATATGGGATAAAATGAGGTGTTAATGGGAACTCTTTTGGGAAACACATTGGAAACTTGGGGAACAACATGAAAAACCCATTGAAAACATGAGAAAAATCATTGGGAATATGATGGGAACATAATAATTAAAAAATTCCATCCTTCCCACCCCCCCCCCCCCAACACCACACACACCACACTCCACCACCATCACCACCATCCGCACCACTCACCACTATATTCCATCTTATTAATTAATTATAATAA
>Ga0116227_10010062_pt1 | contig 16750 bp, 10 predicted proteins | sample S1TSphgellanicum_FD_89693 | JGI IMG/M metagenome (GOLD analysis project Ga0116227, IMG submission 89693) | Host-associated microbial communities from peat moss isolated from Minnesota, USA - S1T2_Fb - Sphagnum magellanicum MG | ecosystem: Host-associated > Plants > Peat moss > Unclassified...
CTCAACATCGAGGATATTGCAGCGGTGGTCGGGCTCAACCCCATCCATTTCGCACGGCAGTTCAAGCGCTCCACCGGCAAGCCGCCCTATCAGTTCGTGATCGAGAAAAGGGTGGAGCGCGCCCGCGAATTGCTGGCCGCCGACGATATGCCGATCGCCCAGGTGGCGGCGGCGGCTGGCTTCAGCCATCAGGAGCATCTCACCCGCGTCTTCGGGCGCCAGACCGGCATGACGCCGGGCGCCTATCGCCGCAGTCTGCTGCATTGAGATTTGCGCGCCGGGCGCGAAGACTGCTCCATGGCCGCTGTCTCCGCGATCACAATTATCGATGATTGTGCGAAGATTTGCATGCGCCCGGCGAATTGGAAAAACCGCGCGCCCATCTTCATATCCTTGATGAAATTTCTAGCCCCATGAACAGCTTCGGGCCAATTTTAGGCAAGGCCGGTGCGGATCGTGCAGGACATGCGACGGCCTGAATTCCTACTCACGATCACGACGACAAAAGTGATGGAAGAGGGAGTGCCGATGTCTGCAAAGCGCAAGGCGCAATTGTTGCGTTTCACCGTCTGTACCGCTGCGGTGGTTACCGCCGCTGCCGCATGGGCACAGCCCTCCGCCGCTCAAACCTCCGATGGCGCCACGCTCGAAGCGCAGTTCCGCGATCCGCCCGCCAGCGCCCGCCCGCGCGTGTGGTGGCACTGGATGAACGGCAATGTCACCAAGGACGGCATCGCCAAGGACTTCGCCTGGATGAAGTCGGTCGGCATCGGCGGCATGACCAACTTCGACGCCAATCTGCGCACGCCCCAGATCGTGCCCAAGCGGCTGGTCTATATGACGCCCGAGTGGAAGGACGCCTTCAACTTCGCCGCGCATGAGGCCGACCGGCTCGATCTGGAGCTGACGGTGGCCTCATCGCCGGGCTGGTCGGAAACCGGCGGGCCATGGGTGAAGCCCGAGGATGGCCTGAAGAAACTGGTGTGGAGCGAGACCCGCGTCACTGGCGGCAAGCCCTTCAAGGGCGCGCTGGCGCCGTTGCCCGGCATCACCGGGCCGTTCCAGAACATGCCCATTCCCTCGGGCATTCTGGAATCGCTGACCGGGGGCAAGGCCGCCGAGCCGCCCAGCTTCAACGGCTCGATCGCGGTGCTGGCCGTGCCCGATATGAGCGCCATGGAGGCCAGGCCGAAGGGGTCGGTCTCGGGCGGCGGCACGCTCGATCCTGCCATGCTGCGCGGCGATGATCTCACCCACAGCGTGGATGTGCCGCGCGGCACGGCGGAGGCGCCGACCACGGTGGTCTACAGCTATGACGCGCCCCAGACGATGCGCTCGGCCAAGATCTTCATTCCCGGCGCCAAGACGATGTTCGCCAAGGCGACGCTGGCGGTCGCGCTGGAGGCCAGCGAGGATGGCTCGAGCTGGCACAAGCTGGCCGATGTGCCGATGACCGAAGTGCCCAGCACCGTCAGCTTTGCGCCTGCCACCGCGCGGCAGTTCCGGCTGGTGCTCACGCCTTTGCCTTTCAGCGGCTCGAACATGGGCGCTCCGGCCGAGGGGATCATCGACATCAACCTGCTGGCGCCGCCCAAGGGTGACACCACCACGTTGCGCCAGTTCACCTTGTCCAATGTCGCCGCCATCGACCAGTTCGAGGCCAAGGCGGGCTTTGCGCTGGTGAATGACTATTTCTCGCTGGGCGGGCCCAAGGATGGCGCGGCTGGGCCCAAACCGGCTCAGGTGATCGATCTGACCAGCCATGTGCGGGCTGATGGCACGCTCGACTGGACACCGCCGAAGGGCAATTGGCGCATCGTGCGGCTGGGCTATTCGCTGCTGGGCACCACCAACCACCCCGCGCCGCCCGAAGCCACGGGTCTTGAAGTCGACAAATTCGATGGCGAGGCGGTGCGCCGCTACATCGACCACTATCTGGGCATGTACAAGGATGCGGCGGGGCCGGGCATGCTGGGCCAGCATGGCATTCGCGCGCTGCTGACCGATTCCATCGAGGTGGGCGCGGCCAACTGGACGCCCAAGATGATCGCCCAGTTCAAGGCGCATCGCGGTTACGATCCCACGCCATGGCTGCCCGCGCTGTCGGGCGTGCTGATCGGCAGCCGCGACGATGCCGACCGTTTCCTCTTCGACTGGCGCCGCACGCTGGCCGAGCTGATGTCCAGCGAGCATTACGGCACCATCGCCAAGGCCGCGCATGAGGCGGGACTGAAGGTCTATGGCGAGGCGCTGGAGGACAACCGCCCCTCGCTGGGCGACGATATGGCGATGCGCAGCCATACCGATATTCCCATGTCCGCCATGTGGACCTTCCCGCGCGGCAAGCAGCCCAACCCCAGCTATATCGCCGACATCAAGGGCGCGGCCAGCGTGGCGCATATCTATGGCCAGAATCTGGTGGCCGCCGAGAGCATGACTTCGGCGCTGACCTATTGGGCGGATTCTCCGCGCACCTTGAAGCATGTGATCGATCTGGAGTTCGTGACCGGCGTCAACCGCCCGGTGATCCACACCAGCGTCCATCAGCCGGTGGACGACAAGGTGCCGGGCCTGTCGCTGATGATCTTCGGACAATATTTCAACCGGCATGAGGCCTGGGCGCCGCTGGCCAAGGCCTGGGTCGATTACATCAGCCGCAATGCGCTGATGCTGCAGCAGGGGCGCAATCTGGCCGATGTCGGCTATGTCTATGGCGAGGAGGCGCCGCTGACCGGCCTCTATGGCCATCAGGTGATCGAGGATGCGCCGAAAACGCATGCCTATGATTTCGTGAACAATGATGCGCTGAACAGCGCGCTGAGCAACGATGGCGCCGATCTGGCGACGCCGGGCGGGGCGCGTTACCGGGCGCTCTATCTGGGCGGTTCCTCGCGCGAGATGTCGCTGGCGACCTTGCGCCGGGTGAATGCGCTGGTCGAGGGTGGCGCCACGGTGATCGGGTTGAAGCCCACGCATAACCCTAGTCTCGCCGATGCCGGGACGCCTCAGGCCGCGCAGGAGTATGATGCGCTGGTGGCAAAGCTGTGGCCCGGCGCGGGCACGGCGACTGTGGGCAAGGGCCGCGTGATCGCCTCGGGCGATGTCGAGGCGGCGCTGGCGGGGATGGGGGTAGCCTTCGACTTCCGCTACACCGGCGGGCAGGCCGACAGCGACATTCCCTTCCTGCACCGCAAGCTGGATGGGGGCGACGCCTATCTGCTGGTCAACCGCCAGTTGCGCGACGAGACCATCGAGGCCCACTTCCGCGTCACCGGCCTGAAGCCCGAGATCTGGCATGCCGAAACCGGCACCTCCGAGCCGGTGAGCTATCGCGTGGAGAATGGCGAGACCATCGTGCCGCTCAAGCTGGGCAGCGAAGATGCGCTCTATGTGGTGTTCAACAAGCCGGGGGCGGCATCGGCTCAGGTGGCGCCCAAACCTGCGGTGGCGCTGGGAGAACTGGCGGGTCCGTGGAAGGTGGAGTTCCAGCCGGGACGCGGCGCGCCTGCTGCCGTGACCTTGCCGCAACTGGCCGGGCTGGAGCAGAATGCCGACGCGGGGGTGAAGTATTTCTCCGGCGTGGCGACCTACAGCAAGGACTTCGCGGCGCCCAAGGGGTGGAAGGCGGGCCAGCCGCTGTGGCTCGATCTGGGCGATGTGCATGAGCTGGCAGAGGTCAGCGTCAACGGCAGCTCGGCGGGGATCGTCTGGCATACGCCCTACAGGATTGACCTCGGCAAATTGGTGAAGCCGGGCAGCAATCACCTGACGGTGCGGGTGGCCAATCTGTGGATCAACCGCCTGATCGGCGATGCGCAGCCCAATGTGGCCAACAAGGTGACCTATACGGCGATCCCGACCTATCGCCCCGATGCGCCTTTGCGCCCGTCGGGCCTGCTGGGACCGGTGACGCTTCAGGGCGAAGGGAAATAGGGCTCGTCAGCAGGGGCTTCCCTCGGCCCTGGTGCTGTTGATGAGAAGACTGGCGGCTCGGAGTGATCTCCGGGCCGCCTTTTTGCCGCCCTGCTGGAATGCACGCAAACATGCGCTATATCAGCGCGATAGCTGCGTGTTTCTTCCGCGAGGGCAAACCATGAGCACCATCGATAGCCTCGATCTGATCGGCCCTCGCGAGGCGCTGGCCTATTACGACAGCCAGTCGATCGAGCTGCCTCGCGCCGTCACGCCGCTGGAGGCGTGGAACCTGATGATGGCGCAGCCCCAGCCGGTGTTGCGCTGGGCGTTTCGGGTTCGCGATGCGATCTCGGCATGGTTTGGTGTCAGAAAGATCGGCGGCTTTACGGGGCGGCGTCATGCGGACGTGAAGGTCGGTGACCGGCTCGACTTCTTCCTTGTCGAAGGCGCGCGGCCCGATGCGCTGCTGCTGACGGCACGCGACAGGCATCTCGATGTCATGACCGGGCTTCATACCGATGGCATGCGCCTGACCATCACCTCCTCGGTGATCGTGCATAATCTGTTCGGGCGGGCCTATATGGTGCCGGTGGGCCCCGCGCACAGGGTCATCGTGCGGGTGATGCTCAGGCGTTTGCGCAGGAGTTTGATGGAAGCCGGGTAAGGGAGAAAAGAGACAGGCGAGGGGGTTACCCCCTCGCGCTCCCATGAATGTCGACCTTGCGCTTCGGGTTCGGCCTCGCGCGACGTTGCCGCGCCGCAGGCTGGAAATCCCCAGCGCAGCCTATCGTGCAGGGGGTATTCACTGCCTGCGGCGCCATGTCAGCGCAACGCACACAAAAGGGATTGCAAAGGGCGATGGCCCTTTGCCCGCCGGAGGCCCCTTTCCCCTTTCCTGAAATACACAAAAAAGCGACCGGGAGGGCAAATCCCGGTCGCCGCAGGTGGAGGGGCCCAGCGCGCGTGCCGGGCCGTGTGAAGACCGCTTCAGAACTTGTGCTTCAGCCCGAACTCGAAGCTGCGGCCCAGCGTCTGGCCAAGGCCCGTGCCGTCCACCGTACCGAAGCCAGCCCCGGTGACATTCTTGTAGGAGGGGTTCTCGCCGCCGACATTGTTGACGTTGAGGCTCAGCGTGGTGTTGCTCAGCGCGCCGGCGTCCTTGATGTCATAGGCGACATAGAGGTTCACCGGGTGGAAGGAGTCGACATGCGTCTGCGTCACCGCGCCGGTGGTGATCGGCGCGATGTCGAAGCCCGAGGAGTAGTTCATCGTCGCGCGCGCCGTCATATTGCCCACCGATCCGCCCAGCGCCAGCGTCAACTGCAGGCGGCTGAGGCCACCCTGGCTGGGGTCGAAGGCGCTGAGCTGGGTGGTGCCGCCCACCGCCAGGCTGGAATTCTTGAGCGAATAGGTGCCCGCCAGCAGGGCATTGACCGAACCGAAGCTGGTGGGGTGCTGGTAGTTCAGCTTGAAGTCCAGACCGCGGTAATAGAAATTGCCCAGATTGGTGCGGGTGGCGTTGAAGATCGCATAGGGCGTGGTGCCATTGGCGATGTTGTTGGCCGAATAGAGCGTGGCCAGGCTCGGCCCCTGCACATGCTGGTTGCCGATCAGCGCCTGCGCCTGCGCCAGCGTGGGGTTCAGAACATAGGTGCTGGCAAAGGCGGGGGTGGTGAAGATCGAGGGCGAGTAGAAGGGATAGATGTTGATGGCGTGGAACAGGTTCACCGCCCAATAGGTCAGGCTGAGTGACAGGCCGGGGACGAATTTGGGCTTGTAATCGCCGCCGAAGGAATAGGTGTGCGCGGTCTGCGGCCCGATGTTGCTGCCGCCGCCCGCCAGTAGGATCGTCGGGCGCCCGATGTTGGCATTGAAGTTCGAGCCCACCGGCTGATAGGGGCTGGAGAGCAGCACCTGCGCGCGGCTGTCGATGGCGCCCGCCTCGTCCTGAAGGCTGGGTGCGTTGAAGGATGTGCCGTAATTGCCGCGCAGGGTGAAGCTTTGCGTCGGCTGGTAGGTGAAGCCGATCTTGGGGTTCACCGTGCCGCCGAAGTCGCTGTAATTGTCATAGCGGATCGAACCGTCGAGGTTCAGCGCATAGACCAGGCTGTTGCGGTTGTCGGCGCCGAAGACGGGCACATACAGCTCGCCCCACACCGATTTGGTGGTGCGCTTCTGATTGGCGAAGGCGGCGTTGGACAGGTCTCCGGGCACGGCATCGGCCTGATAGGCCACGCTCTTTTCATGCGAAAGCTGCGCGCCGGCAGCCACCTTCACCGATCCGCCGGGCAGGCTGAACAGCGGGCCGGTGACATCGAGGCGCACCTGCTCCAGCGTCTGCACATTCTGCGCGAATTGCGCGAAATTGGTGATCGCCTGAATGACCGAAGGGTTGGTCGCCGCGATGTTGTAGGGGTTGAGCGCGGTGGCGGTGGTCGTGCCCGCAAGAGCGGCGGATTCAGCGGCGGCATTGACCTCGGCCGAGCTGGCGTTGGTCTTGCTGTGGCCGTAATTGCCCAGCAGCGTCACATCCCAGTGATGGCCGATGTCCATCTTCAGCGTGGGGGTAACGCCATATTCCTGCGTCTTGGTGGAGTTGATCGCCGAATTGCCATTGGTGGCGGCGTAATTGTAATAGACCGTCTGCGATGTCGCGGTGCCCACCGGGATGAAATAGGGGTTGGCGGATGTAATCGTGCCGCTCGATGCCAATTGCGCGGTCAGGATGGTGGTGTCGCGCCGCGTCCAGAAGGCGGTGACGTCGAGCTGCAGCCGGTCGGTCAGATGCTGGGTCAGCGATCCGAAGACCGAATTCTGCGTTTCGTTGGGCTGCAGGTCGGTGTAAAGGTCGGCGTCGCATTTGTTCTGCGTGCCGGCCACCAGATTGGGCAGGGCGTAATTGACGCCATTGGCCACCACATTGCCCGGGTTGCAATTGGCCACGCGGTTGTCGGTGCCGCCAAAGGGCGTCAGATTGGTGCGGTAATAGCTGCGATAACGCCCCAGCAGGTCGGAGTTGTGGCGGTTTTCATAGGACACGATCAGCGAGCCCGATCCCCAGTCCTTGCCGCCCGTGACGTTGAAGTCCTGCTTGTAGTAATTGTCGGCCAGGCCGTAATGCGCATCGACCTCCAGCCCGTTCATATGCTTGCGGGTGATCATGTTGATGGTGCCCGCGATGGCGTCCGAACCATAGAGCGCCGAACCGCCATCGGCCACCACATCGACGCGCTCCAGCATGCCGGCGGGGATGATGTTGATGTCGGGCGCGGTCTGCAGAATGCCGACGCCGACCATATTGTGCCCGTTGAGCAGCAGCAGCGTGGCCGATCCGCCCGCCGCGCTGATGTTGCGGATGGTGGGGCGCACGCTGGTGCCGCCGCTCAGACCCGTGCCGGGGGTGGGCAGGGCGTTGAAGGCGTTGGAAATTTCCGGAACCGTCGCCATCACGCCCAGCGCCGTCGTGGCGCCCGAGGAGGCGATGTCGGCATGGCTGACGCCGACGACATTGGTGCCGACCGGCGCGATGCCCTTGATGAGGGTGCCAGTGACGACGATCTCATTGTCGGTCGGCTGGCGCGGCTGGTCCGGCGCGGAAGCGGGGGCGTCGGCCTCGGGCGCGGGGGCGGTTTGCGCCATGGCGGGGGCGGCCAGCAGGGCCAGGCTCGACACGGATGTCACATAGATCAGAGTTTTCAGCATAATCCCTCTCCCTGCGGATGCGGTTCTGTTGACCGCCATCGGCTTGCGTCATGTGCCCAGAATGGCTCGCCTGATTCGGAGCGATGCACTTCTGTACATTGCGATACGAAGTACAAAGGCGGGGGGCTTCGATCCTGCACGAAACTGTCATCGCATGCACAAAAGGGATCGCTTTGTATGATGAATGTTTGATATTGCTGTCTTGCAACAAGTTTTTGATGATTTTTGGCGGATTGAATGCTTGCGACTATTGCGGCCTGAGGCGTTGCTTTGCCATATGTTGGGAAATCGGGCGGCGGCCTGGCGCGCCGCCCATGTCGAACCCTATTGCAGATTCACAAAAGCCCCGCCATCGACCAGCAGCGCCGCGCCGGTGACATATTGCGCCATATCCGAGGCAAGGAAGACGATCGGCCCGGCCAAATCCTCGGCCTCGCCCAGACGGCCCAGCGGCACGCGCGCCTCCATGCGGCGGCGTTTGTCGAGATCGGCCAGATCCTCGCGGTTGATTTCGGTCAGGATCGTGCCGGGCAACACCGAATTGCAGCGGATGTTGTGCTTGCCCAGCGCAATCGCCGCGCTCTGCATCAGCGAATGCACGCCCGCCTTGGTGGGGGTGTAATGTGTCTGGAACTCGCCACCCACCAGCGCGGAGATCGAGGACACCGCGACAATCGCTCCGCCATGGCCTTGCTTCACCATCTGATTGGCGGCGGCCTGCACCATATAATAGGCGCCATGCAGATTAACGCGGAAGGTGCGCTCCACCACCGCCACCGGCATGTCGAGCAGGGCGTGGAAGGGGCAGATGCCCGCATTGTTGACGAAGACATCCACCCCGCCAAAGGCCTCGACCGCCCGCGCGATAAAGTCCTGCGCGGTGTCGGGATCGGCGACATCGCCCTTCACGGCCAGCGCCTTGCGGCCCATCGCCGCGATATCGGCGATCACCTGCTGGGCGCGGTCTTCGCTGGTGGCATAGTTGATCGCCACATCCGCGCCTTGCCTTGCGGCCTCCACGGCGGCGGCGGCACCGATGCCGGTCGATCCGCCCGTGATCAAAACGCGTTTACCTGCCAGCAATGTCATCAAGGCTCTCCTGAGCGTGGGAATTTTGCGAGTTTAGCGGGCGGGGTTCAGCAGGCCCCGGTTTTGCGCCCAGGCGAGGAATTGCTCGATCCACAGATCGCTGCTCTTGCCCTGTTTGCGCATGCCGAAGCCGTGGCCGCCGCTTTCGTAGAAATGCGCCTCGACCGGGCGGCCCGCCGCGCGATAGGCGGTGATAAAGCTGAGATCGCTGCGCCCGAAGATGGGGTCGTCCATCGCCATGGCGGTGAACATCGGCGGCGCGTCGGCGGGCACGGCGCGGGTGCTGAGGGGGCCGTAGATCGGGGCGATAAAGTCGGGGCGGCTGGCTGTGTCCGGCGCCAGTCCGGCGCTGATCGTCGTCATGGCGCCCGCCGAAAAGCCCAGCAGCCCGACACGGTGCGGATCGACATGCCATGCCGCCGCGCGCTGGCGCACCAGCCTTATCGCGGCTTGAGCATCGGCCAGAGCCTCGGTCGGGGTGGAGAGGTTGTCGCTGGTCTTGCCCGCATTGCCGAGCAGCGCGGCGAGTTGGCCCATAAAGGTTGGCGTGTCGCGCGGGGTGGGTTTCAGGCGATATTTCAGCACGAAAGCGGCGATGCCATGGGCCGCCAGCCAGCGCGCGACATCATAGCCCTCATTGTCGATCGACAGCATCATGAAGGCGCCGCCCGGCGCGACCACCACGGCGGCGCCATTGGCCTTGGCCGGATCGGGCAGAAAGGGCGTCAGCGTGGGCGCGGTGACATTGCGTACAATGCGCGAATCCATGAGGCTTTCCCATTGCTCGGCATCCGGGGTCTTGGCCGCGGGGAGCAGGGGAATGGCGTTGGGATCGTGAGCGCCGGGCAGGGCGGTGCTTGCGGGCGGCTGTTGCGCGAAAAGCGGCGAGGGCAGCATCAGGCCGAGCGCCATGATGGCCAGCATGCGACGGGATACAGGCATAGCGGCGCCCTCTTGCGGGATTGAACCATGCTGGCGCGGTGTGTGGCCCTGTCCAGCGCTGTCAGGATGCGGCCTGGCGCGGGCGGCGTCCTGCATGAAATTTATCGAGGGGGCGCAAGGGGGTGGCGCTGCTCTGGTCGCCCAAGGGCACGGGGTGCGGGCGAGGTCGCGGCCAGCCTTTCATGCGCCGGATCGGGGCGAAAGGCTTGGGGATCAGCGCTCTACGCAAGAGCTGGGCGCCGGGCCGGGGGCCGTGTGCCGGGGCCCGGGCAAGGGCAGGGAAAGGTTCGTTTTGTGCAGGGCGCGGCGCATCGGACAGGTGCCGATGCGCCGCGCCCGGGAGATCAGTCGCCGAAGCCCATCAGTCGCTTGTTGAGGGCGCGATCCGCGCCGGATTTGGCGAAATCGTCGAAGGCGTGCGGCGTGGTGCGGATGATATGCTGCGCGATAAAGGGCGCGCCTTCCGCCGCACCATCCTCGGGATGCTTGAGGGCGCATTCCCACTCCAGCACGGCCCAGCCGGCATAGTCATACTGCGCCATCTTGCTGAAGATCTGCGTGAAATCGACCTGACCATCGCCCAGCGAGCGGAAACGACCGGGCCGGTCCACCCAGCTCTGATAGCCGCCATAGACGCCGCTGCGGCCATTGGGGCGCAGTTCGGCATCCTTCACATGGAAGCATTTGATGCGCTCGTGATAGATGTCGATAAAGGCCAGATAATCGAGATGCTGCAGCACGAAATGGCTGGGGTCGTAGAGAATGTTCGCGCGCGGATGATTGCCCACGCGGTCAAGGAACATCTCGAAGGTGACGCCATCGTGCAGATCTTCACCGGGATGCAGTTCGAAGCCGATGTCGACGCCATTGTCCTCATAGACATCGAGGATCGGCTTCCAGCGGCGCGCCAGTTCGTCAAAAGCATCCTCGACCAGACCAGCGGGGCGCTGCGGCCAGGGATAGACATAGGGCCATGCCAGCGCACCCGAGAAAGAGGCATGCGTGGTCAGCCCCAGACGGCGCGAGGCGACCGCAGCCAGCTTCACCTGTTCCACAGCCCATTCTTGCCGTGCTTTCGGATTGCCCCGCACATGCGGCGCGGCAAAGCCGTCGAACTGCGCATCATAGGCTGGATGCACCGCCACCAACTGGCCCTGCAGATGGGTGGAGAGTTCGGTGATCTCCAGGCCTTTGCCGGCCAGCATGCCCTTGATGTCGTCGCAATAGGTCTGGCTGTCCGCCGCCTTTTCCAGATCGAAGAGGCGCGGATCGGTGGGGATCTGCAACCCCTTGTAGCTCAGACCCGCCGCCCAGTCGGCCAGACCCGGCAGCGTGTCGAACGGCGCCGTGTCGCCCATGAATTGTGCCAGGAAGATGCCCGGCCCCTTGATGGTTCTCATGTTGTCTCGCCTTAAACCGTGAAATCGACCCAGCCCGCGCCCCGCGCGCTGGCATGAACCGCCGTTTCGATCAGAGCCATGCCGCGCAGCCCATCGGCGATGCCGGGGACCAGCGCGCCATCCTCGTCGCGCAGCAAACGCGCGAAATCGCGATAGAGATTGGCGAAGGCCTCCAGATAGCCTTCGGGGTGGCCGCCCGGCGTGCGGCTGGCCCATTGCGCATCGGGCCCCAGATCGGGGTCGCCTGCCTGCACCAGCTCGCTGCGGCCATTCTCATGGAACAGCCAGAGCTGGTTGGGCTCCTCCTGACGCCAGCGCAGCCCGGCCTTGTCGCCATAGACGCGCAGGGTGAGGCCATTGCGCTCGCCCACGGCAATCTGCGACGCCAGAAGGGCGCCGCGCGCACCATTGGCGAAACGCAGCAGGATCTGGCAATCGTCATCGACCTGCCGCCCCGGCACCACCGTCCCCAGATCGGCAAGGATCTGCGACACCTGCAGCCCAGTGACGAACTCTGCCAGATGAAAGGCATGGACGCCGATGTCCGCCACGCAGCCGCCGATGCCGCTGCGCGAAGGGTCGCCGCGCCATTCGGCTTGCTTGCCGGTCTCGGGCTTGGCCAGCCAGCCCTGCGGATATTCGACCACCACCTTGCGGATCGTGCCCAGAGCGCCCGCCGCCACGCGCGCCCGCGCCTCTCGCACCAGCGGATAGCCGGAGTAGGTGTAGGTCAGCGCGAAGGGCTTGCCTGCCTTTTGGACGATGGCGGCCAGTTCATGCGCTTGTGCCAGGGTGGTGGTGGCGGGCTTGTCGCAGATCACCGCGATGCCGGCCTCCAGCGCGGCTTGCGCGGCGGGCAGGTGCATATGGTTGGGCGTGGTGATCGCCACGAAATCAATACCATCCTCGCGCGCGGTTTCCTGCGCGATCATCGTGGCGATGTCGGGATAGGCGCGGGTCGGATCGATGCGATAGCTTTCGCCCGCCGCGCGCGATTTCTCCGCGCTGCTGGAAAAGGCGCCCGCGACCAGTTCGATCTCGCGGTCCATTTCGGCGGCCAGACGATGCACCGGGCCGATGAAGGACCCCGGACCGCCGCCGATCAGTCCCATGCGTAAACGGCGTGATGCCATGCTGTTTCTCTTTCAAAAGGGCGGGGCGGCGAGCACAGGCCCGCCGCCCCGCCACCCCCTCACGCCTTGAAGCGCGAGAGGAAATCGTAGGACATTTTCACCGAGTCAAAACGGTCATGCGCGAAGGGCGGTTCCTGCTCGACGAAGTAATGCTGCACCCCGGCGGCCACGCAGGCGGGCAGGATGGCATGCCAGTTGAGCTTGCCCTGACCCACTTCGCAGGGGTCCTGCTGCAGCGCATAGTTGGTCTTGGTGGTGGGCTTCACGTCCTTGAGGTGAACCATCTTCACGCGGCCCTTGAGGCGGCGCAGTTCCGTTGCCGGGTCGAGCCCGCCCGCCGTAATCCAGCCCAGATCGAGTTCGAGGAACACGAGGTTGGGGTCCAGTTCTTTCAGCAGCACGGCCCAGCCGGTGGTGCCGCCCACCGGGCGGAATTCCATATTGTGGTTGTGATAGCCCAGCTCGATGCCATGCGGTTTCAGCGCGGCGGCGCGCTTGTTGAGCAGGTCGCCCATGCGCTTCCACATGTCGATCCCGCCCGCTTCGATCCCCTGGATCAGCGAGGCGCGCTGGTCGGGGCCGGGCTTCCAGTCATCGGGCAGCAGGGGGATGGGCAGCACGGCCTTGCCGATGCCCAGCGTGCCCAGCGCGTCGGCGATCTCCTGCGGGCTGCTCATCAGCGTCAGCGAGCCGGGGGGCAGGCGGTTGGGCAGGCCCATATGGATCGAGCTGAATTTCACGCCCGCCTTGTCGCCCTCGGCGCGCAGATCCTTGGCGCTGTGGCCATAGAGGCCGGGCAGCTCGAACTCCTTGTAGCCGGTGGCGGCCAGACGGGTGAGGGTGCCCGACAGATCCTTCTGCGCGGCCTCGCCCATCGTGTAGAGCTGGATGCCGATCGGCTTGTTGATCCGCTTGAAGAAAGGCGTGGTGGGGGCAGCGGCCCAGGCCGGCGTGGCGGCGGCAACGCCCGCCATCCCCATACCTGCGAGCAGGCTGCGGCGGTTCATCTCGAAAACCATCAGATATCCTCCAAAGACCCGGCCGGTGCGACCGTGGGTGGGTGAAAGGCAAAGGCAAGCACCAGAGCGCCCAGCAGGGCCAGCCCCGTGGGAACGTAGAACAGCGTCTGGTAATCGACCTTGCCATCCGCGCCGGTGAGCGCGGCAATCAGGTTGGGGAAGACGTAGCTGGCCACCATGTTGCCCACGCCCAGAATCAGCAGGTTGAACAGGCCCTGCGCGCTGGAGCGGACATCCTTGGGGAAGGCGTCATCCACGAAGATGTAAACGGTGGCGAAGAAGAAGGCGTAGCAGATGCCATGCAGCAGTTGCACCGCGATGATCGCGGGAATGCTGTCGGCCAGAAAGGAAAAGGCGAGGAAGCGCGCGGCATGGCCAAGGATGCCCACGATCATCGTCGTGCGCCAGCCCAGCTTCACCAGCACCTTGCCCAGCACCAGCATGGTGAGGATTTCGGCAACTTGCCCCAGCGACAGCACCACCATCGAGAGATTGCCCGCAATGCCCACGCGGTTCGTCAGGAAGGCGTCGGACATCACGAAATAGCCGTTATGCACCACCGAATCGATGAAGGTGACGAAGAACAGAACCGCGACATAGGGCTTCTTGAGCAGACCCAGCGCGCGACGCCATGCCAGCGAATCGACACCATTGCCCTTCTGCGGCGGGGTGTGGGGCAGCGTCAGCGAGAAACCGGCCAGCAGCAGCGAGATCACCGCCGAGACGATGAAGATCGCCCGCACGTCCACCGCGGTGGAATGCGCACCGAGGATGAAGATGAAGGGCCAGCTCGCCATGATCCAGCCCACCGTGCCGCCCGCGCGCACCGTGCCGAAATCCTTGCCGTCCTTCAGCGCGGCAAAGGCGATGGTGTTGCTGACCGAGAGGGTGGGCACATAGACAAGGCTATAGGCCAGATAAAACAGGAAAAAGGGCAGGAATTGCGTGCTGAAGGCCGCGCCGAACAGGCAGATGGCACCGATTACATGGCTGACGGCCAGAAAGCGTTCGGCGGCGAAATAGCGGTCCGCGAACTGATTCGCGAAGAAAATGCCGACCACCGAGGCGATGCCCCAGCAGCAACCCACTAAAGCCTGCTGTGACGCGGAGAATCCCAGCATGCCCATATAGGGGAACAGCTTGGGAGCCCAAGCGCCCCAGATGGCCAGTTGCAGCGCCATCATGCTGAAAAGGCGTATCTTTTGTATTGTTGTTGACAAGGTCCGATCCTCTGCCCCATATTTTTGTAAACGTTGCCAGAATAAAACGGCATCGGTCAAGAAAACAAATATGGAAGAGGGGATTCTGGATGATCGAACTGGATCGTCGGCAGATGCTGGAGGGGCTTGGCGTCCTGATCGGCCTTGCTGCCCTGCCTGCCGAAGCCTTGGCCGCCGTGGCGGGCAAAGCAGCTTCGCTCGACAAGCCCACCACCGCGCTGGCCACCGCCTTTGCCGACACGCTGATCCCGCAGACCGATACGCCGGGCGCGGTGCAGGCGGGCGTCCCCGCGAAGTTCGACGCGCTGATGCATGACTGGGCCAGCCCCGCGCATCGCACCGCCTATCTGGCCGCGCTGAGCGCCATCGACGATGAGGCCAAGGCCAAGGCGGGCAAGCCTTTCGCCCTGCTGACCGCCGCCCAGCGGCTGACGGTTCTCAAGGCCTATGATGCGCAAAATCTGAAGAGCAACATGGCTTACGCCTCGCTCAAGGATCTGTTCGTCAACCTTTATTACCTCAGCGAACCCGGCTCCACCGTCGAGCTGCGCTATGAGCACAACCCCGGCGTGTGGGAGGCCTCCACGCCGATGACCGCCGAAACGCGCGCCTGGGCCGGGGCCATGCCCGCGGGCAAATTGCTGGTGATCGCCTGACGGGCGCAACACGCTGATTATCCGGCCCAACCCACATTCGCCTGACCCCAATCGCTGGGCAAGGGCACGGGCCGAAACACGGATCAGGACGCGGACAACAACGCGGACGCACGGGAGAGAATGATGTTCGACGCCATTGTCATCGGCTCGGGGATGAGCGGCGGGATCGCCGCCAAGGAATTGTGCGAAAGGGGCCTCAAGGTCCTCGTCATCGAGCGCGGGCGCAAGCTGGAGCATGGCTCCTCCTACACCGACTGGATGCAGCCCTGGGATCTGCCCAACGCGGGCAACATCCCGGAAGAGGAGCTGGCGCGCGACTATCAGATCCAGCGCCAGTGCTATGCGGTCAACAGCGCCACCAAGGACCTGTGGGTCAAGGACAGCCAGCACCCTTACGAAAGCGTTGAGGGCAAGCCTTTTTCCTGGATCCGTGGCTATCATCTGGGTGGCCGATCGATCATGTGGGGCCGCCAGACCTACCGCTTTTCGGAGATGGATTTCTCCGCCAACAAGCGCGACGGCCACGGCATCGACTGGCCGATCCGCTATGCCGATATGGCCTCGTGGTACGACAAGGTGGAGACCTTCATCGGCGTCTCGGGCGCCAATGAGGGCCTGCCGCAACTGCCCGACGGCAAGTTCCTGCCCGTGATGGCGATGACCGACACCGAGAAGATGTTCAAGGAAGCGGTCGAAAAGCAGTTCCCCGGTCGCAAGGTGATCCAGGGCCGCTGCGCCCATCTCACCGAGCCGCAGCCGCACCATATCGAGCTGGGCCGCAACCCCTGCCAGTATCGTTCGCTGTGTGAGCGTGGCTGCAGCTTCGGCGCTTATCATTCCAGCCTGTCCTCCTCGCTGCCGGCGGCGGAAAAGACCGGCAATCTCACCATCGTCACCGATGCCATCGCCCATTCGATCATCACCGATCCCAAGACCGGCAAAGCGACCGGTGTGCGCATCATCGACCAGAACACCAAGGAAAAGCGCGTCTATGAGGCGCGGATCATTTTCCTCTGCGCCTCCACCATCGGCACGGCGCAGGTGCTGCTCAATTCGCGCAATGACGCCAATCCGCGCGGGCTGGCCAATGGCTCGGATCAGGTCGGGCGCAATCTGATGGACCATGTTTACGGCCCCACCGTTGCGGGCGTGATGAACGGTCCCGAGACCTATCATCGCGGGCGCCGCCCTAATGGCATCTACATCCCGCGCTATCGCAATCTGGAGGCCGACGATACGGGCTATCATCGCGGTTATGGCTATCAGGGCGGGGTGATGCGCCAGGGCTGGCGCCCGATGGCCGATGCCGAGCCGGGCGTGGGCGCGGAGCTGAAGGACCGCGTGCGTCACCCCGGCCCCTGGGCGATCCGCCTGTCGGGCTTTGGCGAGATGCTGCCCGACCCGAACAACCGCGTCACGCTGCATGCCAGCAAGACCGACGAATGGGGCATTCCCCAGCTCACCATCGACTGCGCTCATGGCGAGAACGACAAGGAGCTGGGCCGCCGCATGCTGGAGGACGCCAAGGCCATGCTGATCGCGGCGGGCGCCACCATCACCGCCGAAAGCGGCAAGCTGCACCCGCCGGGGCTGGGCATCCATGAAATGGGCACGGCGCGCATGGGGCGTGACCCCAAGACCTCGGTGCTCAACGGTTTCAACCAGGCGCATGAG
>Ga0116227_10010063_pt1 | contig 16745 bp, 15 predicted proteins | sample S1TSphgellanicum_FD_89693 | JGI IMG/M metagenome (GOLD analysis project Ga0116227, IMG submission 89693) | Host-associated microbial communities from peat moss isolated from Minnesota, USA - S1T2_Fb - Sphagnum magellanicum MG | ecosystem: Host-associated > Plants > Peat moss > Unclassified...
CATTTACCAGGACCAACCATTGAAGAGCGAATAGAGGTTTGTAGAACACACCTGGATAAATCCCTGGAATGGAAGGGTCCTAAAACAGGAATCTTTGAAATGCGCAGGCATTATGCCAATTATTTTAAAGGCTTGCCAGATTTTAAACCTTACCGCATGCGTTTGGTGGCAGAGCCCGATATCAACAACATTTACAGTATTTTAGAAGAAGTGGCAGAAAAATTTGCCAGCTATGACGCAACCAAAGTACTGGCTTGATTTTTGAAAAGTATTTTATACAGCAATATTATCATGGTTACAGCAATTACAGATGGAGTTAAAGTTTCAGTAGAAACAATTTATCAACCAGAATACTCAAATCCGGCGAACGAACATTTTATGTTTGCTTACCGCATAGAGATTGCAAATCTTTCTGATTATGCTGTTCAATTACTTCGCCGACAATGGTTTATTTTTGATTCCAATAGTAGCCGTAGAAAGGTTGAAGGGGAAGGGGTTGTTGGCTTGCAGCCAATAATTCAACCAGGTGAAACGCACGTATATGTTTCAGGATGTAATTTAAAAACTGAAATGGGTAGCATGAAAGGTACCTATTTAATGAAGCGTGATGTAGATGGTTCAGAATTTGAAGTTGATATTCCCGAATTTCAATTGGTTGCGCCTTATAAATTGAATTAATCTTTTCAATTATAAATAATTCTTATATCAGATAGTGATTGTATAAATCATCTATCCCTTAAATAAAAATGGCCAGGATAAATCCTAGCCATTTAATGTTTATAATAAAGTTAATCTAATCTCTACTTCTTCCAAATAACATAGATGCGTAATAGAGCAGATTTGCCAGCGCACCAATTGCTGCTACAACATAAGTCATAGCTGCCCACCAAAGCGCATCTTTAGCTTGCCTGTTTTCTTCTGCTGTTTGCATCACACCTTGATTATTTTTTAACCAAGCCAGCGCCCGGTTACTGGCATCAAACTCTACTGGTAGGGTTATGATACTAAATACTGTAACTAAAGCCAGGCCTAAAACACCAATGGCCAAAACAATTGGTGTAACATTAACAACCAATAGCATAACACCAATTAATAAAACCCATTGCAACAAATTAGACGAAATACTAACCAAAGGTACCATAGTACTTCTTAAGTTAAGCCATGAATATGATTTTGCATGCTGCACTGCATGTCCGCATTCATGTGCTGCTACTGCTGCAGCGGCAACACTTCGGCTATAATATACGTCTGTACTTAAATTTACTGTTCTATCTGATGGATTATAGTGATCCGTTAATTGTCCTTCGGTACTCATCACCTTCACATCGTAAATTCCATTATCATGCAGCATCCTTTCTGCTACCTCCTTGCCCGATAAACCAGAGCTAATTTGCATTTCGGCATATTGAGAAAATTTATTTCTAAATCGCCATTGTACAAACATGCTCAGCAATAATACCGGGATGATTAATATTAAATAAACTCCCATTTTCTTATGTATGTTTTTCGTTTAGCTTATATCAAAAAGCGTTCCCCATTTATTTAAAGGAATAAATACTAATGAGATAGCAGTACGGTAAAATCTTATTTTAATGCAATATGAAGCGCATTTTGGAGGTTTGAAGAGAATGATGTTAAACAGAACATGATGGATATATATTGCTTTAATTTATCCATTATTAGATTTATAAATCGAATAACTTCTTTTAAAATGAAGGCTTTCTGTCTAGCTAGCATATAAAAATGTGCTTTATTTTATCGAATGAGGCACTTTAGTCGTATTGCATTATAAATTTTATTTGCTTCAAAAACCTGGAAGTGATGTGAAAATGCCACTGAAACAGCTTATTGTAAAATGATAGAAATTCTAATGAAATGAAATTGATGACAAATGTCTAATTAATTGTAAAGTATATCATGTTTTAGCCTATCGGCTAATGAAAATTGGTGTATCAAAAATTGAACATTAAAATAAGGTGAAGCACTGATATCAGCTAATTAAAAGGGCCTTTAAATCTATTTAAAAACAATTGTTTTATTTCCACTCACAAAAACTCTATCCTCAAAGATTAACTCTAAGGCATCAAGAAGAACTTTTTTCTCGATTTCTTTGCCTGCACGAACCATTTCCTTTACGCCGAAATTATGATCTATATGGGTAGTATGTTGTGTGATAATCGGTCCTTCATCAAGGTTATTGGTCACAAAATGAGCTGTTGCACCGATAATTTTTACACCGCGTTCAAAAGCCCTCCTGTATGGATTTGCACCAATAAATGCTGGTAAAAATGAATGATGAATATTAATAATTTTTCCTGCATAATCCTTTACAAAATCAGCAGAAAGTATACGCATAAATTTTGCCAGCACTAAATAATCAATATCAAATTGATTGATTATTTCCTTGATCTCTGATTCAAATTGTTCTTTTTCTTTATGCTCATGGGAGACATGAAAATAAGGAATACCTAACTTTTCGGTGAAATTTCTGAGTGTTTCATAATTACCAATTACGCATTGAACATTTGCACCAAGGGTTTTAAATTGGTTTTTTATTAGAATTTCAGATAGGCAATGATATTCTTTAGTCACTAAAACAGCAACTTTTTTTTCCTGCTCCGTAATTAAATTTACATCAGCTGCATTCGGAAGGTTTTCAAGCAGCTTCACTCTTAACTTTTCGGTTTGCTCAAAATCACCCATACAGGCAATACGCGTAAAAAAAGTTTTGTTTTCTTCATCAACAAATTCACGCATGGCGACAATATTAAGTTGGTATGATGCCAATATGCGGGTAATATTGGTCACTAACCCTACTTGATCGGGACAACATATGAGAATTGTTAATTTTTTCATGTGTAATATTTAAAGCTCAATGATAAGAAATTTGGTTACAGATTCACAGATTTAAATCTAAATTTTATTAAGTTAAAAATTCAGTTACATATATTTAAAGCTTAGAAAAAGCATCTTAAGAAAGTTTGGTTCTCTTAAACATATGACTTAAATCTTATATTTTAAAAAGATATCATGAAATAATCTGCGAATCAAGATGTGTCATTATTGAGAGTAGGAAGCCCTCCTATATAGATTGCTTCATCCAATAAAAAATTGGCTTCACAATGACGATTTCGTACGAAGTATCTAAACATTCTAGCAAAATATTTTGGTAAATCTGTTTTTAATATCGATTTTTACTAAAATTTTTATCATTATGGAATACGCTGCCATTGCACTTCTTATCATTATTTTAATCGTTTTAATTGCCCTATTCTTAAAAAAACCACAATCATCCGTACCGTTAATTTCTATTGAAGATTATGATAAAATAAAGTCTGAAAATGAGGTTTTAAAAATCACATTAGCTAAAGCTGAGGAACGGGTTTCCAACATCAGTTCGGAAAAGGAACGCATCACTGATTTTTTGAAACAGGAACAACAACGACTGATTGATGAATTGCAAAGTGAACGCGATCGATTAGCTGATGCCAATAGGGAGCTAGAAAGTACCCGATCATTTTATATGGCAGAAAAAGAAAAATTAGCAGAACAAAAAGTGAGTTATGAACAATCTCAGCAAAAATTAAATAAAGATTTCGAGCTGATTGCCAATAAAATTCTGGAAGAGAAATCGAGCAGGTTTGTTGAGCAAAATAAAACCAATTTAGATTTAATTCTCAATCCGTTAAAAGAAAATATCAAAGCTTTTGAAGATAAAGTTGAAAAGGTTTATAAAGCTGAATCTGACGAACGAAATATCCTGAAAGGTGTAATATCTGAATTGCAAATTCAAAGTAAGCTGATTCAGGAGGATGCCAATAATTTAACCAAAGCACTTAAAGGCGATAATAAAAAGCAAGGTAACTGGGGTGAAGTTATTTTGGAAAAGGTATTGGAAAGATCTGGTTTAGTACGAGATCAGGAATATCGCATCCAGGCTTCGCATCTATCTGCCGAAGGTGGTCGTTACCAACCCGATGTAGTGATTGATCTTCCAGATGATAAACATCTTATAATTGATGCTAAGGTGAGTTTAGTAGCTTATGAGCGTTCCGTATCAGCAGAGACAGATGAGGCCCGTGAAGGCTATGTAAAAGCGCATTTGGTTTCAATTAAGAATCACATTCAGGAATTATCTTCTAAAAATTATCAGGATTTATATAAAATCAATTCTCCAGACTTTGTACTACTCTTTGTTCCTATTGAATCATCTTTCAGTATTGCCGTTCAAAAAGATGCTGAACTATTTAATTTTGCATGGGACAGACGGGTGGTTATTGTAAGTCCATCTACACTATTGGCTACCTTACGCACCATTGCCAGCATCTGGAAACAGGAAAGACAGAATCGAAATGTAATGGAGATTGCCCGTTTAAGCGGCACCATGTATGATAAGTTTGTTGGTTTTGTGAATGATTTGGAAAACATTGGAAAACACATCAAAAATGGCCAGGATGCTTATGATAAGGCAATCAATAAACTTTCTGATGGTTCAGGAAATTTAGTGAATACTTCAGAAAAAATAAAAAAATTGGGTGCCAAAGCAACAAAGCAGATTGATATGAAGTATTTGGATCAGGAGTAAAATTTTTTCGGTTGGTAAGATACCAACCGATAGAAAAATATTTAAATGAAAAAGTTTAATTCTATATCTTCACTAAATTCCAAAAACTTATTTTTCTGCGGGTTTCAAACCCCAGTTTCTCATATAATTTAATGGCTCCGATATTGGTTTCAGCAACATGTAAATAAGGAACTTTTCCTTCTGAGAAGATATGATTTGCAGTAAATGCAATAAGTTGTTTAGCATAGCCTTTTCCGGTAAAATCATGATGGGTAACTACCGCACTTATTTCACTATAAGTATTCATTTTCATCCTTTCACCTGTAACCGCAACCAATTTATTATTTTTATAAATGCCATAATAATTGCCTAGTAATGGTGTTTTTACTTTGAAATAACCAGGCTGTACTAAATTCACCAGTTCTATTAAATCAGCTTTTTTATCTGTATTAAGTTGTACAATTTCTTCAGTTATTTCTGTTTGAATTTTATCTGGTAAAACCATTTGGTTGCAAATCAACTCTTTATTTAATCTCAAACCTTCAGTTAAAACTGGTTTTTCGCCAACAATATAAAAGTCTGCCGTTTCATTTGCATATTGATCTGTACCATCAGATATGTTTTCTCTATTTATTAAACCTCCAAAAGGACAATAATCTGGATGATAAAACTTTATATTTCCGTATTCGAGCGCAAATTTTTGGTGTGTTTCGGTCAATGAAAACCAAACTGGATTATCCAATTTCTCTTCTTCTCTAATCATTCGGCTTATAACGTCTAGTAGCTATTTAAAAAATATCTTAGTCATTCGATGACTATGCTAAAAGTAAGGAGCTCCTCCTCAATGGTAAAAGACTATTTACTTATTAAAAGCATTCCAACCTTGTGCTTTCAACTCATGCACATTATTTGATTTTGAAACCATTTTGCAACCAGAATTTTTATCAGTTACGTGACCAATCACCGTGATATCTACATCATGCTTTAATTTTTTATAATCTTCCTGACTAATGGTAAATAGCAATTCATAATCTTCGCCACCACTTAAAGCACAAACCGTTGGATCAATTCCCAACTCACGGGCGGTTTCATAAGTCATCGGATCTAAAGGAATTTTATCTTCGTAAATGGTAATGCCTTTATCACTTTCTGTAGCCAGGTGCAAAATTTCTGAAGCTAAGCCATCAGAAACATCGATCATTGAAGTGGGTTTTATATCCATATCTTCCAATAATGCTACAATATCCATCCGGGCTTCAGGTTTCAATTGCCGCTCAATAATATAATCCTTTCCTTCTAAATCTGGTTGAATTTGTGGGTTTTCCAGGTAAATCAATTTTTCCCTTTCAAGAATTTGAAGACCAACATAAGCGCCACCCAAATCGCCTGAAACACAAAGCAAATCATTTTCCTGTGCACCATTTCTGTAAGTCACTTTATCCGCATCAGCATAGCCAATACTCGTAATGCTAATCACCAGGCCTTGCTTACTGGCAGAAGTGTCTCCACCAATTAAATCAATATTAAACTTATTGCAGGCAAGCTCAATTCCTTTATAAATTTCTTCTACGGCTTCCAATGGAAATTTACTGGATAAGCCCAGTGAAACTGTAATCTGACTGGCTTTTCCATTCATAGCATAAATATCACTCAGGTTTACCTGAACAGCTTTATAGCCTAAATGCATCAAAGGCACATAAGCCAAATCAAAATGGATTCCTTCTAAAAGTAAATCAGTAGAAACTAGAGTTTGTTTTCCCTTTGCATCTAAAACGGCAGCATCATCACCAACACCTTTTACTGAAAAATCATTTCTGATTTTAAAATTTGTAGTCAGGTGTTTGATCAAACCAAATTCACCTAATTCATTAATATCTGTACGCTCCTTATTTTCAAACATAAATTATATTTTAATTATCGTCCTGCTGAACTTGTTTCAGCATCTTAATTATGATACAAGCACCTGAAAACAGTTCAGGATGTCGAATCGATTTTATTTATTTCCATCCAATTCTTTCCTTCTGTAAATCTGGCAATTAACATAGCTGCAACATTATCGCCGGTAGCATTTAATAATGTAGCCATCGGATCTACCAAAGTACCAATAATCATGGCTGGTGGAAGTGCTTCAGGTGGCAATTGATAAGCAGAAATCATTAATAACTCACCAATATAGCCTCCATTTGGAATCCCACCTTCTACAATACTGACTAAAACGGTAATACCCAAGGCTAAAATTATCGTATCAACATGAACTAAATCTTTACCAAAAATAGCAAAAACAACCGCTATTTTTATAATTGAACTGATGCTTGAACCATCCTTATGCAAGGTTGAACCGAGTGGAATCGTCACATTGGCAATATAAGCCGGAACGCCGATTCTTATTGTGCCCTCTAGATTTGCCGGAATAGTGGCAATGCTGCTGCAGGTACCAATTGAGGTTAGTGAAGGCACAATATTATTTTTCCAGAATATTTTTATGGCTTTAAAACCCCCGGCTATAAAAGCATATAGAGTAAAAAATACAATGAAATAAAATGCACCTACACCATAATATAAACCTAAAGCCTTTGCATAAGTTCCAAAAAGTTGAGGTCCAAAAACACCAACCTGATAAGCAAAATAGGCTCCTAAACCAATTGGACCTAATTTCATAATCAGGATAATCAATTTCTTCATCACTTCATTCCCTGAAACCAGGAAATTTTTAAATCCCTCGCCCTCTTTACCAGAATATAAGGTAGAAAAGCCCACCAATACAGAAAATATGATCATTGCAAGCATGTTCTTTCTGCTTCCAATTTCAAAAAATTCTCCAACGGTTAACAATTGAGTCATTTGTTCTCCAAAGGATTGAATCTTCTCTGTTTCAGTAGGTAGTGGATTATTTCCTAAGGCCTGATGAATGGGAAAAAGCCGTGTTGCTATCAGAGTTACTACTGCAGAAATCAATATGGTTGAAAGAAAAACCAGCACCATAATGGTTAATAACTTACCCAGTTTCTTTGTACGATCAATATTGGCAATGGCTGATGAAACGGCAAAAAATACCAATGGAATAACTGCAGTAAACAATAAGTTTAAAAATATATCACCAATTGGTTTAATACTTTCAACTTGTTTCCCAAAAATTAAGCCTACAATGCTCCCTGCAGTTATCCCTGCTAAAAGCCATAAAAGGTCAGCGTAATTTTTAAGAATGTTTTTTACTTTCATTTTTACCTTTACGTCATTGCGAGGTACGAAGCAATCTATTAATTGAGATTGCTTCGTACCTCGCAATGACGATTTTTTTTACAATCCCAACTCTGCAGAAATATCCAACATTCTTTGAATCGGTTTACGCGCTTTTTCTATAATATGCTCTGGAACAGTCACTTCAGGCGAAGCATTTTTTAAACATAAGTACAGTTTCTCCAAAGTATTTCTTTTCATGTATGGGCAATCATTACAAGCACAACTATTATTAGGTGGTGCCGGAATAAATGTTTTATACGGACAAGCTTTTTCCATTTGGTGAATAATGCCGCTTTCTGTAGCTACAATAAATTCAGTTGCCGGATTAGCAATGGCATATTTTAAAAGTCCGGTTGTAGAACCAATATAATCTGCCATTCTTAAAACAGGCTCTTCACACTCTGGATGGGCAATAAACTTTGCATTTGGATGGCGTTCTTTTAATTTGGTTATTTTTTCCTGAGAAAATATTTCATGAACCATACAAGCACCATTCCAAAGCACTAAATCCCTTCCTGTTTTTTTAGCTACATAAGCACCTAAATTTCTGTCCGGCCCGAAAATTATTTTCTGATCTTTAGGTAAACTTTCTACAATCTGAACGGCATTTGTAGAGGTACAAACAATATCACTTAGTGCCTTTAACTCTGCTGTGCAATTCACATAGGTTATCACTAAATGATCAGGATATTTCTCCTTAAATTTTTTGAATAAATGGGGAGGGCAGCTGTCGGCCAGTGAGCAACCTGCTTTAACATCAGGTAGTAAAACCTTTTTTGAGGGAGATAATATTTTGGCAGTTTCGGCCATAAAATGTACTCCAGCAAATACAATCACTTCTGCATCTGTTTTTGCAGCTTCCTGAGATAAACCCAAACTATCGCCAATATAATCTGCAATATCCTGTATATCAGGTTCTTGATAATAATGTGCTAATATAATTGCATTTTTCTCTTTCTTCAATTTTTCAATTTCAGCAAAAAGATCTAGCGTAGGATCAATTTCTTCTTCTACAAAACCTTTTTTGTTGATTTCTTCTAAGACATCTATGCTCATTTTTAAATTTTCCTTTTTTGAATTTTGACGTTGGTCAAAGATAAAGCTTTCCACGTCTCAATAATTAATAAGTTATTTTAAATAAATAAATCTTGTTTGTTTATTAGTGTGTTAGTATTGTTGGCAAGTTTAGAAAATTCATTCGTTAATGTAAGTTGTTAATCGTTTACTAACATTTAGATTACTTTTTTGTAATATGATAAGATTGATTTTCAGCACTATCGAAAAATGCGTTAAATGTTATCAATATTGGAATGTTAATTGTTTATAAGTGTGAAAAAGTTAATTACTTCTGTAAATGTGCTTAAAAATTGGGCAAAAGATTGTGGCAAATTGTCTTTTTAGAGTAGCTTTAAACATTCAAATTTATTTGTTAGCATTATTTATACATAAAGCTAACAGTTGTTCTATAGTTATCAACACAGTTGATAAAGTAAATGTTTTATAAATGAGAAAAGTAGATTTTCTGGTAATTGGTTCAGGTATAGCGGGTTTAAGTTTTGCACTTAAAGCTGCAAAATTTGGTAAGGTTTTAATCATAACTAAATCAAATGAGGATGAATCCAATACTAAATACGCTCAGGGTGGGGTAGCTGTAGTGGTAGATAAAGGTGATTCTTTTGACAAACATATCCAGGATACACTCATTGCTGGTGATGGTTTATGTGATGAAAAAATTGTGGAAATCGTTGTAAAAGAGGGGCCTCAGCGCATTCAGGAGATTATTGACTATGGGATAAATTTCGATAAAGACAACTCTGGTTTTTACGATTTAGCTAAAGAGGGTGGTCACTCCGAACACCGTGTTTTGCACTATAAAGATATCACCGGATATGAGATTGAGCGTGTGTTACTAAATGAAATACATGACAATTCCAATATAGAGATATTAACACATTACTTTGCATTGGAGTTAATTACTCAGCATCACTTAGGTGAGTTTGTGGATAAACGTACTGAAGATATTAACTGTTATGGCGTATATGCCTTTAACACAGAGCTTAACGATGTGGAAAAGATTGTGGCAAACGTTACGGTAATGGCATCTGGTGGTGCTGGTCATGTATATTCAGCAACCACTAATCCAGTAATTGCAACGGGTGATGGGATGGCGATGGTTTACCGGGCAAAAGGAAAAGTGAGGAATATGGAATTTATTCAGTTCCATCCAACCGCTTTATACCATCCTGGAGAGTATCCTTCATTTTTAATTTCTGAAGCAGTTCGTGGTTTTGGTGGTGTATTGCGACGTAAAAATGGTGAAGAATTTATGCATGAATATGACGAACGTAAATCATTAGCACCTCGTGATATTGTAGCCAGGGCAGTAGATAATGAAATGAAAAAATCTGGAGATGATTTTGTTTATTTAGACATTACCATGCGTAATAAGGCTGATATTTTAAAGCATTTTCCTAATATATATGCCAAGTGTTTATCTATTGGAATAGATATGACTAAAGATTATATCCCAGTTACACCAGCTTCACATTATATGTGCGGTGGTATTTTGGTTGATGAATACGGACGCTCATCCATTAAAAATCTTTATGCCTGTGGTGAGTGTTCTTCTACTGGTTTACATGGTGCCAATAGGTTAGCATCTAACTCTTTATTAGAAGCTACAGTATTTGCACACCGCATTTTCCAGGATGCAATAGAGAATTTTAAAAATAACGTTATTCCCGAGCATATTCCAGAATGGGATTCAAAAGGTGTTACGCAAATTAATGAAGATATCCTGGTGACCCATAACCTTAGAGAGTTGCAGAAAATTATGGGTGATTATGTTGGTATTGTCCGTTCTGATTTTCGTCTAGAACGAGCACACCGTCGTTTATTCTTAATATATCAGGAAACTGAAGAATTTTATAAAAGAAATAAAGTTTCTGTTAAACTGTGTGAATTAAGAAATGTAATTCAAACCGCTTATATCGTTATTAAATCAGCTATGCAGCGAAAGGAGAGTAGGGGATTGCATTTTACCACCGATTATCCGAACCATGCTGATGAATTAGTGGATACTGTGTTTTAGTTTGTTAGCTTCTGTTTTTTTAGTTGTTTGCAAGCATAAAATTCAATATATTTTATTGCACAAATGAAAAGCTTTAGGCTATTATTATAATTACCAAAAAACTAAACATCAAACTAACTAAAAATTAAACTATGCCTTTAATTCTTCCAGTAAAAGATAAATATCCGGTAATAGGACAAGATAATTTCATAGCAGAGAATGCAACCATTGTAGGTGATGTTGTGATTGGAGATCATTGTTCAGTATGGTTTAATGCCGTCATTAGAGGCGATGTAAATGCCATTACCATAGGCAATGAATCAAACATTCAGGACGGTGCTGTTATTCATGCTACTTTTTTAAAAGCTTCTACACATATTGGTAACCGCGTTTCTGTGGGACACAATGCCATTGTACATGGTTGTACTATTCAGGATCATGTATTAATAGGCATGGGGGCTATTGTAATGGATTATGCTATAGTAGAATCATATTGCATTATAGCGGCTGGTTCAGTGGTTTTAGAAAATACCATTTGTGAAGGTGGTTATCTCTATGCAGGAACACCTGTTAAAAAGATAAAGCCCATTACCGAAGAGCAAAGGGCTTTACTAAATAAATTACCTGATAACTATATCATGTATTCGAGTTGGTTTACCAATCCATAGCTATTCTTTAGGAGGGGGTGGGATGGTTAAGTTATCTACCCTTTCCCAATTTGCCCTGAGTGATTTTTCATCAGGGGAATACCAGATTTTTTCTGGTTGTGTACCAGCTTTTATATTTCCAGTATCCCAGATGCCGTTTTTATTCTCATCATAAACTACCCGGATAAAGTATTTTCCAGCCGGATAATTGGCAAAGTTAACGGTACTATTTTTTGAGACGATATAAGCCTTAATTATATTTTTCTTTTCATCAATAAATTCTACAATATAACTTTTTGTGGTATCAGGTACCGTAATATTTAAGGCTAAAGTTCCATAACTATCAATGGTTTCTAATTTGAAACTTTTATTGATTTCCTTATTCTTAGCATTAAATATAGCTGTAAAGGCACCAGGTGCAAACTTTATATCATAGGTTCGTTTGTTGCGCCAACTGTATTTGATATAGTATTTTAAAAAGTCTACACTATCTTTAATCAGTTCAAAATTTGTTCTTTTAACTGAATCCTCTAATAAGGTGATTTTAGAAGGATCTGCGCTATTAACAGGGAAATTAAATGTTAATGTATATCGTTGATAGGGATTAAGCTTTCCAGAAGTAATGTTATCTGTTATGGTTAAATCCCTAGTGTAATTATCTTTCTTTCCACGGTTAAAATTAACCATTTGAAGCACTTTTCCCTGATCTTGAATAGCCAGTTTAACAGAATCAAAGCTTAGATCTGTAAGCCAGATTTTAGCAGTATCATTCATTTTGCTGAACAATATTTTCTTTCCTACATCAACTGCAGTTGGTTCCATTACCGTTATTTTTGGAGCCTTTAACTGTTGATTAAAGATTAAGGATATACTTCCATCATTATTTAATTTTCTATCTAAAATTCTAAATTCAGGTGCAAGTTCCTTAAATACCTGGAGATTTACATTTTCTATATTTTTATCAATAACCAGTGGTTCTTTGATATAACCCACTTCATCAGAAAGTTGTTGATATATTTTATCCCCTCCACCTTCACTTTCTTTTAATGCATATACTTTATAAGTGCCTTTACGTAAGTTGTTCAATTTATAATTTCCGGAGCTATCCGTAAGTGTATAAATGGATGCTCTTTTTTTTCCAAATAAGGTATCTCGTTCAACAGGTAAAATAAAAACTACTGCATCTTTTTCTAAAACTCCTGTTAAGGCATTACTTACTTTGCCACTTAATGATAATGAATCTATTTCTGAACCGGTTGAAAAAACATAAGATAGATTTTTGATAATATTATTTTCATTGATATCCGCTACTGACTTTCCAAAATTTAAGGTATAAGTGGTATTTTTCTCTAATGAGTCCTGTAGCTCAACTTCGAGAATTCTTTTTCTTGCTTTTAAGATAGGTGGACGTTCCTGATCAGGAGAAATAGAAAATTCTTTAAACTCATTATTTAATTTAATAAATTCATCAAATTCAATTACAATTTTTTTAGCATTAAAATTTCTGGTCAAATCTTTAGGCGTCATGTTTAGAACCTTGGGAGGTTTCGTATCTTTTGGACCACCTTGTGGAGTTTGCATACTTGCACAGCCAAATAATAACAGCATGACCACTATAAGTATTATGTTTTTAATGTTCAAATATTGATCTTTTATATTTGGCATGTTTTAAGCGATATAACGTATTTAATGTTGTTTTTGAATATTATGATTAAAAATTCTTTTTAATTGCTTATATCCTTTAATTTTAAGTCAATTTTATTTTATTTAAAACGCTGATTATCAACTATTTATTAATATAAACCATTAAAACTGAGATATCTGAAGGTGAAACACCAGAAATTCGGGATGCCTGACCTAAAGTACGCGGTTTGATCTTAAATAATTTTTCGCGAGCTTCTTTTGAAATGGAAACTATTTTATTATAGTCGAAATCAGGTTTGATTTCTTTGTCTTCCATTTTCAACATTTTGGCTACTATTTCATTTTCTTTCTCAAAATAACTTTCATATTTAATTTTAATCTCAGCTTGTTCAATTGTTTCATTATCTAAATCCTTCGTATTTTCTGAAAGTGGTTTACTTACTTTTATTATATCTTGTAAACCTACATGAGGCCTGCCAACCAAACTGTGAATTTTTACATTTTGGTTAAGCGAGCTAGATCCCAGACTTTCAAGCATTGGATTAGCATCAACCATTTCTATACCCTGGCTCTTTGTAAATTTTACTAATGCATCTGCAGCAGCAACTTTCTGATTAACTTTTTCAAAACGCTCATCGGAAATTAGTCCCAATTGATGGCCAATAGGAGAGAGGCGAATATCAGCATTATCTTGTCTTAGCAATAAACGATGTTCAGCTCTTGAAGTAAACATTCGATATGGTTCTTCTGTTCCTTTAGTAACCAAATCATCAATTAAAACACCAATATAACTATCCGATCTTTTCATGATCAATTCATGCTTATCATTAATTTTTTGATGTGCATTAATCCCGGCCATGAAACCCTGACATGCTGCTTCTTCATAACCAGTAGTTCCATTTATCTGTCCGGCTAGAAATAAGTTACCAATTAGCTTTGTTTCTAAAGTTAAAGACAATTGAGTAGGTGGGAAAAAATCATATTCAATGGCATAACCTGGTCTGAACATTTTAGCATTTTCAAAGCCAGGGATTAATCTAAGTGCTCGTTGTTGCACATCTTCAGGCAATGAAGTTGAAAAACCATTTACATAAATTTCACAGGTATTCCATCCCTCTGGCTCTACAAATATTTGGTGTCTGTCACGTTCAGCAAAGCGATTAATTTTATCTTCAATAGATGGACAATATCTCGGACCTAAGCCTTTAATTCTACCAGTAAACATGGGTGATCTTTCGAAACCTTCTTTTAAGGTTTCATGAACTTCACTATTAGTATAAGTGATCCAGCAGCATCTTTGATCTTTCGAAACTTCAGTGTCTGTGAAAGAAAATTTTCCTGGATTTTCATCGCCCCATTGTTCTTCCATTTTGGAATAATCCAGACTTCTTCCATCAACACGGGGTGGGGTACCAGTTTTCATTCTTCCAGCCTCCATACCTAATTCTACCAATTGCTCAGTGATTCCAGTTGATGCTCTTTCTGCTGTTCTACCTCCTCCAAATTTTTTCTCTCCGATGTGCATTACGCCATTAAGAAAAGTACCATTAGTTAATACAACAGCTTTACTTTCTATTTCAATACCTAATGAAGTTTTTATGCCATACACTGTATTATCATTAACCAAAAGACCCACCACATTATCTTGCCACATATCAACGTTTGGCGTTCTTTCTAATGCTAGTCTCCATTCCTCTGCAAAGCGCATTCTATCAATTTGCGCTCTTGGACTCCACATTGCAGGGCCTTTAGATTTATTTAGCATTCTAAATTGAATAGTAGATTTATCAGATATAATTCCTGAATATCCACCCATAGCATCTACCTCACGAACAATCTGTCCCTTTGCTAAACCACCCATTGCAGGGTTACAACTCATCTGGGCAATAGTACCCATATTCATTGTAATTAATAAAACAGATGATCCTAAATTAGCAGCAGCGGCAGCGGCTTCACAGCCAGCATGTCCTGCTCCAACAACAATCAAATCGTATTTTGAAAACATTTTATTTGTATTTCTATAATTGTTCCACGTGAAACAATTTAATTTTAAACTTTAATAGGTGAATGAATATCCTATTAATAATATTGAATGTTCCACGTGAAACATTCTAGGTTGTATTTCAATGATAGCCATATAGTCTATTCTGAAAGTTCTAACCAACGCATGGTATAATCATCCAATAATAGTTTTAATTTTTCAATCTCCTCAGAGATTTCGTGAATCTTATTATAATCAGTTGCTTCTATCTTTAATAATTTATCAGTTAACTCTGCTATTTTATTCTCTGTGTTAGCCATTCCTTTTTCACTCTCATCAAGCTCTTTTTGCTCTTTAAAACTAAGCTTCTTTGAAGTTTTGATTGGAATCTGTTCTACGGCTGGAGCAATTGTTTTCTTCTGTTCTAATTTGACTTTTGGTTGATCTAAGCTTAAGCGGTATTCAGAATAATTACCATTATAAATCTTAACCACACCTTCACCTTCCATGATAAATAACTGGTCACTCATTTTATCTAGCAGATATCGATCATGAGAAACTAACATTAAGATGCCTGGAAAATTCTCTAAAAATTCTTCTAATACATTTAAGGTATCAATATCTAAATCATTTGTCGGCTCATCCAGAATTAAAAAGTTAGGATTTTGCATCAACACTTTCATAAGGTTTAAACGTTTCTTTTCACCTCCGCTTAACTTCTCTACCATGCCATGTTGTTTTTTTGGCGGGAAGAGGAAAAGCGTTAATAGGGCAGAAGCAGTGATGACAGAACCATCAGCCATCTTAATATATTCGGCATCGGATTTAACAATATCAATTACCCTTTCTTTTGGGTCGAAGGTTAAACCACCTTGTTTATAATAACCGAAAACTGTGGTTTCGCCAGTATCAACTTTTCCAGCATCAGGGGTTAATTGACTGGTAATTATGTTTAGCAGGGTAGATTTTCCTGTTCCATTTTTACCGGCAAGACCAATTCTATCTCCTTTTTTAAAGGTATAACTAAAATCATTAATGATAGGTCTTCCATCAAATGATTTAGCGATATGATCTACCTCAATAATTTTCCCTCCTTGGCGAGACATCTTCATTTGCAAGTTAATACTCTGATTATCAGACTTTTTCTTCGATTTTTCTTCTAAATCGTAAAAAGCATTGATTCTGGCATTAGATTTCGTTCCACGAGCTTGTGGCATGCGTCTCATCCACTCCAATTCTTTCTTTAATAGCTGTTGGTTCTTGTGTAAAACAGTCGCGTCTAAAGCTTCTCTTTCAGATTTCTTCTCTAAAAAGTAAGCATAGTTTCCATTATAATTGAAAATCTTACCTCTATCCAGTTCAACAATTGTATTGCAAACATTATCTAGAAAGTATCGATCATGCGTTACTAATAAAATTGTTTTCTGCCCGGTTGTTAAAAGTTTCTCTAGCCATTCAATAGTATCAATATCCAAATGGTTGGTGGGCTCATCTAAAACTAATATCTCAGGATCCTCAATTAACAATTTAGCTAAAGCCAAACGTTTCTTCTGTCCGCCAGAAAGCGTCGCAATTTTCTGTTGCAAATGAGTGATTCCC
>Ga0116227_10010065_pt1 | contig 16743 bp, 11 predicted proteins | sample S1TSphgellanicum_FD_89693 | JGI IMG/M metagenome (GOLD analysis project Ga0116227, IMG submission 89693) | Host-associated microbial communities from peat moss isolated from Minnesota, USA - S1T2_Fb - Sphagnum magellanicum MG | ecosystem: Host-associated > Plants > Peat moss > Unclassified...
AAAAAAAAAAAAATCAATTTTATAAAATTTCTTAAAAAATAAAAAAAAAAAGAGAAAGCAAAATTTTAAAATAAAATAACAAAAAAAAAAAAAAAAAACACATTGCAAAACAAAAATCCAACAAGATTTTATTACAAAAATGAAACAAAAACAAAACAAGGTTGTGACAAAAAAATGTACCCAAAATTGGTGTTGAATAGATTAAAGGTAATTGAAGGTCTTACCTCTATTTATACCCTTTAAGGACTTAATTCAAAGAAACCTCCATAGAAAATTCATCCCCATGTGTGGCCATATAGCATGATGATGCATGTCTGCCCATGTAGCCCATGTGGCCCATGTGGCCCATGACTGGATTGAGAGTGAATTAAGAATGAATTAAAAATGAACTAAAAGTTAACTAGTAGTGAACTAAGAGTGTGATGTTAGTGATGATGTTGAGGATGATTGACGCACTCCCAACCTCCTCAAGGGACTCAAATGTGAGTCTAAGATGAAAATAGTAGAAAAGTAAGAAGTTGGGCATGCTCCTTGGTTTGTAGCACTTCGGGGGTAAATGGGCGTGTTGGAGCTTCGGGATGAGATTAATAAGATTGACAAACATTTCAATCACTCACACAGACCTACGCAAACCAAGCAACAAGTTGGTTAATGCATAGTTGGAGCACTTTTGGTGCTAGAACGAACCACGGGCAAATTCGGATTCACAAGATTCATCACGGCCCAAACTTGGGGGAAGCCACCACCTTCCCCTTTATATTATATTCTGTGGCTAGCCACGGGACCAGCATTAAAATGGCATTTTGTCCTAGGACTCCCAAGTGGGAGTCCCGAAATTCCCAAAGTTGGGACTCCCACGACTTTGGGGGCCCATAACTTTGTTTGCAAACCTTCGATTGAAATGAGGTCTAAAACAAAGTTGTAGCACTCATTGAAAGCTTTCCAAGGTATGTAGAAAGCTACCTGATTGCAAGGAAATCGGGGCGATTCCCGACTTTTAGTGGTTGGGAATCAAATTGCCAATTTGATTGCTAACCCTTCTTTTGGCCATAACTTGTGTTTCAGGTGTCCAAATGGGTCATGCGAACTCATTTGAGACATCTACATTCCAAGAGCTTTTCAATGATATAAGGAATGTTTCAATCCAATGAGTTTTTACCCCTGAAATCGCCCTTTGAAAATTCGGGAGTTCATTGAGACTCCAACTCCCAAAATGGGAGTTCACTTGGGAGTGTGAGGGTTCATTTCTTCACACTCTTTTGCATTCTCGGGAGCATGAAATGTTACTCCCGAGCTCATTTTTGGCCCGCACCATTGCAAGCCCTTGCCTTGGTTGTGAACCCAAGGCTAAGGTTGCGACAATGATGCTGACAATGATGTGGCAATGTCATTCGTGACAAGAGAGGGGAAGAAAAAACACTTGAATTATGTAGCAAAAAAAAAATGATCATGCAAGGAGGAAACTTTTAGTGGGAGAAACCAAGAGGTGTGGATATTAAAAGAAAGATAATAAAGATCCATTAATGTGGATTGTTAAGTAAGAGGAAAGTGTCAATCCCCAAAAGGGGGTGACTACGTTATGAGTCCTACCTTTTCTTATCAGGTACTTACCATTGGTTAGTTATTATTGGAGCATCTCCACCAACACCCCTATATGTGGGGCCTTTTTCAATGTATACCACATCCCAAATAATGTGTAAGTTATTTTTTCATCCCCAACTTGGTATGAAAACCTCTATTGGTGCCTATAATTGTTGGGTGAGTATCAACTTTTGAACATACCACCTACTATAATATTGGTATCAAATCTTTTTAATTTTTTCCATACCAATTTAGTATTGGTATTAGATCCTTTTTAAAAATTTCATACTAGCTTGGTCTTGGTTTTATGGTTTAACGCTAATTTTTGGTTAGTACGTGGTCATTATATACTAGTGTTGTCTAGTTCTTAAGTTTTTACTAAAATCATCAGTTTCAAGTTTAGTTACTATCATAAAAATGAAAAATCATCAATTCTGGTTTTATTCAAAATGAAGATTCATCAATTCCAAGTTTATGTCAAAATTTATTAACTATTAGTTCTTGGTTTTAATGGTTTTCGTTTCTATAAAACCCATCGGTTTTGGGTCCAAGCCCAATTCTTGGAATTTTTTTAATAAACATTTTATAGTGCAAAGATTTTCTTTTGGCTAGACTAATGGGGGGAGATATGTTGTGAAATACAACTAAAGGAGTTGATCTTTTGATGGTTTTCTTCAATCTAGATTCATTAATTAGGAACAAGATGCAAACAAATGAATATTAAAAGTTTCAATCTCCAACATCACATGTTTCAATTACCCTCCCTTCAAGATCAAGTATGTGGAACAATAATTTTTCTTCAAATGAGGACGATGATCATATTATCAAGAAAATGCCACCTTACACATGTAAGATTAATGTTGGGTAGTTTATATGAACACTTGAAACTAAAAAACAATTTGGGACAAAATAAATAATGCATCCTTAATTATTAAAATTATACTTATAGATGTTTTAAGAAAATCATGCAAATGAATAGATGGATTCCTAAACAAAAAATGGTCATAGACCTATGTTAACCCTAGGGGGGACACTAGTAAAAAAAAGGAGAAAATACATGAATAAAAATATAGGGTGCAATATATTAATTGTTTGGTAAAGATTATAAGTTAATTAGTTGAAAATATGGTATATTTTATTCAAATAATCAATTTAATTATAATATAGGGTGGCTTTAATATGTATATATTAGAAAATTACACAATAATATGGTGATAGAAACTAGGTTGGACAATGATCTAATACCCCCTAAAAATGGTCGTTTAACACATGTAGACCCCAAATTTTATTCTAAGTGTCCCCCTTAGGATGTTGACTTTAAGATCTAAAACCGAAACCTAATATAAAATATGGTGATCCATTTTTTGAGTGAATTTTTAATCCCCTAGAATCATTAAGCTGGTTCTTGTGGTGGGCCTTGCAATGCGTAAAATCATTAGGGTGATTCTTGTGGTGGGTCTTGACCTTCATAAAAATCATTAAACCAAATCTTAAAACCCGAACCTAGATTCAAACCCAAAATTGGCATAAAACCTGAATCCAAACAACATTGATACATACCTGATATTGAGACTGATACATATCGATATTAAAATGATGTAACATCAATTCCCTACCAAAAAGATATTGGTATAAAGGTAGTCCTGTTAGTGGGTGGTACCACTAGGAATGTCACACCTTGATTTTTTTGAACCCATCAAATTTTTAAAAATCATAAGGAACACTTAAATGAACATTTTCATAATTTTTTTTGAATACATTTATTAAGTTCCATAGATTTGAAATCTCAATAATATCAAGAGTTGTGTGTTTTGATGTTCCTAATAATTGCATTTAGAAAAAGTTTCAAGAATTTATTGCTTGTTTTTTTCCTTGAATTTTTTGGTTAGGAGCACAAATTTGGAACATGATTCATAAATTTTTAATGAATTTTTTAAAGGTAATTTGAAATTCATTTTATTTTTAGGTTTTTATTTGGTAATTAATTGATTAAATATGATTTAGTTATGAATTTCCAAAGTTGAGGATGTTGATTTTTTTTTGGGGCCATTTTAATTAGGAATATAAAATTTTAAAATTTTTCATTTTTTAAAATTCCAAAATAAACTTCAAGGCTTATATTAGAGCATGCAATTTATAATTATGAAAAAAATTAAGGGAAAGGGCCCAAAAAAATGATTTGATTGTTTTTGGTTCCTTAACCATTCTTTGAGGTGGTTCCTAATGGTACCACCCGAGGATGGGTTTGCCCATAAGATTAGTATTATTTTAAGTTATATTAGTCTGGTTAGTTTTTTAATATAATATTAGTCTAAATCTATGTGCCAGGGTTCCAACTTGGTATTTATTCAACACTAGTATCTACTAGTGTTGGGTAGTTGTTAATTTTTTTTAAAAAATGCATGTTACAATTTTCAAAAAAATCAATTTGAAAATAGAGTCGATATTCAAATTTTCATAAGCCAAAAGCAAATCAACAATCATTACAAAGCTCTAATATTTTTTTAAAGAAATCTTATCACATTTGAAATATATATATATATATAAATATTAGATTAGTCCTTTTTTAATCAACCTCATTACTACAAGCCTTGCAACCTTCCTTTGCATCATTTGTCCAATTCTTATTCACAAAATTAAATTTTCAAGGTTATTTGATTGTAAATTTAACTCCTCAAATTGATGAGAATTCTAACAAGGGAAAAAATTCTCTTAATTTCAATGTAAAAAACCTATAATCCCTAATATCTATTTAGTTAAAAAGCCAATAGTTGGGAACATGGTTTCATGTTTCCTCCACCACTCCAAAGGGAATTTAATATCTTTTATATCCATTCAATGTTTACAAAATATCAACAATTTTTAATTAACAAGCTCCTTTGTAGGTTTGTTGGTCTTAATCATCATTTAAAAAATGTCCAAGTTCCTATTTGCATCAATTATGTAAATAAGGAAATTTTTAGCTTCAAACAATGGATGCAAATGATGATAAAACTTTGAGAACATAAGAAATAAGGATTTCCCATCATATTTTTCAATTATGGCCACCTCATGCTCGTAACTAATAAAAGAAAAGATCGATTTTAAACTCTTGAATCTAGGATCTAACATCAAAGCTTGCATATTATGAGTTTTTCTTTCATCATATTTTCTTAAGAAAGAAATAAAAAAGTTAATCACCCCAATGATCTTTTTCTTAATGTTTTTTACAAAAGTTCCCAACTCAATAATTCATCCAAAATCATCATCATCAATTGGAGCAAGTCCCATGAAAGTTTTCCAATATCACACCCAAAGTTTCGCAACTTACTATTAACTTCAAGTTAGTTGTCATGGTATTCATATTTGCACCTTCATCTTTATTAACATAAGCAAGGATCTTTTTGGTCAAGTCATATTGCTCTAAGAGGTCTTGCAAACTTGTTGCCAATGTTTGCCCTAATGTTTCAAATAAGCTAATTGTAACATGTGTTCAAGCATTCAATCTTCTTTCAAGAAATTCATAACCAATGCATGTGCCCCTTTGGACATTCACAAATCAAAACTTATAGTAGCATAAACACATTTACCAAGACTAGTAAAACATATGAAACATATGTTTGCTTTGTCTTTTAAACCAAATCCAATAACATTTCTTGACTAAAGCTTTTTTTGAAAGGGAAAACAATATGAAGGCATAATTGTCTTACCAAATGTTTTAGCTAAATTCTCTCAACAAATTGAATGGGAAAATGATTTTGATTTAATAAACCCAAATTCTCTACAAAAGTTTCTTGGTGCACATTATTGTTCTTGTAAAGATCTATGGCCCCAAAAAATTGGAAATTGCACTTGCACTCATCATGAGCCTTTTCTTTGCAACATTGTTTTTCCAATGGACTTTTAAGGTTAATGTTCACTTCTTCTACAAATGTTTTTTTTGACAATTAGTCCATTGTTTACATCCACATGTTTTTTTAATGCAATTATTCCATTGCTTTTGAAATATGAAACAAAACCTTTCCTCAACTCTTTTATTTGTTCCAATATTACATGATTTACTAATCTATCATAATATAACATATAATGCATGACTTATGGCACCTTAGCATCAATTACTAATTCATCATTGACATAAAAAAATCCCCAAGTTGAAGAATTTTTGCCATGAAATATCTAGTTTAACCTTTGTTCATATAATCTTTTCATAATTAATTGTATTATATCATCATTTTTAAATTAAAAAATTTGAATTTCTTGAGACCTTTCACCTTCAATTCCTTCCTCTAATCTTATTTCACTCTCATTCATGAATAGATCACATACCTCATTTTAAAAAATTGGTTCCATTTCAAGATGTGTTAATATATTATGGCTAAAAGAACTAAACAATGACATTTTTTTCAAGTTTTGTAGAATGTGAAAATGCACATAAATTATTCACAAGTTGATTCACATTTCACAAAAGACATTATGTAATAAAATGCTCAAGTGTTCAAGTGCAAAACTATATCAAAATGTCATTTAACAATAGAAGGTAAAAATTAAGGTTGTAAATAATGTTTCAAATTTAGAGATTATTCTTACACAAACAAATCCAAACATATTATCAAGACATCAAGCTTTTGTTAAAGCTTTGTAACCACTAACCTTCTGCATCTGATGAAATTCCGACTTGCATGATAATGTAGGGATAGGGGTAGTACTAACCACAAAGGGGGAATATAACATAATGAACAATAATGACAATATTTGAAAAAATAAACAAACACGATGAACACTAATAGCACAATGAACATTTGTAACAACATGATCAACACCAACAACAACACAATGAACTTCAATAACACAATGAACATCAACAATAATGTTAGTACCTCAATGTCGCAACCCTAACATTGGGTTTGTGACAAAGTGTGAAGTGTAAGGGCCCATGAGGTTGAAAGTGTGTTTCATGAGTGTGTTTAGGTGTGAAACACATTTTCACAAATGGGGGAGAGTGCAAGGGATGAAGCCTAATGCTCCCAAGTGCACTCCCACTTTGGGAATTGTAGTCATATGAAAGTTGGAAATGTTCAGAGCCTTGGTTGGAAAGGCAAACAAACACCAAATTGGGCCCCTAGGACACCATTAGAAAGGCCTTAAAACATAAATGCTTAAAATGCCCTTGCATTGTTCATATAGACTTGATTTTCATGAGTTATGATTAAAAGAAAAGGTGGGAGTCAAATTGAGAATTTGATTCCTAACCACAAATCCCTTGAAAGTAGGGGTCAAATGAGCTCCAATTGGGGTGTGTTATACACCTTTGAAAATATTTTTTTGAGGGTTATAAGATATTGCCCTCGCATTCTCAAAATAAACTTGATTTGTAAAAAGATATGAGCATCCAAAGTTTTGGGACTACAAAAGTCCTAGTTTTGGGACTTTTTGAGATCTCCACCCTTAACCCTAAACCTTAATTAAGCCTAGATTCCCTATTCCTAGACCCTCTAAGAAGTGAACCTAAGGGTTATTTACATAACCTACTTGGGTATCAAAATTTGAATTAAAAAATTAAGACTCCATTTTTTGTGAACTAGGTGTTTAAAGTTGCATACCTTGAAATTTGAGTATAGTCTCGGGTATCACCCTGACTGATGCCTAATCAGTTCTTGGGATGAAAACACGCTGAAAATTGGGTTGGTTCTGGACCATAGTTTGGTACCCACCCAACACTGGTATCTACCAGATCCAAAATAATGTGCAAGTTTTTTTTTTGGTTCCTCACCCATAAATATTGAAAAGTGTAAAGTGAGGAGTCAATTAAATGTCATCACATGGTCCAATCATTGTGACCCACCAATTCAGTCAAAAATAACCAAAATTTGTTGTAATGGCCTTTTTGATGTCTGATCTGCATATTTATAGGTTGGAACTAACAGCATCTCCATCCCCATAATGATAAACTACATCTTTATATTAAAATAAGTTGGTGTTTAATGCTCTGTGTCCCCATCCACAAACCTCAAAAGAGTCATTTCAAGACCATTTACACTTTTACATCTAGACCAATAATTGTCACTGACCAAATTCATGGCCATGGCAAATTGACCCTCACATTGGGATCACTGTAAAAACCCCCCAAAACCCATTTAAATGGCCATATTAGGCCCCAAAAGTTATAGATTTGGACTCAGGGACCCTGCTTTATTGTACAGAGATGATTTTATAAATATTTAAAATATTTATAAGCAATTTAATGAGTTTTGGGGTTTTACCATGAACCCAATGTGGGGGGTCAATTCACCTTGGCCCAAATTCACAACAAGAAAATCTATTTAGAGATGGTAAAATGATCACTGCATATAATAGCAAGATTTGCATTATCTTGTTGCAAGATTTAACAAGAAGGGGTCTTTACCATTGTGGGATGGAGATCAATGATTTTTTTTTGACAAAATTTGGCAACTTGGTGACCAAAAACAAAGGGCCTTGCAAGGTCATTTTGGGAAAAAACTAGCCCTCTTACGAGGGAAAAGCTTTTTGAAGTATTTAGACAATAGATTATAACTTGTAGCCAAACTGTAGTATGATTCCTAAACTTTTCCACTAGCGTCTTTGACATGTAGCCAAATTTGGCTAAGTCCTCTTGTGGATGATTGCCAACCCACCTACCTCACAAATTTGTAAAACAAAAAACACTGGTGGAGATGCTCTCATAAAGTTCAGTGGAGAGCTGCCAACCAATTGTACAGCTACTGAAGTGAAGAATCAGAGTTAGTTAGTTGACTCCAACTTCACATTAAAAGAAACATTTAAAAATATACATATAGTAAATTATGCCTGCTTAGAGTAAATTATGCAGGTGAGTAAATTATGTAGGCTGCAGTGGCCACTTGGGACATGTGGAATTTTCTCTCACCTATCCCATTTTCATCATTGCAATTTAGGGTTTTTTGCTTGTAGTAATGGATGATATAAATTTGGGTGTCAAAGAAGAATGTTGCAAATTTTCCAACTGTCAGATCAAGTGTGAAATTAAGGGGTTTCTGATCAGGTAACATCCCCCACTCATCATCATCTCAGTCAACAGTGTACTGATGCATTGCTTTGTTTCCAAGGTTGGTAAAAGAAGGAAGTGCATACATGGCCCAATTGCGTGATGAGCAAAAGAGATCAAAGTGTGTTTTTCCACAGACATGATTCAACAGCTCACCATATTTCCTGAACATCCTTCATATGTGAGATCTCTATTCCAGGTTCACATCACACTCTCAAAGACACAGAAAGGTGATTGAAAATACCCTGAATTTGTATGGTTGGATCCTTGTTCTGACAGGACTCATGCTTCTCTAACCCAAGCATAAACAATTCTCCCAATAACAAACATAAAGATCACCACAGTAAAGATCACCATAGTGTGTTGCTAATCCTCAATAGCTACATGTTTAGGGGAGTGGAAAACACACCTGAATTCAATGAACATGAGAGAAGTATCAATGCAAGATGTTGTTGCTTTTCTGAACCATGGTCATCTAAGCAATGACAAATTTGAATTCGTCTTCTATTCTAACCTCTATATAGTATACACTCAGGCCCTTTAAAACCCAATTTCAGAATGTGCCAAAACCCCTGCAACTTGAACTATGAGACACTACACAGCATCATATTTTGAATCTTTAGTTAGTTGCCTGCAGATCCTATCCCAACTCACCCTGGCAGAAGCCTGCATCAGGTGATTGATATTGCAAGAATTGGGCACTGACAGTTTGCTCCAGAGCTCTGTCTTTTCTCAGCTTCCCCATCAAACAAAGAGGAAAGAAAGTTCCAAGGGCTATCTTTTTTTTAGATTTCATAAGTCATCCCCACTTTCAGCAATCGCGTGCGAGGAATGCTAAGGTAAAGGGTATTGGGTCTGCAATTCCTTCGTAAAAAACTGTACACACCATTGACGATGAACCTCTTGAAAATTGAGGCTTTCTTCGAGCAGTTGACGTCGCTTTCCCCTAGCATATACACCACACCTGCATGTTTGGCTTTGTACAGATAGGTGACTTCATCTTCGCTGTAAGAGTTGTCAACCTGAGATGCAACCTCAGAAGATTCCTTTGTGTAGGGTGGGACACTCCCAGGCAACCTGTCTCCATCCAGTTTCTGCTCTGAAGACATGGAATGGTTTGCTGCTGCATCTGTGTCACCTTCTGCCATCTTGAAATGAGTATGATGTGCAATATTGTTATGGTGGGTAGAAACTGTTGATGTTATAGATGCTGGAGTATTCTCTGTTACTTCTGTCCTCAAAAAACTTGCCAAGCTGTGGGCGAGAAGATCCTCAAAATTCTCCTCGTCCTCATCTCCTGTTCCCTGTGTATAGCCATAGCGCACTGCACAGCGGTACATACGAAACTCTCGGGGCCCCACTCTTCTGATCAAAATCCGCTCATCAGAAGGCACTGAGCTCACAGGCAAGTTTCTCACACAGACAAAAACCACAATGGAATGGATCGCTGGTAAATTTGAAATGAAATGACCAAAAATTGCAGGAACACCAACTGGTAGCTCTGTGTAGACCAGGCCAATGCCAGGAACCCGTGCCACACCAAGACTAGAGCCCAGCCCCAAGAGCCAATCCAGTGAGAGCTTATTTTGGACTTCAAACATGGATTTCCTTCTGTTACCATAATGCCATGAGAACATGACAGTTAAGAAGAATGATGCAATAGCAAGAGGAACCCAACCACCCTGTGGAACCTTGGAAAGAACTGATGAGAAGTACATCCCTTCCACTCCACCCCAAATGCACCAGAAAGAGAGCGCAAGGAAAATATTCTTCTCCCATATCATGATCATAATGAGAGTAAGGAGGGATGAGGAGATGAAGAAAACTCCAACAACAGCAATGCCTGCATCCACCCAAAATCAACAGCACAGTTAACTTTCTATCTTGTTCAACTGATCTCATACATGGGTTAGAAAATTCAGCTCGCTATGCTTCCAGGCAGTAGTTCTTGACATACAACAAAACACACCTTCTGCCCTAAGACTTACCATAAGCATTTCCAATTTGGGTCGTGGAACGGAAAATTGCCACAATAGAAATACTCAGACACATGATAAGCCAGTTGATCTCAGGGATGTAAATCTGCCCATGGATTCTCTTGGAGGTGTGTCTGACAGTAACACGTGGAAAGCAGCCAAGTGCCATTGCATTCCTGATCATGGAGAATGTTGCTGAGATCATAGCCTGGCTTGCAATGATCGCAGCCCCAGTGGACACTGCAAACATTGGCCAGAAAACAGGCTCTGCACCACAGATTATGTGAACTTTGTTAGAATAACTCCTCAAATCAATTTTTCTAAACCTTAGTATTGACACCTCAGCCCATATAATAAGCTGTTGATGAGCATACCATGTGACTCTCTGGGCATCTAAAGAGAACTCTGCTGGCTAAGTTTCATAAACCTCCAGAAATGATTCCCTCTCATAACACAAATGATGCACTTGCTGATCAATTTTACAATTATCAGGAACATTGGTAATGTGACTCTGGACAAAGCCCATTCTATGCATCACTCCCACAATTTGTGGCCCACCCACCCTCCAAAGAAAAAGACTTGTTGCAACTGTTGTCCTTTGAATTCATGCTTCTCTTAGTATAACAATGATGACAACAGATATAAGAAACAATAGAAGCACGTAACCACTCATGCAGAAGATCAGCAAATAGTATTGCAAAAATGGGACATTTAACATGAAGAGTGGATTTCAACATTTCCAAGTCACATTAACCATGTATAGTACCTACAGCAACATACAACTTCATTTTGTGAACAAGATCAGGCATGATACCCATGGGGGCTGAGGATGACTTACTTGGAACGGATTTGTAAAATGTATATGAAACATCTTCTGCTGTATTATGCTTTAGGAGGTATGCAGCCTGTCCAATGTATGCTGCCAGCAATGAAGGGAACACTATGCCAGAAAAGGCAATCTGCAAACACAAAAAAATGGTTATCATGGATACACTAAATTGGACTAACAAAGGGGTACTACTCAGGTGCTGGAAATGAATTTAGTTCCTGATTCAAAGGTTGGACGATCAAAATGTATATCTGCAAAAATCCAGAGAATGAGCTGGGGAAACAGTGACATGCTTTCTGCTCCAATCACAGGGGTTCAATTGAGAGCCCACAGCTATCATATATGCTATATAATTTGCACATAAGAGATAGGAAGAAGAGGTTCAAACCTGAATGGATGACACTCTAAAATGGCCCAAATCTGCAAACATGGCTTCAGTGCCTGCAATCACATAAAGCCAAATCCTTCAGGAATGACCAGTTACTTCCATCCTTGTGTGAATGCTACCACCTTCTCTCAACAAATAAGTGGACTACCTCTGGTGTGTGCTCATAGAATACAAAAGGTCACTCTACAAACTATGTGCTCATCTCCAAAAAACAATTTCACTTATACAGTTGAATTTGCTGCAAGAATTTTGTCCTTTGTGTTGAAAGAGTTTTGTTGGGTATAGTAAAGCACATGTAGCAAGTTTGAGCAGAGCACACCAGACACTGCAAAGCTCAAAGATTTTATCTAGACACTTGCCTGTGATGCAAAGTACAATGCCTCCCAGTGACTTCCATGCTTCGACTTTATTCCTGTGGAAGTATGAAATAATGTACAGCGGATTCAAGGCACGGAAGACACTTGGGTCATTGCTAAAGATGTTGTAAACCCCAATTAAGCCAATTGAGATGAACCATGTCAACACTACTGGAGCAAACATGAAGCCCACCTGCGAAATAGTGATACAAAGGTCAATATTCCTCCTAAGACATCTGAACCTCGAACCATATGAGAGCCCTGCTGAAACAGTTCAATAGCCATGTGCAAAAGCTACAATCAGCTAATATGCTTGCTGTGCTTCTACAAAGGTAGACAATCCAATTCTACTCTCCTCTTCATGACCTCTCCAGAAAACCTCTTTATGCTTAATGCTTGGCACTACCATTCTTCCCTACTATGATGGTGACTGGCAGTTTCAATGCCAGTGATTGAACTGCACATCTCCAGTTTCATACCCTGGGTCAAGACCCCTTCAACAGCTCATTTTGAGAGGGATGGTGTCTGACAGCACTGCTGACAGTTCACAAGAGTAAATTAAGTCACACATGCTTAGAAATTTGTCTACATACCTAGGTAACTACCTCACCTTGTTTGTGCCAAATTGCTGCAGGCTGAACATGATCAACAGGACAACAATTGTCAAGATTACCACAACCACTGCATCAAAACATAAACCAGCATGTTAGGTTTACCATAGATTCCATTCAAAGCTACACTACCAGGTGCTTTGTCCAAGTTATTTTGCACAGTTGGTCTTGCAGATACGATTTGCAAACGGTTATTAGATACACTTGGAGCTCAAGGGGATGATTCTACTCACTATGTTTGACAGCTGGCACTTCAACTTCGATGCCTTGCATTGCTGACAACACTGCAGGCCAACACACTCATATGCATAAGCAAAACTGGGAAATCATTTCTTTCATGCAGGGCGCCATTCATCACAATGTGCACTACCCACTTCTGGTATATGGGTTCAATCTCATGGAACAGGTTGCATTCCATAAGTCCAATTCAATACAAAACTCATGAGGGACCTCAACAGCCTATGCAAGAATCCATGTTTGCCCACCCCAACATCTCAACATTCCCAATGGAAAAACAATCCACGACAAAAAGAACAACCATTCTTCTCCACTATGAATTCTGAGCACAGTGCTTTGTACATGACAAATAGTACCTGAGATTGCAGGTGTGAGGCTACCATCACCAATGACCAAACATGTGCCACACAGAACAGTGATGATTAGTGCATTTTGCAGAAATGTGCTCTTTTCCAGAATTCCCTTGATTCGAGCAGCCCGTGCGTTTCTTCTTGTTGGTTTCTCAAGCTTGTACGTTGATAACTCACGGTCAGCTGGCACCTGTCTGTGAGCCAGGGGAATTCTTGCATGTCTGCATATCAGTGAGTACAATGCAAAGGTACCTCCTGCACAACATCCATTCAAACCCATCACTTGTCACGAATCCGATCAAGGCAACATCCTCACCCACCTTTCCAGATGTCATTTACAGAAGTGCAAAATAGCACTGTCCATTTCAGAGCACATTCTCCCACTATTTCAGAGACATTCTTTTTCACTTGATGAAAATAGCAAGCAGCTTCTTCGTGCACAGGCCTTGTCCTAGTGCCCACAAGGCCCAAGTTTGTATGCAAATTCAACTAATATCCCAGGGTCAAAACCAACTTCTTCATACTGAGTTCTTTGGGCATCATTCTATAGGTTATGGAGTGTAGAGGCACACCTTCTCCATTATCATTTGCCTGCAGCACAATGAACACATATTTGATGAGCGGAATGAGGGTGAGGGTATAAATGATTAGACAGAGAGCGCCAAGAATGTCCTTTGGGGTTTTGATCAGTCCATCACTCGTAACCATGTTTCCTTGAAACGTGCTGCTATACACATAAAGAGGTGAGGTACCAAGATCTCCATACACTACACCGATGCTTTGATAAGCCAGTTGCAGTATAATTCCCAGAGACAGTGCCTACAAATGGAAAAAAAAAGAAAAACCAAAGCAAACAGTAAGTAAGAAGGTCTAGCATCCTGCAAAGATCGGGTTCATTTCCCATCAGAAATAAGTGCAAGAGCATAGATATACTAGATCTCTCAAAGGGAAGATGCAGATGTAGTAGTAAGTCTCCTGCCACCCTGAGCACATGTATGAGGAAACTGGCTCAGATGTTCAAACCAGTACTGATCTGCACAGTCTAGCATGGACAATCTCAAAACTTGGCTATATATCTATTACAAATTCTCATACAAAAACCCCCCAGAGCATCCCACAAACTGCATCAATCAGCTGGAAAAAAAAATCTACCAGAAGTCGGAAGGCAAGAGGAAATACACACAAACACACATGCAAAAGTAGAGCCCTCCAAAAAACAGATGAGAACTATCTACAAACCTTACAATTGCAGTAACAGGAAAGACCTGCAAACAAATAGTATCCAAAGGAGACAAGTAAATAGGACCCCTGGAGGGTTCAACCACAATTGATGATGTTCTTCTTCTGCAGATACTAGACTTTGTTTTTCTTGCAAGAAATTGGTCGCATCACTGGTACTACCCTTTTCTGCAGCATTGACGTGACTCGCAAATCCAATTCCGGAGCCATCCTTCACATGCAAGTGGAGGAGGACGAAAAACTAAAGCTGCGGGCACGGTGAGAATTCCATTCTCTCATCAGAAAACCGAACTCTCCCACTGCCCCTGTCCATGATCATATTCTTCTTCTCCTTCTCCATCGTCATGGTCATCATCTTCTTCTTCTCCACCATCATCATCATCGTCATCTTCTTCTTCTTCTCTTCTTTTCTACTGAGATTAGGCGAATGTCTGGTCCAGTTGTGACACATGGAATTGCAGCTCTAACGCAGCAGCCACACGAGTCGCTGCTGACATGCAGCAAGTGCAGATAGAAACAAAAGCTACCATGATAACAACAACAACAATTCTTCGCAAGTCATCGAGCAAGCGCGCAGGCAGGGAGGCAGGCAGGCAAGAGGGGCGGGGAAGAAGAACAAGAACAAGAACAAGGAGAAGAATTAAATTCTATGACTCACCGAATGTCCGTGCTCCATGCCGCGAACGCGCATGGATTCGACGTCCAGCGAGTCAGGCCGCGTGAGCTTCCGCGACAAGCGACGCGAAAACGGTGGCGTCCCATGAGGAGCCCCCGTCGTCGTCGACTCATTCATATTACCAACAACAACAGCGTCGGACGCGATTTCGCCGTTGGCATCGAACCCGAATTCTTCCTCCTCCGCTTCCGCATCCAGCTTACCATCACCAGCACCAGCACCACCTCCGGCGGCCTGCACCGAAGAAGACAGCAGCCCAGGAGCTGCTGCTGCCTCACCCAGTTTCTTCTTCTTCTCTACCCCTCCTTTACTCTGCAGCTCCACACTGCTACTACTCTCCATAACCCCAACACTCTCGTCCCGTCTGTGCACCCCCTCTTGTCACGCTCTTCCCTTTCTCTCCTCTCCTCTCCTCTCCCTTCCCTTCTTGCTTCTTCCCTTGCCACCAGCACTCTGACCGCAAATTCTCTGCACAACAATGATACAACAACAGCACTGAAACATTTTATGTTCGAACTGCAGCAGTGTATCAACAACTTGTGTTGTTTTCTCTTGGCCCGCAGCCCGTGGGCAGTGGAGGAGGCGTCGTTGCTCTGATTGCGTCACTCAAGTTCGAACGTGCTCACCGAAACTTTTCTCTGTTGCAAGTGCAGCAGTACCTCTCCATCCACCTGTTGTGTTTTTTTTCTTTGCCCGCTGCCCGTGGGCAGTGGAGGAGGCGTCGTTGCCCTGATCGTGTCGCTCGAACGTGCTCACTCTTGAAACTTTTTTCTGTTTGAAAGTGCAGCAGTATCCATCCACATCTTGTGTTGTTTTCTCTTTTCCATCTGCCCGTGGGCAGTGGAGGAGGCGTCGTTGCCCTGATTGCGGTCACTCGAATGTGCTCACTGAAACTTTTTTCTGTTGCAATTTTTTTCTCTTGGCCCGTTGCCCGTTGGCACTGGAGGCGGCAGCATTGCTCTAATTGCGACACAAGAACAGTACATGAAACTTTCTTCCTTCTGTTCCAAAGTGTCTTATCATCCCCAAATTGATTTATTTTCTATTAGCCCGCTGCCCGTGGGCACTGGAGTCGGCAATGGGCCTAACTGGATCCAACAGCACTGACAACTTTTGATGTTCCAAGTGGAGTATTATCCACACGTTGTTTTTGTTTTTCTCTTGAGACTCTGCCCGTGGGCAGTGGAGGCGGCATTGGCTAAATTGTTTTGTGCGCACTTTTTCGCGTTCTTTTTCCGCCGCTGCTTGCCTGCCGTTGATGTATGTTTACCTACCTACTAAGTGCAACTTTAGGAATTGCCCTTTTGCACTTTACCTCTACCCCACTCCAACCCTAGCCTGAAACACCCCCCCCCCCCCCCCCCCCCCCCCCCCCCCCCCCCCCTCCCTCACCACCCTCCTCCCCCCCCCTTCTCCTTTTGCCGTCCACCACGATATCTCTATTAATGAAGAAGATAACATAACCACACCTTGTTTTTT
>Ga0116227_10010066_pt1 | contig 16742 bp, 11 predicted proteins | sample S1TSphgellanicum_FD_89693 | JGI IMG/M metagenome (GOLD analysis project Ga0116227, IMG submission 89693) | Host-associated microbial communities from peat moss isolated from Minnesota, USA - S1T2_Fb - Sphagnum magellanicum MG | ecosystem: Host-associated > Plants > Peat moss > Unclassified...
AGTGCGGTCTTGGGGAGCCAGTGCGTTGGACGGGTTCCCCGGCTTGTAGACGCCCGGAGGGCGGCTTCCCGTAGGGTAGCAACTGGCGTGTTTCCCCAAGTGGAGCAACTGCCGTTGTGTTAGGACGAAGTCCGTAACGCACCCTACGATACTTAACCAGGCGATTGGCGGTCAAACCTCTACTTTCCTCGCCGAATTAGCTATTTATAAAATAAAGCTTAAATTTTTAAGATTTGTTAACGTAGTGTAACGCACCATATGACGAAGGACGAAGGGAAACGCAAAATGTGAATAAACTAGTAAAAATTTGCACAATTTACGCGATCGCACGCCCTAGCGTAATTTTGTGTATTTGAATTCTTTAAGAAGATTGTAATTCCACGATACCAGTTGGGAAAAATAAATCATAACATTTACCTACTCACAATTGGCATAACAACAAAAAAGGTAACAAATACTTTTGCGTTCTAGATAGTTAATTATTAATGCTACCAACTCATCTACCACAAGCTTGTAAGAGAACAATCAAGGAGTCTATTGTGCCACAACAGATGATGCAAGATATGATCCGACATCACTTTCTGGGATCGATGACCAAGCAAGCCTCTTTTCCGATACCCCATTCAACGGTATGTACGAAACGCAACTTATGTCAGGGATAAAGCCATTTTCTGCTCCCAATCAATCTCCTCTGATTCTTATAGTTGATGATGATAAGACCATGCGACTGCTGTTGCGTGAGGCTATGGAACAACAAGGCTACCGAGTGACCGAGGTCGGTGATGGCAAGCAGTGTTTAGATGCATACATAAGTGTCAAGCCTGATCTAATTTTACTAGATGCTTTGATGCCAGTTATGGATGGCTTTACCTGCTGTAAGCAGCTCATTCAGATCGCCAGAAATAATTTGACATTAGCATTGGCAAGCTTTGATTTTAATACTGAATCCTCCTTTGGCAATACTATTTTCTCAAAGCTATGGGATCGCACTCCTATATTGATGATTACGGGCTTGGACGATCCGGAATCGGTAAACCGAGCCTTTGAAGCGGGGGCCAGCGATTATGTCACTAAACCAATTCACTGGCCAGTGTTTCGCCAGCGAGTACGACGGCTACTGCAACAAGCACAGCTATACAAACAGTTAGAGGCTGCTAACCAGGCTTTGTTGGAACTTGCCTCTTTAGATGGCTTAACTGCTGTGGCTAATCGCCGCTACTTTGACCATTATCTGAATACTCAGTGGTTAACTTTAGCACAGGAGCAATTGCCCCTGTCACTCATTTTGTGCGATATTGATTTTTTTAAACTTTTCAACGACCAATACGGTCATCCTACTGGGGATGTGTGCTTGCAAAAGGTAGCTGCTGTCTTAAGCCAGAAAGCACAGAAAAATCGTGATTTAGTAGCACGTTACGGCGGCGAAGAATTTGCTGTGATCATGCCAGAAACCAATGCTTATGGTGCAGTTCACGTTGCTGCGGCGATGCAAGCCGGAGTTAGGGAACTGCAAATTGTCCACCCTCAATCTGTCGTAAGTGATTACGTTACCCTCAGCATTGGGGTAGCGACGACCACTCCCAGTTTTGAATCTCCAGCGACAAATTTGATTGTGGCTGCGGATAAGGCACTTTACCAGGCAAAAGGAGAGGGACGAAATCAGATTATCCTTAAGCAACTACCTTCTTGAGTTCCAAGGGAACGCAAGGCAAAAGTAAAAAGTACAAAATTGCATAAATTCATAGCATTATGTTCGTAGTTGCGCTTTAGCGCTCTCTGCACAACTACAAGCCTTTTTTACTCCTGACTCCTGAAAATAAAAGCCGATGGCGGGATTTGAACCCGCGACCGCTCGATTACGAATCGAGTGCTCTACCACTGAGCCACATCGGCATATACAATCCAGAACTATAACATGATTATTAAAATTATGGTAGAACAAAATCCTAAAAATCTTGTGACTCCTGAACAATACGCTCGTCTTAGGGCTGAAATAGCCGCCCCCTATCGTAGCTTACGGAAATTTGTCTACGTCGCTTGCAGTGCTTCCGGTTTGATCGGCGTACTGATCTTTCTTTCGCAGTTGCTTGCTGGACGCGGTGTTAACAGTGCTTTACCTAACTTGGCACTCCAAATAGGAGTCGTTGCCTTGATGGTTTTTCTCTGGCGCTGGGAGCAACGTCAGCAACAACGCTCTGAAAAGCCATTAATTAAATAGGGGCTGGGGGCAGAGGGGCTGGGGGCAGAGGGGCTGGGGGGAAAAGAACTAATTGCCGATAAATTCTTGCTCCCCTGCTCCCCTGCTCCCCTGCTCCCCACTCCCCCTGCCCCTTCAAGAACATTAAGGAATCTTTACCAAATAGGGTGAAGGAATACCTTGAGCCCTTCCAGCATTAACCATTGCCTGGTAAACAAAAGCAGCTACGTCTGCCCTAGTTGCCTGACGATTAGGGTTTAGTTGCTTAACTGTAGGGTAGTTCACCACTAATTGCCGTGCAGTTGCCGCTGCTACTGATCCAGTAGCATACTGAGGAATCTGGGAAGCATCAGTGTAAACCGAAAGGACATTCTGATTGTCAGTATTTAAACCCAAACCATTAGCTAAGGAGACTAGCGCCTGAACTCGCTGAATTTGCTGCTGTGGTTTAAAGGTATGGTCAGGATAACCGGAGACAAAATTACCCTGATAAGCAGATTGAATGACCTCGTAAGCCCAAAAATTAGATGTCACATCGGGAAACTGTACGCCCTGACGTTTAGGCTGTGGCTGAAAAGCTTTGGCGATAATAGCGGCAAATTGGGCGCGAGTGACGGGTTCATTGGGTTTAAAAGTACCATCAGGGAACCCAGCAATAATGTTCCTGGATGCTAAGGCTTCGATGTATGTTTTTGCCCAGTAACCTGCTGGCACATCTTTGAAAGCAACTGCACCGCCTGTGAGTGGTTCCGCTTTGGCGAAGACAAAGTCTACTGAACCAAAAATGCGCTTAGCGTCAATTTCGTTGCCAATAGCGAGAATCTTATTAGTCTTGGTAGCGTTGTTGATGTCATAGTGAGTATTTTTGCTGATCAGATTGCCACCTGGATTTGCATTTGTGCCAAGGTCGGGTTGAGCATTGACGGTCACCACGACACCATCCTGGGTGTTGTGCTGAATCACATTCCTACGCAGTACGGGCTTAGCTGACTCCGAGATATAAATACCATCTTTGTTTTGGAGGATTTGGTTTTCCGCTACTAGGGGTGTGGATTTGCCACCGATCGCCAGTCCAAAACCCGTATTCTGAAACAAGTTATTCCGAATCTCTCCTTGGGCAGATTTAGCCACTGAAACCCCGTTGCCCTTGTTTTGAATAAAGACATTATTTTCAATTTTGGGATTACCTGTGCCTGTGACAAAAATGCCTTCTCGTATACTGTTGGTAAAAGTACTGTTTGTAATTGTCGGATTTGTCGATTCAACCCATACGCCAGTGCCACGGTTTTCCGGGTTGGTAACTGTTACCCCTGCGATCGCGCTATTTTTATCGGCGCGAATTGTCACATTTTGACGGGCAAAGGTGGGACTAATGAAAATACCACTACCTGTAATTAACACTGGCTGACCTTTGCTAGATTCATCACCCCGCAGTGTCACACCTTGTTTAATGAGGAGTGGGAATTGTTCGCCGGTGTCTTTGTTATAAGTACCTGGAGTCAATTGAATGACTGTGCCCGGTTGGGCTTGATTGAGTGCATAGGTAATAGTTTTATAGGGTGTTGTTTCTGCGTTACCAGCGCCAGTGCTGTCTTGACCAGTTTTTGGGTTAACGTAAATGACGCTTGTAGTTGTTGCGGGGACTTGCGCTACCAAATTTGGGGCGATACCAGCATTTACCTCAATGGGCACTAGCATAGACCCATTCATGACAAGTAACAAAGCAGTTAGACTGGCTGGGGAAGTGAGGCTAGATGCGAGACTTTTCCTAGAAGAAGGAATGCGACAATTTTGCAATTGTGGAATGTGAAAGCCCTGACGTGTCATGTTAAATTTGCGTTTATGATGTGCTGATTACTGTACGTTGAACAAGGTATCAATGGCAGCAAAGTAACTTTCAGATGAGCCCGCCCCTGCGATAATTAAGATTTTGTATCATTTGCCCATAGTCTACGGTTAACTGTTTTTGCCACTAACCATTGACTACTGAGCAATTGACAGCTATGGGGCGACCTTCCTCCCATGTGTAGAGGTTAGATCTGACCCGTTGCCTTGCGGCGAAACCTATGCAAAACTGTACTGCATGACCAGAACTATAGCACTAGGGTTCCATAGGTGAAAATATGGGTGTAACCACCCAACCGTCTGCTTTAATTGATATAAGGGTTCTCAGTTGCACTCGGATGAGATTTGTGAACCCAAAAATTCATAATTCGTAATTAATAGTTACAATTCATATTGAATTTATTCAAGTGGATCATTCCGCTTGCTGTCACTGGTAGCTAAGAAAAAGAAACCCGGTCACTTTTACGAAACCGGGTTTGGTAGGTTGGTGATTAACTGAGCTGTATTGAAATATGATTAAGATTTTAATCATACTCAGCCTCAATAGTTTTCAGCATTTTTCTTTTCAGCCTCTGGGTCAGTTATTTTGGCGTTTTGAATTCTCCCAAAGGGGGTTAGCTTAGTAAGCTAAAGTTTCTAAAGTTTCCCGCAAATACCGTTGTACTTGGTGCTCAAGGTTCATCTGTTGGAATTGAGTATCGCGCTCGTATAGCCAGTTTTGAAAACCAGAACTAGCTGATATGGCGCATTTTAAACTATTCCATATGTCGGGACTACCAGAAAATTGGCGATCGCCAGAAGCTTGAATTCGAGCCATAGTTCCTCATTCCTCGGTAATGGATATGGGAGAGGGGTTAGTAGTTAGTGGTTGGGACAACTCACGACTAACTACCAACAACTAACATTCTACTTGGTGGTTACTGTGAGCGTACGGCGCTTGGTAACCAACTGGAAGCCTTCAATGATGTCACCTTCTACCCAATCATTGAATTTATCGACGCCGATACCACATTCATAGCCTGAGGCGACTTCGCGTGCGTCCTCTTTCATCCGCTTGAGGGAATCAAGGACACCTTCATAAATCACCTTACCGCCACGACGCACCCGCAGTTTGCAGTTGCGCACCAGCTTGCCAGACTGAACGTAGCAACCAGCAACGGCTCCACGACCCACTGGGAAAACGGCACGCACTTCGGCTTGTCCAAGGGCTTCTTCCACCAACTCTGGTTCCAGAAGACCTTCCAAGGCACCTTGAATATCTTCTAGGAGTTTGTAGATGATGTTGTATTCCCGCACATCTACACCAGCCTCATCGGCAGCTTGTCTTGCCCCACTAGCGTAGGTTGTATTGAAACCGATGATGACAGCGCCACTGGCTGCTGCTAAGTCAATATCTGTCTCGGTAATTTCCCCAGCAGCAGTCAACAGCATGCGGATTTGCACTTCGTTTTGCGGGATTTGCTTCAGCGCTCCCACAATGGCTTCGACAGAACCTTGTACGTCTCCCTTCAAGATCAAGTTAAGTTCTTTCAACTCGCCTTCTTGGGCTTGAGCTGAGAGGGTTGTGAGAGTGACACGTCCCTGCATCAGACGGGATTGGCGTTGTTTGTCGGCGCGATTGCCTGCGAGTGTTCGTGCTTCTTTTTCGTTGGCAAAGACCTCAAACTCATCGCCTGCTGCTGGCACATCACTTAAGCCCAGCACCTCAACAGCAAACGAGGGAGTAGCAGCTTCTACTCTTCTGCCCCTGTCGTCCACCATTGCTCGGACTTTACCAAAGGCGGAGCCAGCCACTAACATATCAGTGACGCGTAGGGTACCATTCTGAATCAGCAGGGTAGCAACTGCTCCTTTTGCCTTATCCAGATGTGCTTCAATCACTGTTCCCTTGGCAGAACGATCTGGGTTGGCAGAGAGTTCTGCTACTTCTGCAACCAACAGAATCATCTCTAAGAGCGTATCTAGATTTTCGCCCTTAATGGCACTTACGGGAACCATGATGGTTTCACCGCCCCATTCTTCTGCTGTCAGACCGTACTGAGTTAATTCTTGCTTCACTCGGTCTGGCTGTGCGCCTTCTTTGTCGATTTTGTTAATTGCTACGACAATTGGTACTTCTGCGGCTTGAGCATGCCTAATTGCTTCAATTGTTTGCGGACGTACACCATCATCAGCAGCCACTACCAAAACGGCAATGTCTCCTACACGCGATCCCCGCGCCCGCATAGCGGTGAAGGCTTCGTGACCGGGAGTATCCAGGAAGACCACTGGTTGGAATTTACCATCGTGTTCCACATTTACGTGGTAAGCGCCAATATGCTGGGTAATACCACCAGCTTCGCCAGCCGCCACCTTGGTTTTGCGAATCGAGTCGAGCAGAGTCGTCTTCCCGTGGTCTACGTGACCCATAATCGTCACTACTGGTGGACGACGGTGGAGGTGATCCAAGTCTTCCGCGTCGAGCATTTCAGTGACTTTGCGGGCTTCGGCTTCTGGTTCTGTGGTTTCGACTTCCACATCCAGTTCAGTTGCGATCAGGGTAATTGTGGGAATATCTAGATTTTGGGTGATACTCACCGCCATGCCCTTCATGAACAGGATTTTCACAATCTCTGTATCGGCTATTGTCAACGCCTCAGCCAGTTCTTGGACTGTCATCGCACCTGTGATTGCGATTTTTGCTGGACGCTCTTGCTTTTGCTCTGGTTCTCGCCGACGGTTTTGCTCACGGGAGGAGGAACCTGGCTTTTTCCCTTTAGAAACCGGGCTAACACCGACCGGGGCAGGAACGGGCTGTGACACCCTGGCTGCTTTGGGTTTGGGGGGACGAGCAATGGAAAGACTCACCTGGACGGCAGCTGGTATTTCCAGTCCATCTTCATCCAGGAGGTCATCTTCTTCAAGTAAATCGTCATCAAGTATCGGCTTGACCCGTTTCCCTTTAGCAGCTCCCTTACCAACCTTGGCGGCCTCTTTGACTTCATCAATTTCCTCTTCCTGCCACTTTTTGCCACCTTTCATTGGACGAGGTGGTGTTGGGCGCTTAAGTTCAAGGATTTCAGTTGGTGTTACATCATCATCATCATCAAGCCCCTCTGTTTTTGCTGCTCCTGGTAATCCTGGAATCTGTTTTACAGGACTAGCAACTGAGGAGGAAGCCCCTATTGGCAGTGCATCTGGGCGTGATGGTCTTGGTCGCGGCGGATCTACAACTTGTCCTGGTGCAGATGGTCTATTCACCCTCTGCTCTGGTCTCATTGGCAGTGCAGTGGAACGCGCAGGTTTTTGTTGTGGTGCAGACTGTGCTGTCTCCGCGTTTGTTGGCTTACTAACCTTTGCCTTTACTACTTGCTCGCGTGTTTGATCGCGATCGCGTTTCAGGATAGGTCGCTCGCTTATACTCGACTGGGAATCTGAATTCTCCGCTTTTTCAGAAGCAGGTCTTGGCGGTGGGGCAACCAGTTGCGGTTTTTGGGGTCTTTCTGGTTTTATTTTGTGACTTGCAGATACTTTTTCGGGTTTTTCTGCTGCTATTTCGTTTGCTGGCTGGCTACTATTAGGCGTTTGATCCGCAATGTCTGTGACAGCAGGTTCCTGAGAGGTCTCAGACTGATTCCGGGGTACAGGTCGAATTGGTGCCGTCGGCTTCATGGGTGAGACTGGTGTAGCGAATGGTCGGGGAGGTGAAGGAGGATACACTTCAGAAGAAGCAAATGGGGTATTGGTAGCGACTGACGCATCTGGGGCGTTGGAGTTATTAGTATTTCTCAATATTTTGGGTTTACGAATCTCCAAAATTTGTTGTTTATTAGGTACAGCAGGTCGATTACGTTCGCCTATTTGTGGTGAATTTGGTCTATGGCTGATTGCTACGCCATTATCCTTTTTCGCCGCCACGTTTGTTGCCGCGAGTTTCTCGGCTTGTGAACGTATGCGTTCTGCCTCTGATTCTGTAATCGTGCTGCTATGGCTTTTGACCGCAATATTGAGCTGGTCGCAAATTGCTAATAGCTCTTTGTTATCCAAATTCAATTCCTTTGATAATTCATAGATTCTAACTTTGCCGTTGTTCATCCACTCTTCCCCTTTAATTTACAGTTTTAGCGGATGGCTGCCTGGTTTGCGACATCTCCATCCTTTGATTACTGTGTTAGGTTGCCGTTAAAGTTTTGCCGGTGCCTCCAATCAGGAAAGAGAGAGATGTTTCGGGTTATTGCTGGCATCCCCATCGGGAATGATGGTTGATGCCGAGTTGCGCATGGGCGCTACCAGGTTGCCATTCTGTACTTTTTGGTTTTGCTGATTCTGAGTCTTCCACGACACAATCGAGTAAAACTTAGTGGGGAGTTTTGTTTCGCCCTTTTTAACCAATTTAGAGAGCAATGCCAACTACACCCATTTACTATTTTGGCATTACTAGGGCAATTGCAGAGGATGCGATCATAGCACGATTTGTTCGGCTTTGCTCACAATTCCTCTAGTAATTACCGCTACAACAGTCGTTCTAGCTAGGTTTGATAGATTTGAGCGTTGTTTTGGTGAGGACAGTGCTTTAGGGATGACAGCGCCGTCGGCGGAGGAACTTCAGGTTTTCCCGACTTGAGGCGACTGTCCGTTAAGCCAGGGTCGTGATTAGCCAGCAAGTGTTTCTGAGGAGGGGTTCCCTCTTGCCACTGCGACTCGCGAAGTTCTAAACGTTGCCACAATGTTTGGTACAGTGTTTCTGGCACTGATGCATGTAGCGATCGCCCTAGACGATTTTTTTTCTGAGCCGCTTGTAGACAGCTAGCTTGCGGACAAATGTAGGCAGAACGCCCCATGCCCTGATCTAATTGTACCTGTCCAGACGGAAAGACGCGGATAATCCGCCAAAACTCTTGTTTTAAACTGACTCTACGGCAAGTAATACAACGTCGATAATTTGGCTTCATTGGTTCTGGTAGCTAACTCATCAAGCGCGGTCTGGGTAGCCTAAAAAAGTGTTCTTCAACTCATTTCCCCTCCTCTTGTTCCTCCTGACCTTTATTCTCTAGTACACCTCGGCTTAAATAAACCACCCATTCCAAATCAATGAAACGGTTGCCGTATAGGAATTACGAAGCGCTATCGCGCTTCTTCGGAACGAGCGTCGTCCGCGAGCGTCATTACGAATTCCAAGTCACCGATACTAGTACGGCGCGGCGTAAATAAAGCAACCATTTCAAACAGGCAAAAGCCTTAATATATAATACTTTTGACTTTTGACCCCTTCGGGGTTCGCCAGTCGCTCATGGGGGAAACCCCCAAGACCGCGCTGGCTCACTTTTGACTTCCGCCTTGCGGTACTAGTCTCTCCTAACTTAAGCTAAATTCCTTGGTATCTTCTTCTCCCATTGGGTTTGTGTCGGGTATTCTACGCCACAAGTTTTGTTAAAATGCTTTGAATTGTAACATTTTCTCCTTCCAAAGCGTCAATAAGTTTGGCGACGGAAAAAGTTGTTCCAGAAGCGATAGATAATGCTACTAAGTTTTCTAGAAATTGCTTTAAAGCACTTAGAGAAGATTCAACGAGTAACATTCTCAAATTCTCTGCTGCTTCAGAATTTTCTTCTATGAAATTTTGTAGCGCGATTTTGAGGTCAGATGGGAAATCCTGAAAAGACGTTGTAGCAGTCTCGATCTTATTGTGAGCGGCTTCTAATATCTCAGCTTGATAATCGTCTTCCTCAGATTGATCATCTTGGTCGTCTTCTTCCTCGGTTTGATAATCGTCTTCCTCTGGCTGATACTCGTCGTCGTTTATTTGTGTTTCCTCGTACTCGCCTACTTCCTCAAGTTCATCTAGTAGCTCTATTTGCTCCTGAACGTCATCTACTTCTGGGATATATTTTGCTCGTGAAGCTATAAACCTAGCATCTTCTGCTGCATGGTCGTACTTGGCTTTGTCTTTAATGTCAATTTTCCAACCAGTAAGACGAGCAGCTAAACGAACATTTTGTCCTTCTTTACCGATAGCTAAACTAAGTTGATCGTCAGCTACCAGTACGTGAGTTTGTCTGGTTTCGGGGTCCATCAGGCGCACTTCATCTACACGTGCAGGACTAAGACCATTAGCAATGTATGTTGCTGGATCTGGGGACCAGCGAATCACATCAATCTTTTCGCCGCGCAATTCGTTGACTACTACTTGAATGCGCGATCCCCGCGCACCAATACAAGCCCCAACTGGGTCTACATCACGGTCAAGGGTGTCAACAGCAATTTTCGTCCGAGGACCAACATGACGAGATGGGGGATTGGCTTCCCGCGCTACTGCCACAATCCGCACAACTTCATCCTCGATTTCTGGCACTTCGTTGGCAAACAGATAAACTACCAAACCAGCATCGGCTCGAGACACTAGCAACTGTGGTCCTCGTTGCTGACCTTGAGAGACTTTTTTGAGATAGACTTTAAAGGTGGCATTTGCCCGATAATTATCATTGGGTAACTGTTCGCGCTTCGGTAATTCGGCTTCTACTTCTGGCTGACCAAAGCCACTGCTAACTGCCAAGATCACGGATTGCCTTTCAAACCGTAGGACTCTCGCTTGCAGAACTGTTCCTTCTAAGTCTTGAAACTCTTCTTGCACCATCTGGCGCTGCTGATCCCGCAGTTTTTGCGCTAATACTTGCTTAGTTTGCATTGCCGCCATGCGTCCAAAATCCCCTTGTTCAGGGGTCACATCTAGCACAACTTCCTGCCCCAATTGTGCTTCGTCACCTCCCATATCCTGAACTTGTTTCAAAGAAATTTCATGGTCATTGTTGTTAATTTCTTCGACTATGGTTTTAGTGGCAACAACGCGAAAGCCTTCTTCGTCAACATCAAGTTGGACATCAAAATTGTCAAAGTAATCTTCATCGAACTGTTTTCGCTCTAAGTTTTGGGCGCGGCGAAAACGTTCGTAACCTTTAAGTAGTGCTTCTCTAATAGCTGATTGAACTGCCATCCGAGGTAAATTACGCTCGCGACTGATGCTTTCAATCAACTCTTTTAATCCAGCTAAAGTAACCATTGACATAAGCAATCTCCTAACAATAGGAGTCAGGAGTTAGGGGTTAAGAGTTGTAAATTTACAACTCTTAACCCTTAACTCTTAACTCTTAACTCTTAACTCTTAGCGGATCTAATCCATCTGCACCTTGGTAACTAGGCTGCGAGGAATTTCGACGACACGACCTTTTTGGTTTAAGTAAACTGTTGTCTCATCCCGACGAATCAACTGCCCAGTCCACTCTTGCTGTCCGTCATAAGGTGGGGAAGTCCAGACGATTACAGGAAATCCTTTAAAGGTAATAAACTCTCGGTCAGTTATTAGTTGACACGAAATACCAGGACTGGACACTTCCAATACATAGGTATCTGGGATAATCTCTGCCGCATCTAAGGAAGCCTCTAAAGCACGGCTCATCCGCTCACAATCATCTAATCCAGTGTCCTGGTGAGGATTACGGATGTCTACCCGCAAAACTGGAGGACGTTGATTGGTATGAAAAATCACTCCAACAATTTCCAATTCCAGTTCTTCTGCCACTGGTGCTGCCAATTCAATAATTTGTGGGACTATTGGATGAGTCATGCGATAATTCAATAAAAAAAGTGGGCGTTGACCCACTTCCTGCGATAGGGATATCTTCCAAGAAGTCTTGCGACGAACCTATGAAGATTCGCCTCTATTTTGAGTCTAGCGCATTTCTTCTAGGGCGAAAAGTCAGAAATCACTTCATTTGGGGATCGGGCATGGGGCATGGGGCATTGCCCATTCGTTAACTTATTTCTTTAAGTGGTAGCACGGCAGAACTTTCCTTACTGACTATGGGCTGAATAGAGACCTGTGTTCTTATTTGCCTACTTTGCTCTAATATTTGTCCTATATCCTCTTCAGATAAGTTCTGCACGTAGTTAAGTTTTACTTCTTCTAAAAAATCGAACAGTAAGCGCTGAATTTCCGAGATTACGTGTTGTTTCTGGATTCCCTCTCCCAAGGCTGCACTAAAGCTTTGCACCAGTTGCCTGGAGAGTTTTGCTGAGACTGGGTCTTCTACCGCTGTGGCAATAATACTATAGAGGTTTGTCGTAATTTGAGTTGCTAATTGCTCGCTGATCTGGGTTTGCATTTGTCCCACCATCGGCAGGGTTTGGAGGTTGCGGTAGATGGGCGATTGATTGAAGGCACGCTCGATGTTGTGACGTAAAATAGCGGTGATCTCGGGTTGGATTTTGGGCAACACTTGGTTGACGATAGTTTGTACCAAAATAGTGGCGATCGCTTCTACTTCATTCTCATTATTAATATTTATGTAGGAACGCTGGTTATGTTTTTGCAACAGCCAGCGGATTAACTCCCCGCGCTGAATTGAACCTTGGATCTGGTTAATTACCCGAATTACAACAATTTCTGTGAGTTCTTCGGCCAAATTTGCTATGAGTCCCTGATGAAATGGCTGTCTGACAGATTGGAGATTTAATAACTGCGCTTGGTCAAGGCGAATTAATACAGGTATAATTCGTAACCATCGCCAAAACGGTAACAGTAAAAACAGGTCATACCAGCGCCAGAAAATCGCGTTTAACCAGCTAAAACTGGGATGGCGGCGTTTAATATAGAAGCCACGTGCTAGCAACTCTACACCAAATAAAAGCACAAAAGGTAAGTCAAGTCTCCAAAAATAATCAAGAAATCCACCATTTTCTCCAACCGGGCGGAAGTAGTTAGTTTTTATTAAAGGTGCGATTTTATTGTCAAAAAAATTAATTTCTTGGTTCCAACCCTTTTGTGATAAGTACGCCTGACTCCAAAAAATGGCAAAGGAACGTTTTGCAGATTCTTGGTGGATGTGATTGCGCATCCGATCTTTAATTGTTGCTAAAGTGCCAGTTTTACCAGCAACTGCAAATGGATCGGTGTCAATCATTTCGTTACTCAGACGGCGCAATTCATCCAGCTTTGCTTCCACCTGAGGCGATTGTAACCCTGTTAGACTAACCTGTTGAGTGAGTGTATTTACTGTTGTTAGATAGTATTCTGTTTCGCGATGGGGTTCAATACCCTTGACTTGGTCATATACTGATATAATTTGTGGCAGCCATCGCAAGTAAACATTTCGCCAAGGAACGTAACTTAAATCAAAGAAAACTAAGGACAGGTTGACCGTGGCAATAATTGCCATTAATTTTTCAAACCATAAGTTCCGCTGTTTGGGCAAATTCTCGGTCTTCATCTTTCTTCCCTCCCGAAGACCCCCCACTCTATTCAGTAATCCGAATGTAGCGGGGGTCGTTGATTGCTAATAAGTAGATTAGAGGTGATGTGTTTTGAGGTCTTCCTAGCCCATATTCTTCGCTAGACATAAATATCTCTTATGGTGGATGAAAAAAACAACATCATATATACTGTTTGAATCCCACCGTAGCACTGAAAATCATCAAAAATCTTTAATAATCAGGAAAAAAGAGGTTAAAGAAACTTAAAATGCAACTGTTAACGTCGATATCCTAGTCAGCAAACCCGTTCTAGAAAGACGGGGTGTCGAGCAAGGATCTTATGATTTGACTATAAGGAGTTTAAACCATGTGGTGTGGGTTGGGAAAATCAAGCGCTACCGTTGCTGCTGTTTGCTTTGTAACAGTTAGCACACTTATGCCCGATGCAGCTTTCGCTGTGCGTAATTATACACCAAAGCAATTTCGTACTGTGTTGCAGGGACTAGGGTATAAAGTCAATGTGTCGAATGCACCCCTGACAGATGCCGAAACAAAAGCAGCTATCAAGGCATTTCAGAGGGGGTATAAGCTAAAACCTGCTGATGGAGTAGGCGGACCAAAGACTGAGGATTTTGCTGCGAACATAGTTGAGATTCTGCAAGCCAACTTGAATTTGGTACTGAAGCTCAAATCTCCTCTACCCCGTAACCAATATTATGGTTCCCAGACGGAAGCAGCGGTGAAGGAGTATCAGAAAAAAAATCAGCTGCAAGAAACTGGAATTGCTGACTTAGCATTACGGCAGAAGCTAGACCAAGAGGCAGAGAACCTGATCACAAATCCAGCATCTGCGCCAACAAAGAAGCCATCAACAAAACCAAAAGCTTCACCAACATCTACAGCTTCACCTGAGGCTACGTCAACACCTACAGAATCACCTACAGCGTCACCTGAGGATACATCAACACCGACAGCGACGCCTACACCTACATCCACATCTAAACCAAGGACCAAACCTACAACTAAACCCAGAACCTAAATCATGATCGTCAGGAATCAATGACCGAAAACAGGGAGTAGGGAGCAGGGGAGATGGGGAGTAGAGAGTAGGGAGTGGGGAGTAGGGAGTAGGGAGTGGGGGGGCAGGGGAGATGGGGAGTGGGGGAGCAGGGGAGATGGGGAGATGGGGAGCAAGAATTATCGACAATTAGTTCTTTTCTCCCCTGCCCCCCTGCCCCCTGCCCACTCCCCACTAACCTCGTCGCCAAATCTTGATGGTGTCGTCATCACTACCACTGACTAGGGTTTGCCCATCTGGACTGAAGGCGACGGATCTCACGTAGTTGGAATGACCGCTCAAAGTGCATATTTCTCTACCTGTATTTATTTCCCAGATTTTAATAGTTTTGTCCCAACAGCCACTAGCCAAGATTCCTCTAAGTCCTCCTGGTTCGAGGCAAATTGGGGGGATTGGGCTGAAGGCGACTGACCAAACTGAGTCGGAATGACCTGTGAAAGTGCGAATTTCTCTACCAGTACTTACTTGCCACAGTTTAATTTTTTTGTCACTGCTGCCACTTGCAAGAATTTTTCCATCTAGGCTCAAGGTGATGGAATTAACAAAAAAGGAATGACCTGTAAAAGTACGAATTTCTTCACCAGTACTGACCTGCCATAGTTTGATCGTATAGTCAGCACTACCACTAGCAAGAATTTCCCCATCTGAGCTAAAAGCGACTGACCAAACTGAGTCGGAATGACCTGTGAAAGTGCGAATTTCTTTACCTGTACTCACCTGCCATAGCTTGATTGTGCTGTTAGCCCCACCGCTAGCAAGCAACTGTCCATTTGGATTGAAGGCAACGGAATTCACCCAATCTGAATCAGCAATCAGAGTGCGGATTTGTCTACCTTTACTTACCTGCCATAGCTTGATTGTGTCGTCCCAACTACCGCTAGCCAGCAACTGCCCATCGGGGCTAAAGGCAACGGTATGAACCATGCTGGAATGACCAGAAAACCAACTACCTAGGGTACGCACTAGCTTTCCAGTTTCTAATTGCCACAGCTTAATAGTGTTGTCATTACTACCACTAGCGAGCAACTTTCCATCTGGGCTAATGGTAACGGCATGAACCATGCTGGAATGACTTTTGAGAGTGTGTATGCATTGCCAAGTCTCTGGAAGCACGATAATTGGTGTATGAAATCTTGATTGAGGTGTGATTAATTTTGTTGGGGTTAATGACGTTAAACTATTGCCGACACCCAATAAATCTAACCACTGCTGTACGGTCTGGGGGCGGTAATTTGGCTGGAGTTCCATTCCTCGAATAATTGCCTGATTTACCCTGTCGCTGATGTTGGGGTTAAAGTGTTGCGGTGGTATAAGGGTAATATTGCGGCGTCTGTCGTCTGCACTTGTTGGGACAAAGGCGGTGAGCAAACTATATAAAGTAGCGGCTAAAGCGTAAACATCAATGTATTCTCCCCTTGGTGCTTCCAATTCATACTGTTCAGGAGGGGCAAAACCAGGAGTGCGATACACAGTATGCCTTTGCACAACATTGGGGATAAATTCTCTAGCAATACCAAAGTCAATCAGCACTGCTTCCAATTTGCCGTTCCGGATCATGATATTGCGTGGCTTTATATCCCTATGCAGCAAGCCTTTGCGGTGAATGACAGTCAAAGCATCACCAATTTGCTGAATGTAAAGTAGTGCTTCGGCTTCTGATAACATCCCTCTTTGCTGAAGGCGCTGACCTAAGTCTTCGCCTTCTATGTACTCCATCACCATGCAAGGCAAATCCCGCTCATTAAAGTTGGTTTCTATCTGCACTATATGGGGGTGGCGACACAAAGCTAAGCGAACAGCTTCATCGCGGAAGTCTTGCTTTAATTTGGTTTGGTATGGTTGCCAGGTAGGGTGATTGAAAATTTCTTCTTTGAGAGTTTTAATGACTCGCAGCTCACGCTGTTGGTTTCTAGCAAGATAGGTAATACCAATTCCGCCTTCACCTAGTTTTCTTTCGATAACGTAGCGTCCTCCGAACAACAGATGCCCTGCATTCCAAACCATTAGTAAAAATTGCCAAGTGCTGCTATTTATTCTGCCACGGTGTAGAGATAGCGGTTTGGAGACAGGGGACTGAGGGGAAGTACTAACAATTGAGAGGGTCTTGGCAATCGGGATCTAGAGAGCAGAGCATAGTACTATCCTGCAAGTTATTCCAAACACGGATTACTACACACAGTATCATAAAGTCGTCAAAAAGTGATAGAAATATTAACATACAAAATTTAAGTCTTAATTTTTAGGCGCAGCGTTGAGGAGTGCTGGATGTAGTTGGGTTTCCAATCTTTAGGTTTTGCGCCATAGCTAGGGATAAAATCTTTATCCAAAAAGCTAGCTTTGGACGTGTAACTTTCTTCTCTAACTATTACCTGAATCCCATGCATAGCACCTTTATAA
>Ga0116227_10010068_pt1 | contig 16739 bp, 10 predicted proteins | sample S1TSphgellanicum_FD_89693 | JGI IMG/M metagenome (GOLD analysis project Ga0116227, IMG submission 89693) | Host-associated microbial communities from peat moss isolated from Minnesota, USA - S1T2_Fb - Sphagnum magellanicum MG | ecosystem: Host-associated > Plants > Peat moss > Unclassified...
GAATGGATTGGTTTGATGAGTTGGTGGTTGTGGGGTGGGGGGGGTGGGGGGGGGGTGGGGGGGGTGGGGGGAGGGGGGGGGGGGAGTGGAGCTATTGGAGTCTGGTTAGAATTCATGTGTAGGGGTTGATTTCCTTGTTACTTGCTATCCAGGGGAGTAGTGGGTCTGTCATGAAAGAATCTTGAGAATGGTGGGCACATGAGTAACCTTTCCCACATGGAAGCTCCCACCCTAAACTTATCCCTGAAGTCACCCACTATCCCCTGTTTCAATGGTATCCGCAAAGTAAGGAAATTTTTTTAAATTTCAGTATGAAATGCTTAAACTCAGCATTTAATGCACAAGGTTCCAGAGGAATTCTAGTATTGTACAGGTAGGAGCAGTGAAAATACATGTAGCATTGACGGAGGCGCTCAGGAAAAAGGAAAGAGAGGATGAAACTGAGTTTACCACCAAAATTGGTAGAAAAAACTAGTTTGGGTCCCAGTTACGCGTTTGATGCCTTATTACGCTGAAACTGGCTGTTCTCGCCCCCTAATCCCCTAATCGCCTGACTTTACAGATAACTTTATTATACTAAAATTTTGATGGAAAGGTGGACAAACGCCCCAACATGGAAACCCATCTTAAATATACAAACAACATTTAATGAAATACTTTCTAAATCCAAATTACAGATTTCTTGTAATATGACTAAATGTCCCACAGTTTGTGCCCCTGCCATTTGGTCCTGTAATATGACAAACACATTAGTATGACAAGATCTATCATTTTTAGAAGGAAAATTACAAATTAAAAAACTTGGCCATCATTTTGTAGTGTAGTCGTATGGTCTAAACAAAAGCTTGGCCATCATTTTGTAGTGTAGTCATATGGTCTAAACAAAAGCTTGGCCATCATTTTGTAGTGTCGTCATATGGTCTAAACAAAAGATTGGCCATCATTTTGTAGTGTAGTCATATGGTCTAAACCAAAACTTCACCATCATTTTGTAGTGTAGTTGTATGGTCTAAACAAAAACTTCACCATCATTTAAACTTCACCATCATTTTGTAGTGTAATCGTATGGTCTAAACAAAAGCTTGGCCATCATTTTGTAGTGTAGCTGTATGGTCTAAACAAAAACTTCACCATCATTTTGTAGTGTAGTTGGACATACACCTTGTGATCTACTTAGGTTTGGTTCATGATGAATTTTGCCTTGTGCTTTACTATAGGGAAAGCCCATGGGTGAGGGACATTCTCAAAATGCAAGGCAGGACTCAACTATCGCCTTGTCCTAGGCCCCTTATTTGGAGATGCCCCCATCCTAGGGCTTTACCCCACACTTAATTCACCCTTGAGCAGAAATCCGGCCTCAACTATCACCTCATCCGAGGCCCCTTATTTTGAGATGGCCCCACCCTAGGGCCTTACCCTACACTTAATTCACCCTTGAGCAGAAATCTGGCCTCGACTATCCCCTCGTCCTAGGCCCCTTTATTTTGAGATGGCCCCACCATAGGGCTTTACCCTACTCTTAACTCACCCTTGAGCAGAAATGACTAACCTAGGGTTAATTGTCTACATGGCCTTTGTTCTGTGGAAAACCCCTTGGGGGGCCATTTCTCTTCACCAGTGTGCAGTAGAAAAACGAGCTCGCTTGCACAGCTTTGCTTTTGAGCTTGGTGCTTGTCGTTTTTCTTCTTTTTTGTTTTTTATTCAATCGCTCGTGTTTTGCTTCTTGTTGTTTTGTTGTATTTGTTCTTCTTGTTGTCGTAATTTTTCTTCTTGTGTTGCAATTTTCCGTTTCCCCCCCCCCTTGTTTCCTTCCTTTCTTTGTGTCTTCTTGTTTGGTTTGTATGATGGATTTTGGTTTTGTAAGATCTGGAGTTTCTCGGGATTTTCGTGGCTGCAGTTCCATGGAAGAAGAAGGAGGAATACTGCTGGTGTTGGTTTGTTGAGAGCTTGTATCTGTCAATCTTGTATCATGGCTGCGACTGTAGGAGAGAGGTCGTCGTCACCCGAGATTACTCCTCCTCGTTCACAAGACTACGCGTTAGCTTTGGACGGGAAGACTGCAATCATCTTGCCTTCGCCATCCGATGTAGAGGAAACTGTCATTCCCCGGTCTAATAAGGTGCTCGATTCCCCGACGTCGAGATCACGGGTTTCCGTCAGGCCCGTCTCACCTACGAGTCCTTCTCGGTCCATGTTTGTTCCTGAACGCAGTACGGGATCAGCTCCAACGTCGCCGAGTACAGTAAACAGCGAGCTCGCACCGCTCATTCCTAATGCCGGTGGTTCAAGGTCCATCGCCATCGACTTTCTTCCCCTCTCCGTTCCGTCCTTGACTGCTTCCGTCCAGTCTGTAAAACGTCACTTCCTGCTCGGATCTTCATCGGCATCTGCTGCTAAGGTGAACTTCCCCATTGCGATCTTTCTAGTCCAGGAGTGTGTCTCTTCAGAGTCTTCTGTTTCCAATTTCTTCATCCGCTATCTGGATTGATTAGGGTTTGGAGCTCTAGTCCAGAAGGTGTTTCAGAGTCTTCTGTTTCCACTTTCCTCATCCACCATCTCAAATTGATTAGGGTTTGGAGCACCAACCAAGTGAGCTTTCTTTCAGACTAGGATGAGTAGCAGAAGAGATTTGATGCAATGGGTTTTGTGCATGGAAATGGAACAGGAAAGGAGGACAAAACTGAGAAGCCCTGTTGTTGAATCTGCTGGGCTTGCTGAATTGCTTGCATGGATATGGGGTGGCTCCAGATATTCAGGCCCTATGTGCATGGCATTAGCTGCACTAGCTTATACACTCATGGGGGTTCTTGTTGAATTCTTTGCAGGTTTTGATTTTCTCTCCCTCTTCCCAATCTTCCCCATATAAGGGGCCTTATCATCATGCAATGAACTCTTCTGTTGTTGGAAATGGGGTCCTGGGTGCTATCGAGCAATGCAAACCCACATTACTACTGTTTTAATCTACCTTCTGCTCTTTGAAGTTCTGAAGCTTCTACAAGAATATAAGCACAATGGTCATGCGAATTATGGAAACACATTCAAGCCTTACATTTCTTTTGCTATTGCCAAGAGTGACTGGGTGTTCTTATTTGCTTTGCATATCTTGTGAGGGTTTGTCTGAAATTGAGTTGTGCATATCTTGATTTCATTTGCATTTGAGCACAGTTGATGGGGAGTGTCTACACACCCAGTAATCTCTTGATAGGCAATTCAAGTTATGAGTTGCATAGATCGATGCTTCAGGAGGAGTTCAGCTATTCTTTTCTATGAACTTCCCTGATTTTTTGCTTCGGGATATCTTATTTAGTGGCCTAGATTAGTCAGTCAGCTTTGAATTATCTTCCTATTTATTGCATTATTGAAAATAGCTGTGTTGTTGTTGTAATCCTGATTAATGTGGACAGTGCAAGAGATGCCACCATACGAGACTCAATTTTTCAGGTGCGCAGTGGTGTCTGCTGCTGCTGCTGTTGTAACAAGAATAACAGGGCATTCCTTGTTTGGAGCACCAACTGCCAGACATTTGTTGGCAGCAAGGGCTATTATGGGGTTGATTGCATCTTCAGGCTTCATCTATAGGTGAGATTGATTTTTTGTCCTTCACTCATTCAATTTTGCAGTTACATATGCTCCTGAATGTGTAGGTATCTGTTGAGTTACCCAATCCAGTGGTGTAATGATGTCATACACTAATCAGTCTCCCATCCTTCTCAAGCTTCCTGTTCCCAGTATCAGGAATATTCATGTCATGTTCTGTCAAAATGGAGGGACCATCTATCACAGAGATTTCACAGTCACGTCCATATTTTCTGAACCTGTGTGATGGACTGGTCAAGCTTTGATTCTAAATTTGTTGCTTTCAAGCAATTCAGTGGTTTATAACTCGTCTGCTACATGATCTTGTTGTTGTGTTTGGTAGAGAGGAAATGCCAGATCTGTTCTTGATGGATGCACTGAAATCACCATCACCACCACCTAGTATCTATGGACTAGATGCTAAGGCCTTAGCACCTTAGAATGTGCACACTCTTGAAAGAAGCAACGGTTGATTTGTATCAGATAGCCTTTGATGGGGCAGAATGTTGGCATGGTCCCCATTTCTGCACTTCACATGCATGGGTGCCACTGTTGCAGCCTATCAGTCCTTCCACTTTCTGCAGCTGCTTCTATAAATTTCTCAACACCGCTTTTCACTGCACTGCTTTCTACAATCATCCTCCAGGAGCCATGGAATCCCAGAGTTATTGCAGGTACCCCTTCCTCACTTGTGTGTACAATTTCCCTCTCTTACTATTTCTGTTCTGCAATGCAGAGGGCTAACACCTAACAGGACACCGGTCTCTCTTTTTGTTGATAGTTTTGAAAGGGGGTAACTGGGGCAGGCTCCATATCAGGATTCCTTGGAGCACTTCTTATCCTCCAGTCCTTTCCTTTATTAGGAGGTGAGTGTCCAGTCTCTTGGATGCTCTGAATTGCATTCATTTCAAGGATTTGTAATCTCTGAACCCTAAACCTAGCATGTATAATTTGCTGTATTGTCCTGTTCTCCATTATGGAGTTGTAACACAACTTTTTTATGTAACATCCAGTGCAGTATCCTTTTCTCCATTAATGAGTTGTAAGACAACCAAGAGCATTGTTGGTATACTTGAAGAGACAGATTTACTAGACTGAAGTGAATAGCCATGATGTGCTTCACTTTGCCAGGCAAATACCTAGATTATTGTTAATTTCTGGTGATTCTCATCTAATCTACAATTGTCTTACAGTTTAAACATCTTGTATGTTTGCACAGATCAACCTGCATTTGCACCGAGTGATGGTGCCTCTTCAGATGATAAGAGATATCTCCAAGGGGCCTCAATGTCACTTGCATTTGTGGCTGCAGCAATCGGAGGGGCAGTTTATTGCTGTATAAGAAGCCTTGGAAAGGCTGGAGAACCCCCACAGTAAGCTGCTAACTCTTCAGTCCATATGGAGTGACTTCTAAATGGCATGGGTAACTATTGACCAAACAAACTTTTGATTCTGATTGCATTGGCACCAACTTCTGAAAAATGATTCACTTGCACAAATGCCACTTACAACAACTACGTCCATGGAGAACCTTAATGCATTTTTTGACCCAATATCTGAAGGGTTTCTATCATTTCAGATATTGAGTAGACAGCGACCAGTTCTCTCAGCAAAGTCGCATTAGTTATTCTTAAGGTGCTAAGCCTATTTTTCATCTCTAGAATACTCCATCAACCTCTGAGACTAGTTTCTCACTCTGCAGGGTGACCGTCTTCGCATTTGCAGCTTTGTCCTGTCCAATAGCAGCACTTTGTGCATTGCTTTTTCAGGTTAGTAGAGCCTGGAACCAATGTTCATTCCTGCATTCTTTATCATACATCCTGTCAGTATTGTTCAAACCTCTCCTTAGGTATTTTATTTAGGTCTGGAAATGTTCTCAGTACTCATTAATATATTTTGTGTCACTTGTGCTCACTCAACATCCTGCTAATCAAGAACATTGAAATGTTTTTATTAGATTTTCCATTTGTGTCTGAATGGCATTTTTGGCTCAAAGTTTGTTGGAAGACATTCGCATGGATTACAGATGGTTATAGTCATGCCAATGTGCATCTACTGTTATATCTTCTGCAGCATGTAAGCCAGGATACTCAGACTTGCTGATCGTACATGTTTATATGTCTCACATGTCATCCTTGGAAACTTTTGTAGGATTTTGTTCTACCAGGATTTGTTGACCTCATTGGTATGGTGATAACAGGCATTACTGCATTTGCAGCCCAGGTACCACTGTACCATTTCCTTCATGGAGACTCATGCCCTCTTGCATTTATTCTCTTCTAATTTGGTTCAGTACTGCATGAAGTATAGGTGGTATTTGCAAAGACTTGGTTTTTGCTGAAATTATGCTATCTAGTATTTAAAACATTTTTTGATTGCTCTTTTCTGGGGGAATGAAAGAATGCTGCAGTCATGGAATAGTTGGAGTTCAGATTGTTTGATTTCTTAGTGCCTACCCAATGGTGTGCCTTCAAGGGTTTTGCTCTTACAATTGGTAACTGATGAAGCCAGTGGAGTCTTTGGCCAGTTCTGGGTTCCAGACTGGTTTTGGCTGGTTTTGATCTGGTTCTCAGTCCAGTTCTGGGAAATCAACCACCAGTTCTGATGGTTGAATCACTTCTCAAGTCAGCATGGAGAAGTAATTCAGCCATTCAGCCACATCTTCACTGATTTGGATTTGGATTTGGATTTGGATTTGGCAAGAAATGGGACTTCCATTTTGTAGTTATTCTTGGATTCTTATGTGACATGGCAAAATCTGCTATTGATCTGCAGGTGCTTGTAGCCCGGGGATTGCAATTAGAAAAGGCTGCAAGAGCAACATCCTTCCTGTACATTGAGGTGAAGCTTTATCTCTTCTAACTGATCTATTTCTAACTGAGTTTGCTTGTTCTTCTAAATTGATGGTAGTTTTACCATCAAGTTTGAGTCCACCGACCCACCTGGGTTTAACAGCACTAGGGGGAAGACAACAGAGAAATGGTTATCCATTTTTGTCAAATGTAATCACATACACTTTATAGGGAATACAGGCAAAAGATCCCACAGGTAAATGACTGAAGTAGTGTTTACTCCTCTCATGAGCAATGACAATTGAGTGATTGGCCATTGCAGGTTGTGAGTTCATATTTGCTGCATGCATTTCTTTTGGGCTATGTACCTTCATTGTATGCAACTGCAGGCATCATATTTGTCACACTCAATATCTGCTCCCTGCTCTTCTGGGAAAATGAACAAGTTCCTGGTTGACCACAGCATTAGCCTCCAAGGATGTAAAAAGGCCTGGTGTAGCTGTTACTATAATGAACTTCAATTTTATGCAGTTTAGTGATACTTAATTGTGATGAATAAAATGGCTGTACACAGGAGTCTTCAGTAGAGGTCTGTAACCATTATTTGAGCCACTAGTCAGGAGGTGTACTCAGGAGGTGTGCTTTGTGGGAAAACCTCTTAAAATTTTGGAGCATAATATCTTTTAGCATGAAGCCTATTGTTAAGCTCCTTGGTGAGAGGCAAGGCCAAGTCTGGTGTCTTGCACTGAGATGTATGTGGAATGTAGTTTGTAATAGGTGGAGTGCAGCAGCAAGCAGGTTTTTCTATGCCTGGAAAACTAGTTGTGTATCTGGAGAGAAATTGTAAAGGAAATTTGAAAAGAAAGGTGACAGTGCTGCTTTGTGCCTCAAATGTGTTTCATTGAGCAAAGTAAATCACCACCATTGCATTTTCACCAAATGCTTTGACATATGCCAGGTCTTGATTAGATTTGTCCATGTTGACTTGAAGAAAACATTTGCTTTATCATCTTCCAATATGAATTAGGCTCGATGGCTAACATCTACTTCGAATGGGATGTTCTTGTATGGAAATATGAACATCCTATTCCAAGTAGATGTACAGTAGGAACAATGCAAGATAGATGACCGAACAATGTACAGTATGAACACTCTTGCGAGCTTGTCTGAGGCAATAGTATACACTGCTCTCTAATTACCATCTCCATAATTATCTAGACCTTGACCTCACCCAGTTGTACACACCATGGCATCACCTAGAACATGACCTGTTGGATGGAATTTTGACTACATGTGTGAAGGTGCAACTAGATATCATGATGCAGAAAACCAAGTATGGATGCTTATTCCTGTTACCTCCAAATCGCAGAGGATTTAGATGCAAAGGGAAGCAAGTAGGAAGTAGGCATGAGGTTTTCCAATCAATTTTGATGGAGGTTTCTGGGATTAATACGCCCATTGTACATCATTTATCTGCTGGAACCCATTTCATCATATGAACCACATGGCCCCACCTCTTCTTGGATTTTTATAGAGTTGGCTTGATTGTTCCTTTGTTTTGGTAACTTCTTAAGGGAAGATAATTGAAATGGAAAGCAACCACAGCTCTTGTTTTTCAGTTTTGACACACTTGTTTGTCCGATTGGTATTCTTGCTGCTTTTGGGTGGAATGCAAAGGTCCCAATTCCACCTTAAGAAAGACATGACAAAATGCCAAAAAGATTGGTAAAAGAGAAAAGGGCATATGCTGTTTCAAATGATCTAGCAAAGCAGCTGTCACAACTGGAAAAAGGAAGTAATCAAGACAATATTGAACTAGAACCATTACAACGTCTAGGATGTCTATAATGTCCAGATTTCCTTGCTAGAACTTTTCAGATGTAGGTGTTCAAGCCAACACCGTCCTCAAATTTCTGCTCTCTATGATGGCACTGCAAAACACCACCACCAGCATTAGAAAACAGCTGTGGCAATGATTTACTCTTCAAGTGGTCACAGGTTATTGCTAACAGCCCAAGAAGCAAAATATGGAACATGTTTAGCAAGGAATCAGATTCTCACTGTATGTGGTGGTGTCAATCTGCTCCGGTAGCTCTTTGATGTCCACTTCAAAGCGCTCTTGCACCTGACAAAGATAACAGACCCAAGTTAAGTGAAACAAAGGAATAAGAGGAAAAAGATAACAATATTGGTCCAGAAACAGTTTTCAACCTGTTTTGTAACATCTGCTGGAAAAGTTTACCTGATTGAGAACATCTGAATCAGAGGCAGAAGCCACAAAGGTGATGGCCAGACCCTTGGTTCCAAAGCGACCAGCTCTTCCCACCTGGTATAATATGCAAGTACTGATCAGTTCATAGAGCACAAATGACATCAGCCTAAGCCAGATAACACTACTTCACTCATCACTCACCTTCTTCAGATAGAATAACTTCCATGAGAATCAAGAAATCTCCATATTCACAATTAGGAAAGCCAGAACAAGGTTCAAAACTTTTTCTCTAAGTCAAAGAAAGAATTCCAGATAGGGACTGAGGAACTGGGAAGAAGAAAAATACCAAAGGAGAGAACAAAGAACAAGACCTTGAGATAGAATGAATCTCTGCTGACATCCATACTCAGCACACACTACAGAAGAATATAGATATTTATATGGACATGTCAGAAAAGGCAGAACAAATACCCGATGCAAGTAAGTATCTGCAGAGTCAGGCATGTCATAGTTGATGACAATGTTAACACGCTCAATGTCAATGCCTCGTCCAACAAGGTCAGTGGCCACCAGAATCCGCTTATGACCCTCCTTAAAACCTTTGTACCTTGTCAACCTGCACATGGACAAGTACACGATTGGATAAGTCACAGTTACAGGTTCATCTACCCTGCTATCACTTTGTTTACACTTTCCATTGCAAGTTTGTAGGAGGGACAATGCAATACAGAAAGTCAGCAGATGGCAAGGTTGACAAGATACAAACCGCTCTTCCTGTGACATGCCCGAGTGGATACAAATGGAAGGAAAGTTGCACTCCACCAACAGCTTATTCAGCTCCGCAGCACGGCTCACGCTCTTCACAAATATCACAACCTGATTGAAGTCGAGTGCATCCAACAGGTCGTTGAGCTTCCGATTTTTCTCCACCTCGCTCAGCTTGATGTAGTGCTATTTGTGATGCATATCCACCAAAATTATTTACCAACCAGTCAACAACTCAAAACAGATTTTTACCATGACCTCCACAACCCATGCAAATTTACATAAGGGGAAACAAATACAATTTGTTGACTAGATACAACATGGACTATTTAATTATGCATGTTCTCATACTCCCTTCTTTTGTCTTCTCCAAGCACCCTTCTAAGTCAGGTGTAATCTACACACCCCTGCCATCATATGGAGAAAAATTATATATGTGGAGATATTCTCAAAGAAACCTCACCTGCACGAGACCATGCAACGTAAGCTTTGCCTCATCGTCCACATATATCTCCATGGGCTGTAATTTGAAACGCCAGCAAAAAAACATAGGACCACACACACACACACACACATATGAGGAGATTGTGCTTGTATCCTGGCCATCCAACTGCCAGCGCCCATGCACACTTGCCTTCCAATGCCAACCAGGTATGAGGAGCCCATTTCTTTCCCTGTTCAAAGCTCTTCCCCTTAGGAATCTTCAAACGAAAAAATTGAGTCCCATAAACCTGCAACTATACTGCTGCTATTGCATGTCATCCAAAAAAGAATGCCGATTGACCAAATTGCTGTGTCCTGTCGTTCTCCCCTAGGAGAGGCAGCTGTATCTCTTCCCAGATGCGAATGCACATGAGTACGAACTGCCCACAGATGACAATTTTGCCTTGTTTGCATTCCTCATCAGCACGGCATGTTGCAATGGAAGATGTAGGCAGAAGACAAAACTAACAAAGACTTCCTCCTGATTTGAAGAAAAAAAAGACCATGCTAGTTTTGAAGGATCACCTCCCCAAGGTTTACCAAAACATTTTCAAGCAAGAATACACTAGGAGCTTCATCCACCCTAACCCCTCTATGAAACTGCTGTGTGGAAGAGAGCCCCATGTAAGCACCACTGCTCCCACAGCTTCTTGATGAAAGCCAGGTCAATTGCCAACCAAGAGTGAAATAAGGTAAGAAGGGCCCGAAATGCATCAATCACCCTCTAGACAAGGAAAATGGGTCATGTCGATGGACACTAGCATGCTGCCAGCACCAAGAAAGAAGGATAGCAGCCCAAGATTGGTGAAGAAATGAGGTGGCTGCAAGACATTACATCTTGCATGAATCTCTTGCAGACAGGTCGAATCTCTTTGCTCAATGTGGCAGAAAACATCATAACTTGCTTGTCGTGAGGGGTCAGCTTAAAAATCTCCTGTACATCCCTTCGCATGTCTACAACCCAGTCTCTATCTGTCAGTGCTAAAAATGGACAATTTGCAATTACAACAATGCTCACAAAGACATACTTTGGCAAAGAAGTGTCAACCAGAAATGCAGAAAGACTTTCAAAACAGATCTAATTATCTTGCTAAAGAGATTCCCTTCGGTATGAGTTACCAGAGATTTGAGTTGCTAGATAGGGATCAATACAAATACCAGAGAAACTATGCTAGTCAGAACTGATGACCTTACAGTTGCAAAGACGGAAACACATACCAAGTGACTCCAGCATCTTGTCACATTCATCCAATATAAAGTGTCTGACACTCTTGAGGCTCAAATCCTTATCTCTGGTTAGAGCCAGAATACGGCCAGGTGTCCCCACAACAATGTGAGGGCACTCATTTTTCAACAGGTCCTTGTGGGTCTTGACGTTCACACCACCATAAAACACTGCCACCTTGATGTCAGGGAGGTAGGTGCTGAACCTCTCAAACTCATGGCAGATCTGCAGCAAACCAGTTCTCTTCCATTAAACTCTGCATTCCGCTACTCCCACCTATCAGGCAGTCTTTAATGGAAACATGCAATAAGGTGCCAGAAATGGTGAAAAAATGGGATTGTGAACTCAACATATCATGGTGAATCTAGGATGGATCTGCATCTTGACAAGCCCATGCAGACATAAGGAATGAGACCTACCTGATATGCCAACTCACGAGTGTGACAAAGAACAAGGGCCGCCACCTGTCCAGCTACAGGCTCAATCTGTTGGAGGGTCGAAAGGACAAACACTGCTGTCTTCCCCATTCCTGACTTGGCCTGGCAGATGACATCCATTCCAAGAATTGCTTGTGGTATGCATTCATGTTGAACTGCTCCATCAAACCAATGATCGGAATGTGTTTGTTAGATAGCAGCCCGTTGCATGAGAAGAATGCCAAAACCTCATTCCATGACTCCTCCAAATTTCAAGTTGTGAAAAAAGATTTTACCTGCAAAGTCCAGAACATGCATGATTTGAACAAAAATTATTGTATACATGTAAATAACCAAGACATAGCCAAACTTCACAGATAGAGACCAGAGATTATGTAAAACCATGTCTCATGACAAAAAAATGCGAAACAAGTTAAATTAAGGTTGATGAGACAATTATTCTCTACTGCCAGCCTAACAATGCAGACTGACTGAAAGCAAAGCTCAGAAACAAACCTTCAGATGGATGCTCAAACCCACAATCTACAATTGCCCGCAAAAGCTCAGGCTTTAGGAGGAAGTCTCTGAAACCAGAACTGTGGATGCCAACATAACCCCTGCCAGATGAAAACATATGATCAGAACATGGTCTCTTTTTTTATACTTATATAAAGATATCAGCCTGGTTTAGCTTCAGAGAAATAAGAGACCAGTTCCCTTATACAAAAGACAACAGTTCCCTTCTACAAAGTTCCCAGGAATCAGAGGTCTTGATCTGAAATGTGAAGCTGCAAGGTATGTCCTGATCTTCACAGAACATCTCAACTGACGCGCAGGCTACACCATCGTTCAAAAGGCCGCCAACTTAGCAAAATACTGCTCAGCCGAATAAAAGGCTGGATCATGCCAGACTTTCAGGCTTCCTTCTATCTTCACACAACGCTGGTTTCAAGTCCAAAGGAGCCAATCGCTCTAGCCTCTAATAGAGGCGAGAAAAGATCCACCACGATTGTCATCAGCCAAGTTCAATAGGCAAGAGTTATATTGCTTAACATCATCTTCTTCTTAAATCTTGTTCTCCTTCCTCTTCCTACTCTTCTTCTTCCCTCAGGCATACGGTTGCGGAAAGAGTTCATAGATGGCATGAAAGCACGTAGTAGCTTACTTTTTCACGGTGTCTCCAGCGCTTTTGGCTCCAGCGCCATTGGGGGCTGCTTCTTCTTCCTCCTCGTAGTCGAGCAACTCCTCCGTCTCGGCTTCCTGATACGTGTCTCCCATGATGCTGCCGCTCCCTACCACGTTTTCGAACCTAGAAACGGCCGCCGACGTTTCTCCCGAACGAACTTCGACGCTTCCGAAACGGCAGAAAGCAAAGCAAATCCTGAGCTACGGCTGCAAGTCTACAAAGCCGTACGTCTCCTCCCCGCGCAACAATCCACCTCCAAAACAACAGCAAACGAAACTAACGCTCCGGAGACAGACAACAAAAAGCTTCAAACCCCAGAAAAGCAAAAGGATAGCAGAAACTACGCACACCAAACCCTACAGAGAAAGCAAGCGCTACAGCCTCATGGGAAGACGCGGGATCATCTGCGCCGCTAAAATCTTTTGAAAGGACGGTCAATCGTGGGCGGTGGCTCACGTATGTGGAGAGATCTGAGCGGTTCGCATTTCGATCCAACGTCTAGAATTTTGCAGATTTAAAAACCCAATACTCACTGATTCAGTGTTTTTCTTTTTCTTTTTTTGGCGAAATTTCGCCAAATTTCGACCAGAAAAATATGATTTCGACATATGCAAAGGATTTTCCATAGCCAAAATGGCCCAAATTCGCCAGATTTCGAAGGAAAAAGCTTTCGAGATCACCAGGTTTTTATGATAAGTTCCAGCAGGTAGCCAAGAATATAGAAGGATTCTCTTTTTTTGTTTTTTCTACTTTCATATCTAGTCTATAGCCAAATCTGGCTAAATCATCTTATGAAAATTTATTCAAAATGCAGTAACTTATGCACCCTACGTGTAAACATAACAGAACTAGCACATGGGAACACACAGTTTGGATGGATGAATACATACTGATTGGATGGGGGTTATTCCTTTCATTGGGTTTATGTCCCCCAACTAACCACCCCTAGTTAACGTAGTTAGCTCATCTAATGCTCTACCTACTTTTATTTTCTTCTTTCCAAGAAATATATATATGGTTTTTTTTTCCTTCTTTTCTTTGTATTAATTAATGTTGACCAAATATTGAATTTTGACATAGTTATCAACCAGCCATTAATAACCTATCATTTCTTTCTTGATTTTTTTTATAATTATGTATATTGAATTTTCAAAAGCTAATAACCTACCTAGATGACCCAATTAACATTCAAGTGAGTTATCAAATTTGAAACATTAATATTTTTAACCAAAAAAACATTTTTCTTTTTGTTTTAAAAAAACCATATAACATGTTGCATTTTTATCTTGCACACTTTGTTTTTTATAATCAAAAAAAATTATAATCAAAACATACTTTGCCATGAATAAAAAGTCTAACCAATTATCTCAATGATAATTGATTATGCAATGTTGTTGTTCCAAAACTTAGTTGATCCATTTTGTTTGCCAATTTATCTTGGGGTGTAAAGTTGATGATAATTTCACCTTCATGCTTAGAAGCTCAAAAAATTTCTTTCAAAACTTGGATGATATCTTCAAGGTGGCCATGATACTTGTAAACATGATCCCAAAAAAAATTGTTTTACTTTCACCTATTATTATTTTGATATAAAAAATGGAACGAATCATTTAATTAAATGATCAACCATCATGAAAATGAAATTATATGAATTGAATATTTGTGATGAAATCCATGAAAATTGATGAAAATGACAATGTAGGAATCGATAGTGATTGAAAAAGGTCCATGAAGATGATGACAAGAATGTTTTGTTCAAGTACAAACATCACATGATTCAACAAACTCCTCCACATATTTCCAAATTTGTGGCAACCAATAATCTCAAAAATATTAATTTCATGATATTGTTGAATCCAAAATGACTTTTACCTAAAGCACCAAGCTTAGTTTTAAAAACTTGGTGTTGAATAAACCCATCAAGTACATCATGATATAAGAAGACCATCTTGGAATCCAAAATTAACATGATCATGACTTGGAATAATTAAAATTTGATCTTGATTTTTCATTTGGCTTTTGATGATAATAATAAGGGTATGTCCTATCATGGGAAAGAAGAAAGAGAAAGGAGAGAAGAGAGAAGGAGAAAGAAGAGATAGAAAGGAGGAAAGAAAACCCAAATAAACTTGTAAACATGACACAATAAAAAAAAACGAAAGGAATTTTTTTTTTATATTGTGTTGAAATCAACAATAGACACACTTATTGCGAAATGTATCATTTCTTTTATTTAATTGGAATTCACCACAAGTCACTTAAATGCTAATTACAATAACCAAGGCAATAGATGTCATTGAATAAATTGATAATTAAAAAAATATGTTGGTAGTTTAGGGCAAAATCTTGGGGGATCAAATGATCACGTCATCCTTGTTACATTGCTTCAAACTACACCATTTGAAAAGTAATACAAGTCTAAAGTAGGTGACAAGGCCCTAACGTTTAAACTGATTCAAGTCTCATTTTGTTGGCCTTGCCTACCAAGGCAAGTATATTGTGAATAGATTATAGAGTATAGTAGCTTGAGGGATTTTGGCACCTAGGTAGTAGGTCTATTTTTATGTGAGGATTTTTTAAAGATGATATTTTGTCTTATGTTGAAACTTGAGATTAGTTATAGAGTTATGATATGTTGGAAGGAATTTGGTTTTTTTAAGAGGATTCTTTTGAAGATTATATTTTTGCATGGTGAAATATTTGAATTGTCATAATTCTTCTTTTTGCCGTAAGATACTTTTAAATGTAAATGTCAAGGTCACACTATGACACACCCCTTGTTAATTGTGCGATCAAGGTTTGGATATATAAGGCAAGATGTAACACCCTTATTCCAAAATGTGTATCAGATTTGATGTGACATTAAAATACTGTGCATAACCACCACAATAATTTTTTAAAAATCATCATGTTGAAATGTGAAGCTCAAATATAAAGCTATTCATGCAAAGTTCCAAATCCAAAACTTATGCTCCAATGACATCCAATGCTAAGTTGAAATTTAAGAGAGGGAAGTTTTCTTTGTTTTGTTTAGATCAAGAATGTTAATTAACATAAAATCCTAGGTGGAATCCTTGGAGGTGCACACAATGTTAAGTGAGCGTTAATCGAATGTTAGCTTACCATCAAATCTTTTATATAAAAAGTTAGGTCTTGGAACAAAAACAGAACGTTAGGTTTAGACTTTAAACTGTAAATATGCTAACAGGGCCTGCTCCAACTATAACTGGTTTTAAATAGAGTTTCATCCGGTTTTGACCCGTCTTTCCGTTTTCGTGAGCGCCTCCACTGCTGCTCCATATATTTTCACTGCTCCTACATGTACAACTACTATAATTACCTCGAACCTTGTGTATTAAATGCTAAGTTTCAGTACTTCATACCCAGATTCAATAAAACTTCCTTACTTTGCAGACCTCACTCAAAGAGGGGATAGGGTGTGAAAAGAGGCCCAAAGACAGGGTGACTTTAAGGAAAACTCTAATATACTTCCGAGATCAACAGTGGAGAATACCAGTTATAGTCTGGAGCAGGCCCTGTTAGCACCCATCACCACCAAGTGCGTGTCCTAGGTCCACACTCCAAAGGACAAGATGCTTCTGGGTGGTGCTCTTTACATGATTATACATGTTCCTTCAATCAAAAGAAAGAATCTTCTGTTGTAGCTTTTAACATGATTACACTCCATTACTTGGCAGCACTCAGTGTCAAGTAGATACATACCTCATGAATTGCTGCCATATACTTCATCTTTCACTACCGCATCCACTTGATGTGCAAGCAAGTGGCAACAGAGAAAAGATCACCCACATGCCAAGACAAGCAGAAATGAAACAGGCCAAATTGATGTCAGCGGATTTACCAATGCACATGACATGTCTTCAATGGGCATGATTGAAAGGAATTAGAAACCATCAAACCTATGTTTCCATGTTTTACAATTGTGCATCAACCTGAGAGCAATATCTTTCATAAGAATAGAGAAATCTCCATTCTCACGATGAAGAAGAAAACAGCAAGGTTAACACTTCTTCAGGAAGCCACAGAAAGAACCAGTCAAGGGGAGAAACAAAACAAAACACGA
>Ga0116227_10010069_pt1 | contig 16739 bp, 19 predicted proteins | sample S1TSphgellanicum_FD_89693 | JGI IMG/M metagenome (GOLD analysis project Ga0116227, IMG submission 89693) | Host-associated microbial communities from peat moss isolated from Minnesota, USA - S1T2_Fb - Sphagnum magellanicum MG | ecosystem: Host-associated > Plants > Peat moss > Unclassified...
AGTGGATTAATTTTATTTTGGCTTAATACCAAATTTTTTTTTTAAAAAAACCCTGGGAATTGGAGAGGGGGGGGGGGAAAAAAAACAACTTGTTGTTTTTCGGGCACCTTAAAAAGTTTTAGAAATGAGCTTCTTCTTCTTCTTTTCTCGTTCGGGCAGCACGTGTTTGTTCAGAGGACCCAGAGCTTGCTGCTGGCTACTGCACTGAACTTCTCCTTCGTTGCGCACCTCTTCTCACTCATCTTGCGCTCGCTCCCTAAGAGCACCAACATCTCCGAAGAATTGTGCGCGCGCCCGTCCGTGTGCGTCTCTCTCCCTCCCTCCCTCGCTCCCTCTCTCTCGCGTCTCAACTCAACGGAAAAAGAGAGAGAGAAAAAAAAGAATGATTGCACTGCCGACAGATCAAATGCTCTTGCTGCTACGGAGTTGTGGTACGTTGTTTTTGATACTGTCGTTGTTTCTGTCGTATGTTTTCCCGAGTTCTTGCCGCTGTTATCAGTGTTGTTTTTTTTGGTTGTATCCTTTTCCGAGTTCTTGATGCTGTTGTTGTCGTTTTTTTTTGTTGTATGCTTTTGCGATTTCGCGTTGTTTTTGTTTGTTGTATGCGTCTTGCTATTATTATTGTTGTCGTTGTTGTTTTCGTCGTCGTCGTTTCTGTTGTATTACGCGTTTCCGTGATCTTTCATCGGCTGTAGCTAGCATTTTATTTATTTGTTTATTGGTGATCTTTCAAAGGTTGTAGTAGCAAAAGAAAATAAAATTGTAACAAAGTTTGTTTGTTGTAGTTGTTGTTTCGAGCTGATGTGTTGTATGAGCGAAGAAGAGTCGTGCTGATATCTAGTTTTCAGTGGCTTCAGATCTTGGAGTGGTCGCGATCCGCCTTGGTGCGCAGGAAGGAACCACCAAGAAGTGTATAGCTTCTGAGGTGATTTTCTTGCTTCTTTGCAGTATTCTCTCGCGTTGTGTTGTAGTGTTCCGTGTTCGTTAGTGTTGGTGAAGCTTGGATTGCAAGAGTCTTACGATGAAATTCTACATTTGTGGAATGGAGTGTGAGCATTTGTGAATTACCGGAACACAATTGATTTCGGAATCATGTGTGCAAGAAAGAGCGCGGCGGCGCAGTCATAGTACTTATGTGGCGATCAAAAGGAAGAAATCACAGTAGCAGTCGCAGCAGATTGTTGAGCCCTGGTTTGCACAACAACAACGCGTCGTCGTTGTGTCGGCACTGCAGCATTCTTTCAGGACTTCTTCTTTGTTTCTTTCTTTCCTTGATCGACAAGAACACTTGGGACTTCCAAAGGTAACAAGAACCGCTTGGGACTCCTCTTCTGTTGCAAGAGATGAGCTGCTGCTGGTTGTTGTTGAGACGCCGTAGACGGGATTTGGATCCGGAGACTACTTATGGCTGCCATCGCGTTACCGCTCTTTGCGATGGCTGGACCCTGTTCCCCCCCTCTTTGTATTGCACAGCACTTTTGAACCACGCAGAGACAACAATGATCCAAGGGAAGCTCCTGCTGCTTTACTGAAGACAAATTTGAATACAGGATTGCGTTTCTTGAGATCACCTGGGCGCCGTCTACTTTGTAGATATACACTCTTTGCGTCATCATCGTGCAATGCCAGCGGCATGTGTACATCGCGCTGAAGATGTTTGGTATCATCGGAGACAAGGAGGGCCGCTTTGCAGCAGGAAGAAGTGGGAGAGCAGTCTGGAGTTGGGAAGAAAGACAGTAAGACACGGATCAGGAATAAATTTTGAAGTTGTGATGAGGAGGAATGTTGCCAAAGTGAGCCCCCCGTTGTCCTGAGGTGGTGTCTGACGCTCGCTTGTCATCGACGACGACGGAGGGGCCGGTTAGCTGCAAGCATTTCTCGCACAATGCGAAACCATGGTTGGGAGCTGCCGTATCATCCTCTGCAGGTAACTCTTACAATTTCAAACCCCATTTAGTCTGATGGGTTTGGATTTGTATACCCATCATGTGGCCTGGAATTTAGAAAACCCTAAATCTTGCCATAGCCATTTGCACTACTGCCTCTTGTTCAGAGCTCTGTAATTGTGAACACAGAGAGAACAAAGATCACTCAGCAATATGAATTTTTGTCTCTGCTGGTAGAAAGCACATTTTGATGTTTAAGTCTATCTTTTGGTGGTGGCTGTCCTTATGGGCTGTTTGCCAATAGCATTTTGATCAATTTGACACTCCACCACACCTGCATGTGCTTTTTTTGTATGTTATGCAGACAGTGGCAATTGCAGTGTTTGCGGGATTAGGTTTCTCCTTCTATTTGTTCTTTATACCTTTTGTGGGTAGCAGCATTTTGAAGTTTCACATTTATGCGGCCTTTTCGCCTCTGGTGAGCACACTTTGCATATTCTGGCTTGAGATTCTTTTGTTTCTGCTGCATGAAGGGTTCAACATCATCACATGATGGAATTCTGAGAAAGATGCATTAATCACAGAGACAGGTAGTAGTCATTGTCAAGTACCCCTGTGAAGGATGAACCATCAGGCTGAATGTTAGGTTACACATTTGAGATTGAGCTTTCAATGCTTTGGAAGACATGTTAAATATTAATCTTGAGTTCACCATGAGGAGATTGTGGTCTCAGCTTGGCCAATGCATCCTCCCTAAGTGGGGTTTTTGGTGCAAGATCACTGAGCTGAGAGTAGACCCTTTCTGTTGACAGCAGATGGTTAATCTTTTGTGATCTTTGAAGGACTCCATGCAGATTTTTAGAAGACTGACATGTGGTCTTTTTATTTTGCACAGGTTCTTGCTCTTGTTATCTTGTATGTCTGGTGCGCAGCATGTGATCCAGCTGATCCAGGTGTGCACCACCTGAGACGAGCTGCTGAGTCAAAGAAACTAGCAGCTAAAGGCAAGGCTGCCAAGGAGTCTGTAAGTAGTGATACTGGCTTAGACCAGTCGCAGTATGACTCTGACAGAAGCTTATCCTTGACCTTCCCTTTAAAGAATGAGGATGCAAGTGGTGGGAGTATCTTTAGCTCTATGGGAGGCTGCCTTTGCAGTTTGGTTCACAAAAAGCTGCAAGACTCAGAAATGTTCTATTCTGGAGAGCAATTGGTCTATTGTAGCATCTGTGATGCAGAGGTGAGCAGCTCACTGGTGTTGTTCACTTGTAGCACTGTTGTTGCTCTATTGTAGCACCTAGTAACACTGTTAGAAGAAATGATTTGGATTGCCTGGTCTACCAATTCAACATGGCTCAAGGGGAATGGAATCTGATATTGACCAGTTCTGACATTGCATGTGGCCTTGACTCTTAAGCAGATCTCAAAGAACAGCAAGCATTGTAGAGCTTGTGACAAGTGTGTGGCTGGGTTTGATCATCACTGCCGGGTACATTTACAACCAATTTTGGATGTTGTCTTTGATGCCCAAGAGATGGTGGATTGTACAGTTCAGATGCAGGTTCAGTAAGTGGATGGGATTCTAATGGCAGTTTTGTGATCTCTGCAAGCAGTGGCTCAACAACTGTGTTGGAAGGAAGAACTACAGGCTATTTGTGGCATCAATGGTCTCTGCTCTACTATTTGTAAGGGACTATTAATTGTGCATTAGATGGCCTTCTATTGCATGTATTTGAGAGCTCACCAGCTAGCATCTTTCATCCCTGCAATGGTCAACCTTCCCAGTATTTTGTCAGATCATTAAGCACAAGTTAGAAGCACAAATGGCAAGAATGTTTGTTCATGAGGTGAGTGCATGAAGTTGCGAAGAGGTAGATTGATGAATTTATCTGGATCTGAAAGCTGTTCAAAGATTCCCAGACTGAGCTTTGCAGCTTGCTGGTTTGTGATTGCAGCTTGTCATTGTGTGGGCTACAGGGATTCTTGTCCTTGTGCGGTGCTTTTCTCATAGAGATAATTTTGATGAAGAGATCACTGCTAGCCTTGGCAGCAGTTTCTCACGAGTGCCCTATATTGCTGTGGTGGTCTGTCACTCAACTTCCTGGTTGTCTTTACCAAATGCCATGGATCTGGTGCTGTAGTGTTTGTGGGTTTTAAGCTAAGCTGCCTTCAATCTGTATAATTTGACGAGTAACATTTCTCATTATGCAGGGGTCACTCACATTATTGGCATTCTCAGCAACAGTGCCTCTAACTCAGCTATTCATCTTCCACATAATCCTTATTCAAAAGGTGGGAACTCCTTTTTGTGAGAGTCTGCATGTTTGCTAGTTTCTTTGTTTTGCAACACAAACTTTGCAATGAGTATTGAAATAATTGAGGTTATCATCTAGCAGGAACTCCACTACAAGTGCAAGCAGATTTGATTGTTGATATTTGATTTTTCCTTTCCTGATGGTGCATTGCTTGGTTCAATCAATTTTTCTTCATGATGACAACTGATTTTGCAAATATTTAATGTGCCTCCCTATATCCAGCTCAAAATTAGCTCTCAAAAGTCTAAAGCTACTGTGGAGACTCTATGCAGGGGATTACAACATATGATTACATTTTGGCAGTAAGAGATCAAGAGCAAGGGCTAGTAGAAGGGGATGGTTTGAATAGCATGACGTCATCACCTGCTAGTTCAACTGGAGTGAGTAGCTACAGCTCAACAAGTGCCCTTGCTCTACAACAGGCCATGTTGTGCACACCACCTCGCATGTTTGTGGAACATCAGCAGGTATGCAGAATAGGACTTTATTTATGACTTCTCTCTGACCCAGCAGTTCAGATGGTTTGGGAGAGATCCCGTGCTTTCCCTTGATGCATCAATGTGGCCATTTCTTAGCTCTGTGCAGAGCCTGCCCATTTATCATCTTCCATGCTTGCAAATCCCCAGTGTTAACCTAAGCAAATCAATTGCAAAGGCATCAAGATGAGGACTCTAGGTTTGGTGCAAACAGGTGAGCCTATCTTTGTGCATGAGGATGTTCTGGATTAGGTCATTTTATAGATCTCAAATCTGGTATAAGTACTATGTAGCAATGATGGTCTGAATCTTTGTTAGCAACTGCCACAAGGTTATGACCACACTCATTGTCATGTTGCCTTCAAACTTCTGTTGTGGAGGCTTCTCTTCAATCTCATATACATAACCTATGTAACAGTGGGATTGGCTTTGTGTGTTTGGAACAGACTGTATTGCCTTACAGTAGTGACTTGGAAGCGAGTGGTGGGAAGCTGGGGAGGCGAGGTGGAGGCACACTGCAGGGACAAAAGAAGGTATCTGTAGGAATCAATCCCTGGAAGCTGGCTCATATTAGTGCAGAGGAAGCTATAAGAGCAGCAGCACGTGCTCGTGAAGGTTCATCCATTTTTGGGCCCAACAGATATTCTCAAGGCCCTTCTCATATTACTGAGACAGAGGAAAGCAGTTTGAACAGTAGTTGCAGTGTAAGTGGGGAGATTTCAGTTGTTGCTAGTCATGCAGCTCATAGGAAATATGCTGCTTATGTATCTGGGAAAGAATGGTGGCCAATGATGAAGGAGCACCAAGATAAGATCATACCTGAAGGAGCCCTGGGGGCTCCCTTTGGACCTAGGTTTAGTCAGAAACCAAGGTCCCCATTTGCTGGGCACCATGAACGAATGCTTTTGAAATGTAGTCCCAGCAGATTTTCTGGTGAATTGAGAACTTACCCTGGAGGTAGATATCCTGGGAGCCCCTGCACTGAGAGCCATCTTGCATCCCCAGATGGATTCCACAATTCTCCTGACCTTCAACTACTGCCCCATGTACTGCTAGCAAGGTCAGTGGCACCTAACAGTGGCCTAGGTAAGGTTTTGCTGGAAAGATCTAGGAGTGATGGATATGAGGCATCTGTGGGAGAGAGTGGTGATGAAAACAGCATGCTATGCCAGCAGCCTACCAAGGCATGGATTAAAACCAGACTTCACAGATCGTTGGTACGCCCAACTGAGAAGGGTGCCACTTGGGAGGACAGCCCAGAGGACTTTATGCCACGGTGGAGTTGGGGTTCAAGGAGCCTGGGTTCTAAGGGTTCAAGAAGTTCGAAGGCCGAGAGCTCAGGAGGTAAAAGAGTTTACCTCTTGGTATTTCAATTCATTCTCAGTGTGTATGAGGCTATATTTATAAGATTGCAATTTCTTAAAGTTTATGCTCACATATTCGTGATGCAGGGCATACTTCAGGTGGATCAAGAGCAGAAGCCAACATTCTGAAGCATGTGAAAAAGGAATGGCCAGGGCTTCCAAATGGCCTCTGCATATCTTCAGATAACAGCTGCAGTTCTTCACCTAGCCGGTACAACTCCCCACAGCAAAATTCATCCAATTTTCTATTAACAGGGGACAGCAGTAGTCTCTCTAAAACCCCTGACAAGAAAGAAGTGGTCTCTGTGTGCAATGGGCCTTCTGTATCATTGACTTCCAAAGCCATGCCAGGAACAAAACCTTTACGTTCAACCCAAAGGCTTATGGACAGCATTCTTCAGTTCAATATTATTCGGCCTCCCTTGAAGAGCACTAACAAACTCTTGGAGCCAACTTCTTGAGTTGCAAAGTGCTTGATGATTTGCACACTTGCAGATCAAGGAGTTTCTCTCACTATCCACTTCTTACTCCTCTTAAATTAAGCCAGTTTCTCATACTCAGAAGAGAATCATGGATGTAGTGTTTCTGGTTGCAGCAATTTATGGAACTCTCACCTCGTGCAGTATATTCACCATATGAGAAATCACAAACCAGGCAATGCTAACATTGAGATTTGTTCATTGAGCCTGTAAACCAGGAACTAAATTACATTGTGGTGTATTTGTTGCACTTCCCCATGCTAGTACATGATTAATGATGCCTGCTTTTCCTCGTTTCAAAGTGATTGGTGTCAGAGATTTGTTACTTATTAGTGAACGTAGGCCTGAAAGGCCAAATTGCAAGCTTATCAATTAGAGTACCATGTGGCATGCATTTTGGTGTTAAAAGACATCATTGGAATTTTCCTGGTTTGGACAGGCTGATTACTCACCAAATGAATGACCAATTCAAGGTTTAAGTTCTGTAGGAGCTGGTTCACTCAAGTCCCACCAAAGAGGGGGGGCATTAAGTCTGGCATATAGTTGTATAGGATGTGGTTCACCCAAGGCTGATCAAAGAGAGGGGCATTCAGTCTAGGCAAAAATGCGTGATGCATGTAGGTAGGAAAATAAAATTTTCTCTACCAATGAGGTGATGCAGCATGCACCCATGAAGCCCAGGTATTTTGCTTCTTGAGAGTGGAGGTGAGTTTTGAAGATTTTCCAGATTTTGATCTTCCCAATGTCTTTCTACCAAGTCTACCAAATTGTCAATTATATGTGTTCACATTAAGTTCCCAATGTTTTCACACCAAGTCCTCAATGTGTTTCCCAATATGTCTCCCAATAGCTCACCATAACTTTTGCCCAAAGTTCAACAACCAATATAGCAAAGCACTTCTATCATTATGTTTTGGAAGTGGAAGCTTCTACTGGGGCTGCTGTTGTTTAAACTTCAAAGTTTCAAATTCTCTTTCAAACAATTTGGGATGCACCTCACAACTACTTGAGATGCTCTTCACTCACCACATGCAAAGCATTGTCTAATATATTTGCCAGACATAAATTTGTGGGGGGTATTGAAAGGAAACTTTGCTGCTTCCTTCCTGGCTATGACCATGCATTGCACATCCAATTCATTTGACTGAAAAACGGCAGAAATTGAACCCCACCATTGAACAGAGAGAAAGAAAAACTTGAACCCCCACAACAAAGTTGAAGACCAGATTTTATAAATCTTTGATGTATACCAAACCTCAAAGTTGCATCGGAGGAAAAACAACCTGGCCTTTTGGATGCATGCTTGTATTACCCACTTCATCACCTACATTTGTTGGTCACCATTTTTGGCCTAGCTTAATACTCCTTCATAAAAGCAATGCATATTAGGCACTAGGCCTACCTCCACTCCAGGTCCCAAAAGGGACCAACTCAATATCCTTTCTAATTGCCTCTACTACTGCTCTCTTCTTGATGGTTTGCTCCTTGATTTCTAGCGAAGTCTCATGCCTATTGCTTACTGGTTATCATAGACATACCTCATACTTACTTCAGGGCTTCCGTGCAGTACTAGAAATAATCCTGGTTTCTGTGCATGCAAACCCCATGGACTAGGTAATTACCTTGAGGCCAGTGCTTGCCAGAAGTAGCTGGTTATTTGTAAGGTAAGTCGAAGATCGAGGTCATTCTGTGAATGAGGGCCCAATGCAAGGCAGGAGCCAAGTACAGTACCCAAATTCATTAAATCAGCATTGGTTTTTATTGCACTGCCCAATTGCCCAACCATGATGTGTCTGGTGATGACCAGACATATCTTGATACTGCCCAGACACAAATTTTGGGTCTTATTATACAAGCTTTGGACATGTAATGCACACTAGGAGGCATATTCAGGCACACATGTTCTAGGTGTGCATTACACAGCCAAAGCATGCATAACAAGACTCAAATTATGTATCTGGGCATCATCCAAGGGCAGACAAGAAAAAAAAGAAGCAGAAATACTGTCTGCAATAAGGACCCATTGCTGATTTTCCTTCCTCCCCTTAATTCCTGCTTATCCATATCATTTTCACAGAAATCTGCTGGCTTTAGTGAGACTCCTTGACTCAAAAGATTTCTGTCATGAGTACAAAAGCCCCATTTGCACAGCACATTGGAAGAAAAAGTGAGGTTGAAAGGTGAAGATGCCAGGTGAACATGGGCGTGCACCTTCACATCATTCATCTTTGCTCATTCGTGCCATACTGCAAGAATAGGCATAATATACAACAGATGTGAAAACTTCTTCACTCCAGTTCATCCTTTGTTGGCCCTAACCTTTGGGAGGTAGTATATGGCCTATGGTACTAAGGAGCTGCCTTATATCAAAAGGCTTTCCTAAGTAACTGTCCATCCCATGTGAGAAACATTTATCCTGATAGCCATCAATGGCATGGGCTGTTAAACCTAATATTGGTATCCGACTCCATCCTCTCTCTATTTCCTCCTGCCTTATCAGTTGTGTTGCAAGCAATCCATCCATAATTGGCATCTGGCAACCATCCCAAGCATCACATATCAGAGGCTTTTCTACATACTTCAATCTTTCTATGTAACCAACATTATCATTTTACTCCCTGGCTGTGAAACAACTTGGCCACCTCATCTTTCATCTTAGGAAAAGAACTGACCAAGTGTTGTGTTCTAGAATCTAGATGCAATGGATGCTGCTGAGCCAACGTCCGCTGACAGCAGGAGAGGAAACAAATACAGAGAAGTTGGCTCCAAGAGTTTGTTGTTGCTCTTTGAGGGAGGCCAAATATATTTGAAATGGAGAATGTTCTCTGTCAACATTCTCAAATTTTCTGTCAATTTTAAAGCATTGGGATGAAGTAAGTTGAGGGGGCAGAATTCAAAGAAGGGAAGAATATTGGACCTGGACATCCATAAGCACAAGGTCCAGTGTATCGTGTTGAGAGCGCACAACATCCAATGCTTGCTGTCCATCACTCACAATCATCACAGAATGTCCATGTTTCTCTAGCTGTCGGCTGGCTACTTTTTGATTAATCTCATTGTCCTCTGCTAGTAAAATATTGAGCTTTCTATCCTTATAACCCCCTCCCTTGGTTGAGATGTTGCCAATTTGGTCCAAAATTTTCCCACCCATGTCAAACTCTGACGTCAAGCTTTTTGACTTGCAGGCTTCCAAAAGTGCTCCACTACTAAGCGAAACTTCACTCAAAGCTGTCACACTTCCTCTCTCACCTCTAATGCCTTTGGAGCTAGCTACTTTTCCAAGTGAAGTCCTGGCCCACCGACTAGAATTCCATGAATCTCCACCTCCCACAGGCAAAGGAAACTCTTGAATTCTGTTCACATTTTTGCCACTTGATCCAGCAAATACAGTCTTCAACTCAGATAACTCTTGCGGATTGCTGTCATGCTTCCTTACATCTGGTGCCCCAGGAAGGGTTTTGCACTCTGAATTGCCAATTTCAGTACTTGCTCTCCCATTATTCAAGTTGACCTCATTTTCAGGAGTAGAAGACAGATCAAATTCTGGTTGGCTCCAAAAGTGATTGTTTTCCTGAGTACCCCTTCCAATCAAATACATCCCATCTGGGGAAAACTGAGGTTCATGCAGTGCTATGTCTATTATGGAGTCTCCCTTAGCTTCATCCATTGAGCTAGAATGACTAAACACCGTTTCCAGGTCATTTGACCTCCCAATTTCTACACCTGTTGGGCCTGATTCTTGTGCAGAACCACAACAATTATCCTCTTCAGAAACATGATCACCTGTCAAGTGAGAACAGTCCTCAAAGGACATTGCAGATTTTTCCACTGGCAATAGTTTCTGTCCCTGACCATCACTTTCACTTGCAAATGGGGCTGTTGAATTGCAGCTGGAAACCTGCCCTTGTATTCCTGAAATCTGATTACTGATCTCAACTCGCCTATTTCCTACTGGTGGAGTAAAAATGAGGCCCCCCATCAAGCTCCATGACTGTGTCTGAGGCTTGTCTACAAAAACCCACAAGGCCACAAAGCATTTTTGTGACATATGACAACATGAAGAACAGGCAATATAGACTATCTCTCTCCAGCTACAGATTCCTATTTAACCCAAAATCATTTTCTGCAGTTTGACTACAGGACAGCACTCTCAGAGCTCCATGTCCTATGTGTCACTTTGCCTTCAAACAATTCACAAATTCTTGTTGAGTAATCCATGCTCCAAATGCAAAGGCATGAAACATATACACCAGTGCTTTTACAACTTTGAGTATCAAACACACCTTGGTTTGGTGCTCTTGGTGAAATTTCTGCAGGACTGTCCTTTGAAGCTGTCAGAAGTAATGGAAGGCAGAAATAGAAGGTACTTCCCTTGTTGGCCTCACTCTCTGCACAAATTTCGCCACCCAAGAGTTCCACAAATCTGCAGGAGGGAACAAAGTTAAAATGATGCGAGTACAATCCACCCTGTATTTCAAGGTAGCATGAGAAAACATAGCAAACAGCAAATCACAGCCACTATCAAGACAGGGAAATAGCTGTGGAGATCACAGCCAATGGAGAAGAATAACAAAGAGAACATAAAAACACAGAAAGATGGAAGATGAGTAAAATTGACCGTTATCCGAAATTAGCAGTAATAGAGATATTGGAATGAACATGAGGCAGATGAATCATGTCAATAGCTGCATACTCTGGTTTGAAAACTATTCAAATTTGAATTAATACCTTTGCACAATACACAGACCAAGCCCTGTTCCACCATATAGTCGTGATGTGGATGCATCAGCTTGAGTGAACGGCTTGAACATATCTTTCAGTTTCTCCTTACTTATACCAATGCCAGTATCTCGCACCTCAAACTTGATCAACAACCTCTCTGTCAACAGCTCCTGCCCACAAGGTTCATCTGCCAAATTTGCAACTTTCATCATTCCTTCTCTGCTTCACAGCTTCTGATCCAGCCCCAATATTCATGGTTATTTATGGTTGGGCAAAACAACTCTGAGTGAATTCCAAACTAAAGGTTTGGAGCACATGGCCAGTAAACTCTGATCATCTCACAGATGACCATAAGGATGGATATGAGCAAGATTCAAATTAGAATCCCTTTGGAAAGGGTGCAAATATAGATGTGAAGCAACTCCGAGATAAACAGATGAAACACGTACCCGCATCTACACTCACAGGTTTGTTCGAACTCAAGGAAGATATTTCCTGCTGATCCATAACAGTCACACGAATAGTTACAGAGCCTTCATGTGTGAATTTCAACGCATTGCCCACTGCAGCCCATATCCATCAACCCAGAGGAACATATCTCTTCATAAGTACTGTCAATTTCTCCATACTTATGATTTGGGTCAACCTGAAAATAATTGAGGGATGAATTATAAGTTATGGATATCTCAATCCGATAACATAACAGCAAACAATCCGCCAGTAAGGAAAAAGACAACCAAACACTAGAGGACAGTGAAAACAAGACCAACTGAGTTGTGGTTTGAATAACAACAATAGTCACACACATTCAAAGACCTTCAAAAGCCACATCCCTCAACCTAGATGAACATTCAAATCAGCAGGTGTGGAGTGTGGACCAACCTGGACTATTCATGGTGAAACAAATGTAAAGCATGAAGGAACAGCCTGTCACTTAAAGGGAATAGTATACATGCAAGAGTCAGACTATGCTAATAACACTGTGCTGACCTAGTGTGGACTCATGGCCATTCCATGGGCAGACCTGAATGAGATGCACAGGGTTGGGTATGTTTTGGTCTGTGGCTACTGCATTTTGTATGGGACTCACACCAATGGCAGGACTCACTCACCTTGATAGAAACAGTTTGTTTTCAGCTGTCAAAATTTTCTCTAGAAAAATCTCCAGACATGAGATTCTTCTCCATAATATTCCCAGACATCACAACCAAACAAAACTAGGACTGTACAATCAGTGTGAGTGGGGTGACATAACCTTGCACAGAAGGAATGTGGTCATAGCCTTGTGAGTGTCACTTACAAAGTATCAGACCATCACTATCATGAACAGCAGTGACTAGTTGCTATGCCCCCACTGACTTCATCAACTCCCAACCTTCATACAATGATTTTCATTAACTTTCCAGATTTCCTCTATAAACTCTCCAAACAAGCATTGAAATTTGCCCAGAAAGTATGCCCAGCAAAGCTAGGGCTTGAGATTCAATCCTGACAAATCCAAAAGAAGCAAACCAAGGAGCAGGAACCATTTTCCCAACAAACTTGCCTGCATGTATCCATGACATCTAGTGAGTTCACCAGTCACATGATCAGACCCTCCTGCCTGCCTAGCTGCAAAAGGAGGGATAGAGGGCAGAAGGCAAACCCACCAAGGTTCAGCAGGCATTGTTGAATCTTCCCAACATCACCAACAAGCACCTGAGGCACCTGTCTATCCACCTCCCAGAGCAACTGCAAGCCCCGCTCTTGTGCTCTAGCTTGCAGCATACGTAAAGTGCTTGACACCATTTTTTCTATGTTGAAAGGCACTCTTTCAACCTCCAGACGCCCAGATTCAATCTTTGCAAGGTCCAATACACTGTTGATGATATGCAACAGCAGGTCGGCACACTCTTTTACAGACATCAAACTCTCCTTCTGTTCATCAGAGAGCTCAGACTCCAATAGCAATGCAGTCAATCCCAGAATTCCATGAATTGGTGTCCTACACATGATCCAATAAATTTGGTCAGTCTAGGATTCAAAGCATTTAGTGACTGATACAATTCAAACATGGAGAACTACAGAAAAAAACCTTTCAAACATTGTAAGGTGTTGTTCATTAAGAGAGACCTTATTTCATGACTCATGTTGGCAAGAAAGTCAGACTTGGCATGGCTAGCTTGTTCAGCCTTCCTCTGGGATATCTGGGCCTCTTCATGTGCCTTCCGAAGCTCTGCCGTTCTCTCATCAACTGTGTGTTCCAGATCTATATTCATTTGATGGAGCTCTTTGGTCAGCTGCTTCTTCTCGCGCACAGCTGCTGCCAGGGTGATGCCCACTATGCCGATCACTGCATTGAAGAGTTCAACCTGCAATAGAAGGTGAAGTGTCAGTGGGCTGAGTACTCACCACAATGAGGCAACACTCCTCACTTGGCATGTCATGAATATGGGAGATCAAATAGGTAGGCTAAACAAGTTAAGGTGAAGAGTTTCTTAAACCACCATCCCGCCCTTACAGATCTGATGGGGTATTTTAAAACCCATAGAATGAGCTCTAAACCCCAAAAAATTGTATGGCACCCTATCACAAAGAAGCATATAAAACAACATATTGATTGAGCTCCATATCAAAGAAAGCTCAGAAGAAGGCCACTTGTTCAAGAGCATCATGGATCAATAATTTTTTTGCAAAATCTAACTTTGACCCCAAAAAAAAGCTCCAAGTGTTCAAACAATACCAATGGAAATCAGGTTCTACTTATGCAATGCAAAGCTGTTCAAAACAGGTTCTGCTGCAAGAATCATGACCAGCAATGGGCAGAAATCTTTTGTCTTCAGAAGGAGCGCTGATAAGGGGTTCCATCAAGCTATCAACTGGGTAATTTCATACATCCCATGTGGAACACATGATAAAACAATCTGCACCACCCATTTCAAACCAGGAGGGGTTTCAATGAACCTTCTCACAACCCACAAGGGGGTTAAGCATTCATTGCACATATTGCTTTCTTGCAACCATAGTTTATGGAGCTCAAGGAACACCCATCAAAGGGTGGACATTATTTACTGGGATTACATTGGTCCAACCGCAGGCCCAACCACACCAAGACCCGTCCACATCAGGACCAGAGATCTGGTCAAGAGTGCACGGTTTGGAAATTTCAAGAAGGTTCAAGACTTGAACCCTTCCCTGCATACCAGACTGAATATTTTCACGGAAGGTCCTCCTCCCCAACACAAGTGACAAAGGAGTCCAGAAGTTACTGTACAGAAGAAAGTGATTCCAACCTCAAATTCTCATTGTAAGCCAAACTAGAAACAAGCTACCAGTTTTCAGCTGGTCTATTTTATGGTTAACAAGAAGCATTCTAGGATCAAGCAATACGCAGGAGAGATACTGAAGTCTGGAACCCATAAAGTTCTGCACAAAAAGGCTTTTTTCTGGGAAATTGCACTTACCTCAAGGATGAGATGAGAGGATGCAGGAGATGGCCCTCCCAAGGTCATATAGAGGGATCCACGCCCACGTATGCTTGCCCATGAACACATATAGGTGATGGAGCTCACAGTCAAGGCCCAGCCAAGTCTATTGCATCGAAACCCCATGTACATAATGAGGGGAAAGAAGATGTAAGGCATTGGCCGTATAAATGTGTGGATTTGGATGACAAAGATGACAACAAGGAGCCCTATGTTGATCAGAAGTAGCAGCAACCACTCAGTGATCTTCAGGGGTTTCTTGAGACTTGGCTGACACTCCCAAGCCATGAGATGTGTAACGGCAGGCGAGATACTCATCATGGCTGCCAAAACCCCTAGCCACCAAGTAGCCCAGAATCTCCAAAAGGATGACCATGGCACTAAGGGAGTGACAGTGACACACAATGCAATCATAAAATCAAACAGCAGAGTGCAACCAACAACTAGAAGTATGTACCAAAGAGCATCTCTGACTGTGTCGATGGAAGGAACACTCTTGTTGCTCCCGCGTTTGCAGAGGAATTTCCGCATATAGTATCCACAGGTTTGTGCCTCTAGGGCTTCTAGCACCGAAGCTAAGAACAGGAACACAATTGCCCAGGTATCGAAGCTCGCGTGTCCTCGCCACAGCATGTAGAGACGAGATATATACAACCCAGCAAGGTTGCCAGGAACAATGGAAGCCTTCCATACACAAGACAAAGACAGTGCAAAAGCTGCCGGCAAGTACAAGGGAAAAACTATAGTCCTATTCATGTTGATTCTGAGAGCCTGTACCGAGCTTTCCCATGTCACTACGCCAGCCAACCCAAGCAGCAGCAGCGCAAATATGTTCCGTCTCAACCACAAGCAGTAGTCACAAACCTCTCTCCGCTGCGGCTGCAGCCGCCACCGCTCCCTCCAAGTCCGGAGAGAACACTCCTCCCCAAACCCAAACATGCAACCTCCCACACTCCCGAGGCAACTAGAAACCTCCGGAGGATCAAAAAAACAAAACCCATCTCTAGTTCTCCTTGTTGCTGCTGCTGCTGCTGCTGATGGTGGATCCTCGGCTTTCTCCACCTCCATATCTTCCAAACCCGGATACCTATAGGTCAAGCTTCATAGCGGCCAACAAAGGACAGGACTTCATCGCTCTCGTTTCTCCTACTCCTCCCGAAAACTCCTCCCTCCCTCGTCTCGCTCTGTTTGTCACCAGTGCTCCGTGATGCTCACCACAAATGTTTGCACCTAATTTCCTTACTCTCGTAATGATCATCATCGATTTGGATTTTGCTCTTGAGAGCTGGGATCGATCGATCGATCGATCTCTCCTTCTCTTGCTCTCTCTCTCTCTCTCGCTGCCGCTGATATTTGTGTCCTTCATTTCTCGATTCTCTTCTTTGATCTCTTTCTCCGTCCTACACAAAAAAAAAAAACAAATCAATTTCTCGCGTCCATCCCTACCCACCCCCCCCAAACAAACAAACAAAAAGAAACAAAGTAATCGCAGTTCGTGCCCGGTGCCATTAGGAAGACTAGGCCAAAAGTGGTCAAGAACACAGAGAGACAGGCATAGAAAGCCTTGGCAGCCAATGAGGTGAGCCAGAATGCACCCCAAGAGCCCCAGTTTTTTGTTTTTCCTTCTTGGGGGAGGGGAGGGTGCGTTGGTGGTGGATTTTTGTTGTTTGTATTCACTGCGTTCTCATCATGTTCTCAAGTTCTCAATGTGTTCCTTAACATGTTTCCCAAGCTCCTTAATGTGTTCCCCACGCTCCTTACTTTGTTCCCTCCCTCAACATGTTCCCCACGCTCTTAATGTGTTCCCTCAACAGGTTTCCCAAGTTCTTAATGCGTTCTCTCAACATTTCTTCAACTTGTTCCCAATTGCAATCCACTTTATCACATTTCCTTGCCTAAGTTCTACTCTTGTAACCTTATATTAGCAGCCCGAAAGGAGGGAACTACAATATATTTATTTGGTACTGTCGGAATCTTAATTTTCAGTTTTTTGTGTGATTGGCCAATCAATGATGCCCATCAGAAACAGAAAAAAA
>Ga0116227_10010070_pt1 | contig 16739 bp, 8 predicted proteins | sample S1TSphgellanicum_FD_89693 | JGI IMG/M metagenome (GOLD analysis project Ga0116227, IMG submission 89693) | Host-associated microbial communities from peat moss isolated from Minnesota, USA - S1T2_Fb - Sphagnum magellanicum MG | ecosystem: Host-associated > Plants > Peat moss > Unclassified...
CTGGTGCTATGATGCGGGGATATTCAAAAGCACAAGTTTTGGTCTGCCGGTTATCTCCATCGGTAACCTTGACATAGGCGGCGCAGGCAAAAGCCCCATGACCGAATACCTGGTTCGCTTGTTAAAAGCAGATTACAAACTGGCAACCCTGAGCCGGGGTTATGGCCGTAAAACAACCGGCTTTATTAAATCAACAACTACATCATCCGCTACCGAAATTGGTGATGAGCCTGCCCAGTTCAAACAAAAATTTCTGGATGTTACCGTTGCTGTTTGCGAAGACAGGGTAACAGGGGTTAATCAACTCAAAGCCGATCATGATCTGATCATTCTTGACGATGCCTACCAGCACCGCGCCATAAAACCGGGATTCAGTATTTTGTTGTTCGATTATAACCGCATTTTGCAACCTCAATTCATGCTCCCGGCAGGTAACCTGCGTGAGCCTTTTTCAGGCAGATGGCGGGCCGATATGATCGTGATAACCAAGTGCCCCAACAATTCGGATAAGCAGGGCGAAATTATTGAACGCATTCAACCATTGGCTTATCAACAGGTGTTTTTTAGCTATATTAGCTATGGGGTTCTTAAAGATATTGGTAACCATCCGTCTGGTGCTGTAATTGATCAGGACACTACCGTATTTTTGATCACCGGCATTGCTAATCCTGCACCCCTGTTAAATCATGTTAAAACTCAGGCTAAACAGGTAGTTCACCACAATTATCCCGATCATCATCAGTTTAGCTTAAAAAATATTGCTAAACTTGCCAATGAGTTTAATGCCTGCCCTGCAGATAAAAAACTAATTATTACAACAGAAAAGGATATACAACGTTTACGTGAACACACCTTGCTGCCAACTGTACAACAATTACCCGTTTTGGTTATACCAATTGAGGTGAAGTTTTTAAATAACCAGCAACAGGAGTTCGATCAGATCATCAAAAATTATGTTAGATAATATACAAAACACAGCGGCATACATCAAAAACCGCATTGGCGATTTTCAGCCCGAAATAGGTATCATATTAGGAACTGGCCTTGGTGGGCTGGTTAAAGAGATTGAGATAGAAAAACAAATGATGTACTCCAACATCCCCGATTTTCCTATTTCTACATTGGAGTTCCACTCTGGTAAATTAATATTTGGCAAACTGGCCGGTAAAAATGTGGTAGCCATGCAAGGCCGACTGCACTACTACGAAGGTTATAGCATGCAACAGATCACCTTCCCGGTAAGGGTAATGAAAATGCTGGGCATTAAAACACTCTTCGTATCAAACGCCAGTGGATCATTAAACCCTGATTTTAAAAAGGGTGATCTGATGGTGATAGAAGACCACATCAATCTGCAGCCGGATAATCCGCTTATCGGTAATAACAATAGCGAGCTTGGTCCGCGTTTCCCGGATATGAGCGAACCTTACCGTCATGATCTGATCGAAAAAGGATTGAAAATTGCGGCCGACAACAATATTACCTGCCATAAAGGTGTTTATGTATCGGTTACTGGGCCAAATTTAGAAACCCGCGCCGAGTACAGGTATTTACGTATTATTGGTGGCGATGCCGTAGGTATGAGCACCGTGCCCGAAGTTATTGTAGCCAATCACATGGGGCTGCCGGTTTTCGCTATTTCGGTATTAACCGACGAAGGTTTCCCTGTTGATCTGAAACCGGTATCGGTAGAAGAGATCCTGGCAGTAGCAACCCAAGCTGAACCTAAGCTAACGCTGATATTAAAAGACCTGATAGCCGCGCTTTGATAACAAAAAAGGTTAAATATTTACTGCTGCTGTTGATATGCTCATCGGTTCAAGTTGCGTATGGCCAATTTACACGCCAAACTAACACTACGGTTGAGGATAATCGCAACCGCATGCGCGATACTACACCCGTAGCCAAAGTTTTAACCGATGACCAGATGCTTGATTCTCTCCGTAAAAAGGAAGAGAAAAAGAAGGATACCGTTATTTTTACCTCAAAGTACATCAAAATCACCAATGAGCGTTTGCTGAACGATAGTACACAGGTTTTTCCGCTGGATACGGGTTTGGCAAATTTTGAAAACTATAGCCCGTTATACCAGCCGCACAGCCCCAAAATAGGTTTGGGTAACCTGGGTTTAGCAGAACGCGATATGCTTTTTGAACCCAGTAAAACTATTGGTTTTGATGTTGGACAGCATTACCTGGATGCTTACCTATTGCACCCCGAAGATATTTTATATTACAAGGCGCGCGTACCCTTAACCAGCTTATACCTGGTAAGCGGTGGCCAGATTGAACAAATGTTTAAGCTGAGCCATACGCAAAATATTAGGCCCAACTGGAATATAGGCTTAATGTATAACAAGATGGGGTCCGACGGTTTGTATGCCCGGCAAAAGCCCGATCACCTGAACGCGGCATTTTTTACATGGTACGAGTCGAAAGATAAACGATATAATTTACTGGCTAACACGTTTTTCAATAACCTCAAAGCTCCCGAAAACGGTTCCATAACCAGCGATACCGTTTTTACAGGTAACGCCGCTTTAGCTAAAAATGGAATCCCGATAAGGCTGACCAACACCCGCGACAACATACGCGATAACGGTATTTATATTAAGCAATTTTATTACTTAGGTAGGGTTGATACGCTTAATAACAATGCCAACTCTAAAGTATTGCCTACCCAGCGCATTGCTTATACGCTTTATTATAATGTGCGTAAATACAAGTTTCAGCAGGATGATATAGATACCTATAAAATCTTCCCTGATTATTATTATGATAAAACGATCTCGCGCGATTCGCTGGCATTATTGCACGTTCAGAATGAGTTTTCGTACAGCTTTTATTTGCGGGGCAAATCGTTAAAGTTCGTGAAGAACGAGGCCAAGCTTGATCTGGGGATCCGTCATGATTATTACAGCTATTCACAATGGGTACGCGATACCTTAACCACTGCAGGTCAATCAGGTACGGGCTTGCCGCAGATGGATAAAAAGCAGGAGAAAACTTTCCAGGATATTACCCTAAAAGCCAAATTAGGTTACCGCTTTAGCGATAAAATGGGTTTGGATGCCGATTTTCAGCAGATAGTACAAGGTCGAGATTTTGGTAATTATTTGTATGATGCCAAATTGAATTTATCGGCAGGGGATAAGATAGGTAAGATCGTCATGGAGGCTTATACCCAAAACAGCTCACCGCCGTTAATCTATACCAATTGGGATAGTAACCATTTTAGGTGGCAAAACGATTTCAAGAACGTTAAAACTACCAGCGCGTCGTTTACTTATATTAACGATAAATTGCAATTTAACGTAAAGGCCGAGTATTTTTTGATCAACAATTACCTGTACTTTACCGCGCAACCTAACGGTATTGATGCCACGCCAACGCAAGAGGCAGCACCAATAAACCTGTTAAAAATAAGTGTAGGTAAAAACCTGGCTTTTGGCCGCTGGCACTTTGATAATTTTGCCGTTTATCAAAAAACAGATTACCAAAATACTTTACGTACCCCGGAGTTATATACTTACAGTAGTTTGTACTATGGTAAGCTGTTATTCAATGTGCTCAATACTAACATTGGCTTAAATGTGCGTTACAATACGCCTTTCGTTGCTCCATCATACGCGGTAGGTTTAGGTGAGTTTTATAACGGACCGGCGGTTAAATTTTCATCGTATCCGGTTGCTACTGTTTTCATTAAAGCCACACTTAAACGCACCAACTTATTCCTGATGTATGATTATGCCAACCAAGGTCTGCTCAGCAATGGTTATTACACCGTAAACCGCTACCCAATGCCAGATGCGCTTTTGAAATTTGGTGTGTTGTGGAATTTTTACGATTAAGACTTGATCCAATAACAAGCTGTCATTTCGAACCGAAGGGAGAAATCTTTTTCGCGCGATAAGTCTGCTGTAGACATGTCTGTTGCATGCCAAGCACACGCAAAAGATTTCTCAGTCGTTCCTCCTTCGAAATGACATACTTTTTTAAAATACTTCCCTACGTTTTCTGCTTCTTCTTCTTGGCCGCCGGGAACAATACATTGTTCAATATCAACCGGTAGCCGGGTGAGTTAGGGTGCAAACTCAAGTCGGTTGGCGGATCGCCAACTTTGTGCTGGTAATCTTCCGGATCGTGACCGCTGTAAAATGTCCACTGGCCCTTACCAAAGTCACCGTGTATGTAACGAACTTCGTTCAGTGCTTTGGCTTCGCCCAAAACGGTAACGTTAGGTTTGATCAAGCGGGCGTTAAAGGCTGTTGTTAACCCCATGAATCCTTTGATCACCTTGTCGTGATCCTGTGTAAGCATGCTGGCTACCACGTCCCACTTAGCCGAAAAATCAAACAGGGTAAAAAAATCACGTTCACGTTCTACTTGTCTGGTAGGGGTATCGTCAATATCGCTGAATGAGTGCGACATCGGGTTATTATCCAGATGAAAATTTTGAAAAGCAAAAGTTTGTGTAAAGTCTAATTTAGATTGCGCATCCGGGTCGGCCGGGTCGCCATCAAACATGCGCTCGCAAATATCGGTATTGGCTGCGGCAAGGGCTATATCAAAGGTATCGGTACCGGAGCACATCGCGAACAAAAACCCACCCCCGGCGCAAAAATCTCGAATGTGCTGCGCCACGGCCAGTTTCATTTGCGATACTTTTTTAAAGCCCAGTTTTTTGGCCAGCGCCTCCTGGTTATTTACATCCTGAACATACCAGGGATAGGAGTGATAAACCTGGTAAAATTTGCTGTACTGCCCCGTAAAATCTTCGTGGTGCAGGTGCAGCCAATCGTACTTGGGCAGGTCGCCTTTAATCACTTCTTCATCGTAAACCACATCATAAGGAATTTCGGCATATTTTAAAACCAGGGTAACGGCATCATCCCAGGGGAGTTTACTTTTGGGAGAATAGACGGCCATTTTGGGCGCTTTTAGCAATTTAACAACATCCATATTGACCGATGGATCACTCACTTCGGCAATAATAGCATTTACCCGGGCTTCGGGAATGATCTCATAACTCACACCGCGTATCTTACATTCTTTTTCAAGATTGGCATCGTAATGCATCAAAAAACTGCCGCCGCGGTAGTTGAGCAGCCAGTCAACTTCTTCTCCGCTTTTTAATGTCCAGAAAGCAATTCCGTACGATTTGAGGTGATCCTTTTGCGTTTCATCCATGGGCAATAGAATAGACGATGCTTTGCTTATAAAAGCGGAAAGGCAGAAGGCAAAAGCTAAAAAGAATCTGAAAAAACACTTCATTCTCAAAAGTAACGAATAAATGCAAATGCTATTGTGATTTAGGCAGATTATCAGCGGGCTAACAATTCAAAATATTTTTCCATTTTATGTAACCATTTGATAGGGGGCAACGTCTTGTATATAAATACGGTTTTTTAAAATATAACCTTCCGGGAGTGCGACCCTCCAGCTTGCCGGAATATCATTGTGAGGGACCATACGTGCCTTGTGCTCAATATAAATATATAAAAGACCGGAATTGTAGTTCCGGTCTTTTTTGCATGATTATCATAAAACAAGTTTCTTTATATACCAACCTCATCACTACAATGAAAAAATATCTATCTGTAATTTTATTGCTTTTGTTTTTTACCGGTTTAAAGGCGCAAATGCCCAATACACTAACGGCATCGCAAAAGGTTTACGGCCTGTCAAAATTTTGGCAGGAGGTTAACTATAATTTTGTTTACCTGGATAAGGTTAACCGCAAAGCATGGGACAGCCTCTATGTTGCCATGATAGCCGATGTACAGCAAACTAAAAACGATTACGAGTATTACCGCGAATTGCAACGCTTTTGTGCCTTTTTAAAGGATGGACATACCAATATCTATTTCCCGCAAACAGTAGAAAACCACATGATGAACACCATGTTTGGTAAATACCGCTTTATGCTAAAAAATATTGATGGTAAGGCCATTGTTACCAACGTTATTCCGGGTATGAAAGAAGAGATACCTGTAGGCACCGAGATCATCAGTGTAAACGGTTTAACTACGGCCGATTATGCCAATAAATATGTTCGCCCGTATATTTCATCATCAACCGGCTATGTTTTAGATGATCAATGCATAACCAACTTATTGCGTGGCCCCGAAGGTGATGCTTACGATATCAAAATAAAAACTCCTGCAGGGGCAATCAAAAGCCTGCACCTGGTACACGAAAAAACCACCGACCTAACCTTTTACCCGGCTATTGTGGATAGTAAACTGCTCGAATTTAAGTGGTACCCCAACCAGGTAGCTTATGTGGCGCTCAACTCATTTGGTAACGAAAAAATAGACAGCATGTTTACCGCGCAACTGCCGGAGTTGTATAAGGCAAAAGCCATGATCATCGATATTCGTCAAAATGGTGGAGGAAGCACGAATATTGGCACTTATATATTGAGTTACTTAACCAATGATAACTTTTTACCCGGCTCTAAAAGCACAACCCGCATGCACATTGCTGCCAACAAAGCATGGGGCGCATTTTATAAACCGGCCGATACAGTGAACAACACCTGGGCGAAAAAGAATTACCTTGATTTTTTGGATAAGCGAGATACCGTTTTAGGTGTAGGAGGTCGTATCAATAATGTAAAAGATAAACGTATAGTGGTGCCAACCGTAATATTATTGGGCCACGGAACAGCATCGGCCGCCGAAGATTTTTTGATAGCTGCCGATGGGCAAAAGCACATGATCAAAATAGGGGAGAACTCTTTTGGCAGTACAGGCCAGCCATTTCAATTTGATATGCCCGGTGGTGGCGCGGCCAGAGTTTGCACCAAAAAGGATACTTATCCCGATGGGCGCGAATTTGTAGGTTATGGCGTTAAACCCGATATTGAAGTTAAGCCAACCGTTAATGATTTTATTAAAAGCAATGATGCCGCTTTAAACAGGGCTTTGCTTTATTTGAAACAGAAGAAATAAATACAAAGCCGTCATGCCGAAATAAATTCGGCATGACGGCTTATTTGCTTTTTTACTATTGATTTATCCTGATAAGTTTCTTGATCATGGTACTGCTGCCTTGTTTTACTTCCACAACATAAACCCCTATCGCTACGCCCGACATATCAATCAATTTTGAATAACCGAGTGTGGTTTTGGGATCCGTAAAGCTTGAGAATATTTTGCCGCTTTGCTCATTGTAAATGCGCACGCTAACCGTATTCTTCACATCCGGGCTGTTAAAGGCCACGCTTACATAACCAACCGATGGATTAGGGTAGAGTTTCAAACTATTGCTTTCACCAATATTGGTAACGCCAATAGGCGCAATTTTTGGTTTACTATCGGCAACTACATCATGGTTTGTTGGTTTTTCAACGCTTAAACTATCCATACCCGATCCCGGTACAGGAATAACGAATGTCGGGGTTTCGGTAATGGTGAGCGTTAATTTACCATCAACTGTTTTTACGTAATGCATAGCCATACTATCGGCACCAATGGTTGGCGTATAAACCTTTGCCGAATCTACATTTGGCAAATCCAGGGCATAACTTGCTGTTCTGCCTACTTCATCAGGTATCACCAAAGCATAAGCTGATTGGCCGTCTTTAGCGTAACGGTCAACAATAGGGTCGTTGTGTAAAGTTTCTTTGTACACAAATTCACCTAACAGCTTATTGGTTTGATACAGGTAATCTGCCGAAGGGCGGCGGGTTTTGTCGTTATTGATCAAGCCCGACGATGCGAATTGGGTTGGATTATCTGAGTTATCATCATACATCTGGTAAAAGAAGATCCTATCCACACCGTTGCGGGCGTATAATAATGATGAGCGCAGGATCCAGTCGGCCTGAGTTTCTAATACCGATTTGCTACCTACCGGGATAGCTTTTACCGGGCTTCCCTGGTTAACATCATAGCCCAATTCGGTTACCCAAACCGGCATGTCGCCAGCTAATTCGTGGGCCATTTGTACAAAGCTTTGCGCTGTAGCAGCAGTACCGCCACCACCGGCTTCCGGAGCTGTGCCGCGGGTTGCCTGTCCGTTTTGCTGGTTGTTGGAATCGTTAGAGTACAGGTGGTAATTGATCACATCCCAGCATAAATTAACCGATCCATCGGGTTTATAGCCGCGGTGTATTTTACACCAGTCAATCATACCACGTACGTACTGCGCATCGGGCGTAGCCAAGCCGCACATCACCACCTTCATGGTAGAATCGGCATTTTTAACACCTACGCCGGGGCCCATGGTGTTTTTGTTGCCGTCGTAAAATGCAGATAGGTTGGCAGCGTACTCGTATGATGTTTGGTAAGCGCCACGCCCTCTCCACCATTTGTCGCGTTCGTTATCGCACTCAATATATTTGATCAGGTTTAAACCACGTTTTACCGAGTTAACCGGATCGGCAAACCAGCGTGGGGTGCTGTTTACACTTAGTAAACTACTATCAACAGATGCATTGGCACCATAGCGTGCCGCGTATTGGAAAGCCACTCTGGCCTGCTCGATGTATGATGCGGGGTCGGAGTAATCTTTACCATGAGCCACAGGCACATGCTCCGAATCGCGTTCGTTTTCCGGATAGGTATTTTGTAACCATCCCGGTACTTGCTTTAAATCGGCCAGGACATCGATATGATGGTCTTTACAATATTGGTAAATTACATCATAGTTCCAGCCACCACTGCGGGTTGGGTTATAGGTGTAGCTTCCGGAATCGGATTCCAGTTTCTCCCAATCCATGTAATGACGGATCTGGGTGAAAGATTGTACGCCGTGCATCTGGGTGCTGTCGATGGCTGTTGGATCGATAGCTCCATCCTCAAAGTTCCATTCGTAAATGTTCACACCAAAAAATTGTTTCAGCTTAACATCTCGTTTTACCATGGGCGGGATAGCCGCAGGCGGAGTGTAATGGCCGTAAAGTTCCATTTCTGTCGGGAAACTGCCATAGGTGTGCAGCACTAAGTATTTAATATCGGTTATGGTACTGTCTAAGTTAAATTTGGCATCGCCATCGGTATCCCTGTCGGGATAAGGGCCAAGCCAGGTATAATAATGAAAACCGCTAAAGCTTGCCACGTGAATGCGCTGTCCGTGACTGTTGATGATATCCAGCGTCAGAGGTGGATCCATGCCGCCCTGGTAGCTAAAGAATTTAACTTTGCTCAGCTGGATAACCTCGCCATCTTTAACCGGGTAGTATGAATCGTATTCGGATATTACTTTGCCCCATCCGGTGTTTACATCTACATCAATCACACCATCAAACAAGGCATCAAGGCCGCTGCTGGCGCTGGTTAACTGGTACCAGCGGTTAGGTGTAATGGGTATTTTAACCAGTCCGGTGGTATCAACCGGTGGCGGCGGAGGTGGCGGAGTTATGGTAGTAGTATCCGGCGGACCGGTTTCGTAACCATACACAAATACTTTTTGCGGGATGTTGTTACTCCATTTGTGTACCACAATGGCGTCGGCATCAATAGGCGTGGCAAAGGTGGTATCCTCAAAAGTATAATAACTTGGGCCGGTAAAGGTGTACAGGAGAGTTTTTACGCTTCCTTTTTGCGCGTATATGGTAGCGGGATGCTCTTCAAAAGTACCCTGCCAATCAAACAGCGATAACTTTTTGATCTTCGATGCGGCGTGCAAATGCAGGGTAACATCGTTATAGTTACCGTTTGCCGGGATCCACGAGTTTTCTATTAGCGTATCAACGCTATCGCTAAACCAGGGGGTATAGTTTATACCATCATCAAAACCTTTGGTTATCGAGGTATATCTTAAATGTACGGTAGTGGTATCTATATCAGGTGTACCGTATAAAAATATCTTTTGTGGGATATCGCTGCTCCATTTATGTACTACAAGGGTATCGCAACTGATAGGGGTGGAGAATACAGTATCCTCGATAGTATTGTATTGCGGACCTGTAAAGGTGTACAGCAAAGTGCGAGTATTGCCCTTTACGGCGTATATGGTTGCCGGATGATCGTCAAAAACGCCTTCCCAATCGTACAGGCTTAGTTTTGTTATTTTGCCGGGCGTTACTAAAGGCAATTTAACATCAATGTAAATGGAGTTTTCGGGCATCGAGTTATTGGCAATTAACGAGTCCAAACTATCATTGAGCCATTGTGAATAATCCATCCCTGTATTAACCGAAGGTATTATCGACGAAAAGCGGAGCCGGGTAGTACCCTGTGCAAATGAGTTCTGCCTTATTAAAAGCAGAAATAATAAAGCTGTGATAAAAGAAAATCTTTTAAACACATAGGTAAATGTTGGTGACATGGTGATAAAGTTTGATTTTTGTGCTTTAAATATACATATAATAATAATTAATGATATTAAATAGATGTTAAAATAACATAAGAATATGACCAATGGGTCATATTCTTATGTTATTAAATTATTAATACTTGAATTATAATGATATATTTAATTAACCTTGATCAACTTTTTAGTCATGGTGTTATTACCTTGTTTTATTTCTACAATATAAACGCCCATGGCAGCGGCAGACAGGTCTACCAATTTTGAGTAATCCTGATCGGTCTTTACATCGGTAAAGCTTTTGTAGGTTTTGCCGCTTTGCTCGTTCATTATCCTAACGTTGATGCTGTTTTTTACATCTACACTGGTAAAGGCCACGTTTACATATCCCTGTGATGGATTGGGATATAATTTAAGAGTGTTTAGTTGGATGGCGGTATTGGTGATGCCTATCGGGGTTACCGCGGCTTTGTTATCAATATTTACCGGTAGTGAATTAAGGCTCTGGCCAGTAACAGCCTCACCTGCAACCGGGATCACAAATATTGGTGTTTCGGTAACGGTAAGCTGGAGCTTGCCGTTAAGCACTTTGGCATAATGCATGTCCATGCTATCGGCACCAACTTTTAAATTATATACTTTGGCAGAATCTACACCCGGAAGTTCAAGGGAATAATTAGCTGTTCTGCCTTTTTCATCAGGCACAACCAAAATATAGGCCGATTGGCCATTCAAGCCGTATTTATCTACGATAGGATCGCTGTTCAGGGTTTGTTTAAAAGTGTATTCGCCCAGTAGTTTATTGGTTTGATACATGTAATCGGCAGCAGGGCGACGGGTTTTATCATCATTGATTAAACCCGATGAACCGAACTGGATAGGGTTAAGCGCGTTATCATCATACATCTGGTAAAAGAAGATCCTGTCCACACCGCAGCGGGCATATAGTAATGAGGAACGCAGGATCCAATCGGCCTGGGTTTGGATAGGGGTTTTGTTACCGATCTGGATGGCTTTGTAGGGGCTGCCCTGGTTCAGATCATAACCAACTTCGGTAACCCAAACGGGCATATCGCCGGCAACCTCGTGAGCCATCTGTACAAAGTCACGGGCCGATTTCCCGGTGAAGGAATCAACCTCCGGCGCCATACCACGGGTTGATGTTCCGTTTTGTGAGCTGTTGGCATCGTTGGAGTAGAGGTGGTAATTGATCACATCCCAGCAAAGGTTAACCGAGCCATCAGCTTTATAGCCTCGGTGCTGCTTGCACCAGTCAACCATACCACGCACATAGCCCGGGTCGGCGTGTGATAAACCGCACATCACTATTTTGATAGATGCATCTGCATTTTTTACACCTACACCCGGACCCATAGTATTTTTATTGCCATCGTAAAACGCCGAAAGGTTGGCGGCGTACTCATAAGCGGTTTGGAAACCTTTACGGCCCTTCCACCATTTATCGCGCTCGTTATCACACTCAATGTATTTGATGAGGCCCATGCCTTTTTTAATCACGTTAACCGGATCGCCCGTCCAGCGTTGGGTGCCGTTCACACTCAACAAAGTGCTGTCAACCTGTGCGTTCGATCCATAACGGGCCACATACTGGAAGGCAGTTTTGGCTTGCTCAATGTAGGAAACCGGGTCGGAGAAATCCTTGCCATATTTTAGCGGTACATTTTCGCCATCTTTCAAACTATCGGGATAACTGTTCACCATCCAGCTAGGGAGCTGCTTTAAATCGGCCAGTACCTCGATACCATTATCCTTACAAAACTGGTATATGGCGTCGTAGTTCCAGCCGCCGTTGCGGGTAGGGTTGTAGGTGTAGCTGCCCTGCTCGGCTTCCAGTTTTTCCCAATCCATATAATGCCTTACCTGGGTGAATGATTTGAGCGCTTTGATCTGCCCTGAATCTATTTTGGTTGGATCGATGTAGCCATTCTCAAAGTTCCACTCAAAGGCATTGATGCCGAAAAACTGTTTGAGTTTGGTTGGCCTTTGTACCATAGCCGGGATTGGCGTTGGCGCTTTATAGGTGCCATACAGTTCCATTTCGGTAGGGTAGCCGCTGCTGCTGTTGATGATAATATATTTGATATCGGTTATAGTGCTGTCTAAATTAAATTTAGCATCGCCATCGATTGACCTATCGGGATACGGCCCCATCCATGTTAAATATTGATAGCCCTTAAACACACCCATATTAATGCGCTGACCTTTGCTATTGATGATAGCCAGCGTCATGGGTTTATCCAGCCCGCCATGATAACTGTAGAATTTTACTTTGGATAGGGTGATCTTCTCGCCATCGGCAACAGAATAAACCGCGTCGAAGTTATCGATCAGTTTGCCCCAGCCTGTATTTACATCCACATCGAGCACCCCATCGGTTAAGGCATCCAAGCCATTGCTCACATTATTGAGCTGGTACCAGCGTGTAGCCGTGATAGGTATTTTAACAATGCTATCCGGTATCACAACAGGCGGGATTACTACTGGCGGTGTAACCGGGGGAGTGGTTGTTGTATTAGGATAGCCGTAAACAAATATTTTTTGTGGGATGTTGTTGCCATATTTGTGTACCACGATAGCATCGGCGTCAACAGGTCTTCTGTAATTGTGATTTTCCCAGGTCATGTAGCTTGGGCCGTAAAAGGTGGCTAACAGCGTTTTTCTAGTGCCCTTTACCGCGTAGATCTGGGCGGGATTGATCAGGAAGATATCCTGGTAATCATATAATGATATCTTGGTGATTTTGCCCGGCGTTGCCAGTTTAAGCGTAACATCCACAAAAACATCATTACCACTCCATGCAGCTTGCACCAGTGTATCTACGCTATCGCTCAGCCATGGTGAATAATTCTGCCCGGTATTTTGGCTCACGGTAAAGCCCGAGAATTTTAAACGCTGAACCGTTTGCGCAAAACTAAGTTGTGTAACAAGCGCGGAAAAAATAATAAGAAACGATAGCTTACCAAAAGCCATGTAGTAAATAGCTCTCATAACATTTTAGTTTAGGGTAAAACAATAAACCGGGCAGATGGACCAGGCAATAAAAGGTTGGTTAGGCATTTATACGAGGCTTGTAAAAAACATGTTACAATTAATTTGAAATAAATTCAACCCGTGGCTTATGTTTTTACGTACAAGTATTATTGGTGTTTATGTAGTAATTTGATTATTTTGCACCATGTTAAATCCCTTTTAAAGCAGTATGTTATTTAATTCCGTTGAGTTTGCGCTATTTTACATACTTGTAACCACCCTGTATTTTGTTTGCCCCTACCGTTACAGGTGGATCATATTGCTATCGGCCAGTTGCTATTTTTATATGGCCTTTGTGCCGATATACATCCTGGTATTAGGTTTTACTATTGTTATTGATTATCTGGCTGGTATATACATTGAGAAACAACAAGATCCGCGAAAGCGAAAGATGCTGTTGGTTGTCAGTTTGATATCTAACATCGGTATCCTGGCGTTTTTTAAATACTTCAACTTTATCAATTTAAATATTGATTACATAGCCCACGAGTTTAACTGGCATAATCCTATTCCATACCTTACTATTTTACTGCCTATAGGTTTATCGTTCCACACTTTTCAGGCCATGAGTTATACCATCGAGGTGTATCGGGGTAACCAAAAAGCCGAGAAGCATTTCGGGATCTATAGTTTGTATGTGATGTTTTACCCGCAGTTGGTTGCTGGTCCGATAGAAAGGCCGCAGAATATTCTGTACCAGATGCACACCAAATACCCCTTCAACTATCAGCTGATGACTTCGGGTTTGAAGATGATGCTTTGGGGTTTCTTTAAAAAACTGGTTATCGCCGACAGGCTCTCCATCTTCGTTAATTCGGTTTATAACAATCCTGATCTGCATAACGGGACTACCATCGTCATCGCCTCGCTCTTCTTCGCGGTGCAGATCTATTGCGATTTTTCGGGTTATACCGATATCGCTATCGGCTGTGCTAAAACCATGGGTTTTGATTTGATGAAGAACTTTAACCGCCCGTATTTTGCCACCAATATTCAGGATTTTTGGCGCAGGTGGCACATCTCGCTCTCAACCTGGTTCCGCGATTATTTGTATATACCCCTGGGCGGAAGCAAGGTATCAACCGGAAGGCGTTATTTAAACCTGTTCATCATTTTCGCGGTAAGCGGGATATGGCACGGTGCAAACTATACTTATATTATTTGGGGCGCACTGCACGGCTTGTATTCGGTGGTGTATGTGATCATTAAACCTTATTTGCGTAAAGATTCAGAAAACGAGTTTATCAATACCATCACCCGGGTGACGAACACGCTGATCACCATTGTATTTGTAACCTTCGCATGGATCTTTTTCAGAGCCAATTCGGTTACTGATGCGTTTACGCTGATCCATAACCTGAAGAGCTTTGGCGCCAGGCCTTTTATGGGCGATGGGGTGAGCAATTTCGCGCACTCGCTTTTGGCTATCGCGATATTGTTTGCGGTGGAGTATAAGATGGAATTTATACCAAAGCGGTTCAACTGGTTTACATCGCGCAATATTGTGGTGCGCTGGGGATCAATCGCGCTTACGGTATTTTTATTGCTGATACTGGGTGTGTTTAACGGCGGGCAGTTTATCTATTTTCAATTTTAATGAGACAACGATTAGTTATCAAATTCCTGTTCCGCTTCATCGCTTTTTGCATCGTGCTTTTCGTGCTCGACAGGATAATAGGGTATGGATTTAAAACCGCTTATTTTAATCAAAAGGTTGGGCAGTTTAGTCAGACCACTTACGCTGTTGATAGCGCTAGAGCAGATGTGATGGTGTTTGGCAGTTCGCGCGCGGTGAGGCATTATTCAACAACCGTGATTTCGAAAGAATTGGGTTTGAGTTGCTATAATAGCGGCCGTGATGGGCAGATGATCCCGTACTCAGCAGCTTTGGAAGAGGTATCGTTAAACCGGCATAAGCCCAAGCTTATTATACTGGATATTAACCCTTGGGAACTGGCTAACAATCCATCCAAATATGAGAAGCTAACTATTCTGCAGCCTTACTGCGATGAGCATAAAGAGTTGATACCTTATATTAGCGAGGTGAGCGCCTTTGAACGATATAAACTGATATCGAAGGTTTATCCTTATAATTCGTCCATATTTATTTTGGCTACTAATGCGCTGTTCCCAAAATCGGTAAAGAAGGATACAGCAGGTTATTTACCGCTGGAAGGTGTGATGACGCCAGCTTACCTAACCGAATATACCGCCCGTATGAAGGCCCGTTACGAACGTATTAAAGTAAACAAAGAAGTTCCCGAAGAAAAAGGCATAGCTTACTTTAAAAAGTTTTTGGATAACGCGGCTAAGTTTAATATAAAAACGGTAGTGGTGATCTCGCCTACGATATTGAAGGAACCATTTTATTTGGATAACCAGACTGTTGAGAAACAACTGGTAGTTGATATTACTAAGAAATATCCGAATGTTACGTTTCTGGATTACTCATCGGATGCGCGCTTTAACGGGCAGCCACAAAAGTTTTCGGATGAGTTTCACTTGAACAGATATGGTGCTGAGGAGTTTTCTACTGGTTTTGCCAGGTATTTGAAAGCGAATAGGGTGGTGGAGTAAGCAGTCGCTACGTCATAAAATAAAAATGTCATTTCGAACCGAAGGGGGAAATCTTTTGCGAGTGCTTGGTCTGCTGTAGACTTTTCGCGCGCAGAAGATTTCTCCTTGGGTCGAAATGACATGGTGTAGATGTATGTCGGTTTATTAATTAAATCGCTCTTTTAAATATTTACCTGTATAAGAATTCTTCTCTTTAATTAAATTCTCGGGTACACCTTCAAAAACTACTTTACCACCATAGTTACCACCTTCGGGACCGATATCTATCACCCAATCGGCGCATTTGATCACATCCATGTTGTGCTCTATCACGATGATGGTATTGCCATGCTCCATCAGCGCGTCGAATGATTTGAGTAGCTTTTTGATATCGTGGAAATGCAAGCCGGTTGTTGGCTCATCAAAAATGAACAGTGTTTTATTGGCATTGTTACCCTTTACCAGGAAGGATGCCAGCTTGATACGCTGCGCCTCGCCGCCGGATAGCGTGTTGGATGACTGACCCAAGTGTACGTAGCCCAAGCCTACATCAACCAGCGGTTTTATTTTGCTGATGATCTTGGGTTCTTTGGCGAAGAACTCGAGGGCTTCGTCGATGGTCATGTTCAGTACATCATCAACGTTCTTTTCGTTGTAGGTAACGTCCAATACATGTTGTTTAAAGCGTTTGCCACCACAGGTTTCGCAGGTCAAAAAGATATCAGCCATAAATTGCATTTCTATCTTCACCTCGCCTTCGCCCTGGCAGGTATCGCAACGGCCACCTTCTACGTTGAACGAGAACGCGGATGGTTTTAAGCCGGCAGCTTTAGCCGTAGTTTGCGATGCGTACAGGTTACGGATCTCGTCCCA
>Ga0116227_10010072_pt1 | contig 16735 bp, 12 predicted proteins | sample S1TSphgellanicum_FD_89693 | JGI IMG/M metagenome (GOLD analysis project Ga0116227, IMG submission 89693) | Host-associated microbial communities from peat moss isolated from Minnesota, USA - S1T2_Fb - Sphagnum magellanicum MG | ecosystem: Host-associated > Plants > Peat moss > Unclassified...
GCACACAACCCACACAAAGTGGTTAGTGCAAAGTTGGAGCACCCTTGGTGCTAGGATGAGCCACGGGCAACACGGACACACAAGACTCACCACGGCCCGGACTTGGGGGAAGCCACCACCTTCTCCCTTATAGTATACTTTGTAGCTCTCCACGGAGGCTACATCCAAATGGCTATTTTTCCCGGGACTCCCGAGTGGGAGTCCCGAAATCGCGCCAAATGGGACTCCCGCGACTTTGGAGCCCCATGACTTTGCGAGCAGACCTCGGATCGCGATGCGGTCTAAAGTAAAGTTGTAGCTCTCATCAAGAGCTTTCCAACGATATATGGCACGCCCCTTGCAGCTAAGTAAATTGAGTCGATTCCCGACTTTTTGTGGTCGGGAGTCAAACTGGCAATTCGACTCCCGGCCCTTCTTTTGGCCATAACTTGTGTTTCAGATATTCAAATGAGCCATGTGAGCCCATTTTAAACATCTACGCTCTAAGAGCTTTCCAATGATATAAAGAACACCACAAGCCATTGCGTTTTGACCCCTGCAATCACTCTCTGAAATTTCGGGAGTCCACCGGGACTCCATCTCCCAAAGTGGGAGTTGCCTTGGGAGTGTGAGTGTTCACTCCCTCACACTCCCTCACACTTTCTTACACTCCCAGGAGTATGTGACGTGACTCTCGAGCTTCCTCTTGCCTTAACTCCCGGGCTTCCTCTTGGCTCGCACTCTTGCAATGCCTTTGCCTTGACTCCAGGGCTTCCTTCTTCTTGGCCCGCAACCTTGTAACCCCCCTTAGCCTTGGTCGCGAACCCAAAGCTAGGGTTGCGACAGTTCTACAAATAAGACAATTGCATGTGTCAATTGCGTTTTTTAATCGCATGTGTCAATTATGTGTCTCAATTGTAGGCTTGTTACATGGCTCAATTTGCAATGCAAAAATGTAATTGTGCAATAGTGTTTAATAAAAGAAAGATTTCATCCTTCAAAATGGCATTAGGCAAAACATTTGCATATGGAATGTTCAATGAATAGTATAGACCTATGCCTATGTTTTCATTCTTATGCTATAATGTGAAGGTACTCTTGATATTTCATACTTTATGTAACCATCTCTTTCAGTTTACAATTGTAATAGTTTTTTCTTTCCTTTTGTTGTTGATTAGAAGCATAAAGGATGTTGAACTTTATTTTGTTAAAAGAAGAAAAAAAACATGAAGCTGCTTCGTTAATTATATGGAATGGAATAACACTTATTATGTTTGTGTGCCTCAATAATGAATGTGAAAATTGACAATGCAACATGGCATCACTGTGGAGTTAAATTCAATCTCTTGTATGTGATTTCTTTGAACCCATTAAGTTGGGTGTAAAGTGATTGTCATCTATCCTTTTCAATTTTCCAATTTCACATACGTTTCATTTTGTTTAAAGTGTTGAGTTTCATATTATGCTTTGGTTATTGGTGAGCAAAACAAAATAACAATGGGTATGAAATGGACTATTTCACTAAATCACAATGTCCATATCTACACAATTTCAACAACCATTAAATCACAATGTCAATATTCCAGTATTGAAATTTGAACAAAGTCTATTCACCCATTAAAAATAAAAGGCCTTATAATTGTACAAATGCCACATTTGAATCTTCTATGCAATGAATAATAATAACCAAAAAAGGAGTGGATCACACTCTATAATCCTAGTGCATATAGATATACAATGAACTTGATTTAGTACATCAGAATCCAGTAGAAATGAACCTACTTGTTTTGATAAGGCACTTTGATAAAATTATCAAGTCATCTATTCAACTACTCTAATATAGGTCTAGTACCAACATTGGGTGCAAATTCTTTAAGGTGTACCAAGATCTTGTCACAACATCATCCTTTTCTATTTTTTTTACCTAATCCTTTTTTACCATGTAAAGACACATTCATGATGGAATCTAGAATTTTAATAGTCTAAAATATAGTCCTTCTAAAACTTTTGACAACTTTTGATTCATTATTTTCTATGGGGATCAAAATATAGAGTAAAAAAAAATTGCAATAAGGATTAGGCCCTTTTTGTCATGTGCGGTACACCTTAAAAAAATTTCACCCCACTAGCAATAAATTGGGAGGCTACATGTTATATTTTGCCTTGTGCCATAACATAAGTTCCCATATGCTTTGCCCAACCTTCTTTTGCAATGGTAGTCAATGCAAATCCAACCTATTGCACATTTTGTTATTAGATTTTCACAAAACAAACACATACATACTTAGATTAGCATACCACATATCACTGGATAACATCAGAATGAAACCAATTATCCACATTCTCGCCAAATTTGCTTCTTGAAGTCCTGAACTTCAACCCAAAATGAAATTGTAGTGTTAACTTCATGCCTATATTTTAGAACCACATATTATAGTCTAATTGAAAATGTTGGACAATCCAACACCAAATTTCACAATGACTTCATACTAAAAAATCATCTTCAAAGAATAAACCAGCTAATTATTGATTGCCCAGAATTTACAATACTATGACTTAATGACCACAGATGAATAATTTTTGGCAATTGCCATTATGCATACAACGTCCAACAACTTCAACTGCACAACACTTACTGCACTACTTGACACCAAATCACACCACCTAAACAAAACTGACATCAAATAGCATAATGCTCCTTGATTTCAATTCAAAATTCTGTCTATTCATGATGAACAGCTGTTCCATTCTATCATTCAACTCAAGTCTATTATATTCTATTGTTAAGTCAAAATTGAACTACATCAGTATAATCAATTTATTTATCAAAATAATCTATATATATATTGTATGTTTTGTCAGGATATATGTATGTGATACATATATATATGAATTAGTACAATTGTCATCTATCAATACATTCTGTACCAAGAAACCTATTTTAGTACACTAGAAGTTTCAAAGATTGTCATGAAATGCAGTAAATGAGATTGTCTGAAATTCTTGTTATTTCCCCTATGTTTCCCTCTTCCTAGAGTTGGAAGGGGAATTCTATCAGGTAAAGTTGGTTTTTACTATTGCAAATTATCAGACACGGAAAACAGTGGAGTTTTCCAGTTTTTGGTGACAAGGGACCTCCCCATAGGCCCCTTGTGATAGATAATGCTCTTGGTTAACACTTAAAAGATGATTAAATTCTAGCAAATTTTACCTTCCTTCTTCAAGATTCACTTTGTGCTTTGTATAGAGAATACTCAAGTTTATATGACCATTGTCATGATTGTTGTGTTGACTTTGTTTGTGTTGGAACTGTCAGAATGGATAAAGGTCTTCAAAGTGTCTCTCTGGAATATCAGTAGCACACTTACCTGGATTTTCAATTGAGCCAAATGCTGTCATGCCCACAATCTCAAATTTGTTTTTCAATTAGTTGTAGTGTGCCTTCTGAGGAGTTGGAGGTAGAGTGCACACCTAACCCAACACCAAAGTAGATTGCCTGCAAGGTGTGAGAGCTTTCAAATAGAACATGTTTGTTCTTTAAAGAGAATTTATAGTTAGTTCTTCCAATCCTCAAAGCTTTTTTATTTATGGCAGCTAGAGAGCCATTCCAACACTAATTGGCACTTATAATTTTAAGTCATTGGGGTAGATACTGAATTCAAAAATAGGTGGTCACTCTAACATAGAGTGAAAAACACTTCTTGTTCATAAGGCATGATGTTATGATGACAAAGTTTTGGTGAAGTACCATTTGAATTATCCTAAAAAAGGTTCATGGTTTTGATTTCAATTTTCATAGTTCTTTAGTGTTTATTTCTCCCAGGTTGTCTAAAAGCCATTCCTCTGGCTGGAATGTGCATGTGTTTGCAACATGGTAATACATTTGTGCATTAATTATTTTCATTCTATCATTTCATGTTCTTTTCCCTCCTATTTTATTTTATCATTTCCTTCATCTTTCCATAAATTCAGCTTTTCACTCATCTTTTCCTGCATCTTAACTAGAATTTTTGAGATGGTAAAGAGTTCACTTTTCCCCTTGAGACCATGTGGGACTTCCTCACAGGTCCCTTGTGAGGCGAGAACATCTATGTAATGTTGCATAATATACAGTCCTGGCTACAGATTTAATTAGTCATCTCCACGATTGAATCGTATATCCAAAGAAGTTCCATGCGTCTACCACAGGTTGGGAACATATAGGAGGTGAAATTTGAAATTTCATATCGTACTCATATACTTAGACGGTTGTGACACATATTGAAAGGTTTACAAACATCAGCGAAGATGAAGCCGGGAGCTAACAAGTTTAAAGATCATGCAGGCACCTTACAATAGGTGCCGATGATCCTCCTCTGGACTTCTATCATTTCACAAATATAAATTACTAGCTGACTCTTCCAAGCACATACCTGTTATTGGGGCCTGGATTGAACTACGGACTACTGAGTGTACGTCTATATGACATGTTGGTAGAGGATGGAATATACTGTCCTGGAAACTCTTCCCAAGTCTTGAGTTTGACAACGAGGTCTCTGGAGCATCCTGTCGAAGTTATATCATGTCAAGGCGCTTTAGTATCAATTATTTATATCCCTTACTTCCCTCCGCAAGGCTCGCCAAGACCCCAACTAGTGGAGCATTGATGTACGTGGTGGGCTCCATCTGTGCGTAGTTCGATCTCACGTCATTGAGATTGTCAGATTGGTCAGGACCACCGATAACTGCTCCAGCCGCCTGATTGGGATTTGGTTTTGCAGTCTGGAACCAAGAGAAGCCTTGTTGGCAGTAAATCATTCCTGGGTAAACTCTTTTAGAAGGCAACGAAGCTGCACGATGGTGCACTTGCTGCGGATATTTCGAACCGAATCCGACCATGTAAGACATACCCAAACGGTTTCCTCCAAGGATGTAGTCGACCTGATATCGTGATCATGAAAACCACACAATTATCATGAATGAACTGCCAAACAGTGAAGTCGCTACCCTTCTTTTCTGAATGCTAGAAGGAAACCATCTTATGAGTAAATTCTCTATCAAACTGTGATACAAAAACTACATTTTGCTGCATGGAAATGGCGAACATATACTACAAACAAGATTCAAAGGTTAAAGGTCTCTAGTTTGAACTGAAGCTAAGGATTTTCTGTCTGCATCGGTTATCAAGTTTATAAGAGGCCGGACGTCCCAATGTACAATTTGTGAATCATGCCAGTCGCATCAACTCCAATATACCTGGCCTTTGGCAAATGAGGCGAGTTGGAGGGGAGTTACAATGGCTCCTCCGCAGGACATAGTAGACCTTGAGTTTGACAGGTAATTTCCGTAGACAGTGGCAAGAAAAGCCGCAGTAGTCACATACTGCAAATTACTCTGCCCAGAACGGAAGAGAAGCCCTCCTGCAGCACATTTTCCAGATAATCTCAGGTATATCCATCTGAGTTTTGAACTTCTTTCAAGCAGAAGTATGCGGAACTCCGACAAAGATCGACTTGGTATGTTCTAAACAGAATTGCAGACGGCAGCTATTACTTGGGAATTATAATGAGTTTAAATCATTAAGAGATCCACAAGATTCAATATAGTATTGCACAGGTTGATACCGGAAGTGCTGAGATGAGAATTTCTTGACACCGATATAAGCGTGTGCAGCATACCTATCAAACTACGTGGCAGCTGTTAATCATACGAACAGCAGTCTCAGCACTTAGGATGCCTGAGTACCTGGTGTAAAAGCCGTTTGTGTTATAGGGCTGACGCTTCTTGGTAAAATGCTGCAGATGAAATTGTCGGCACGAGCTTTGTAGCCGTGGAGACCTCCGTCATTTTCGCCCAGCACGAACTGCGCAGAAAATTGTCAATTGGTTGATGATAGAGCAAGCTACATATTAGTGCACAGAAAATGTCGACCGATACTATTCTTTTGACTGAACAGAACTTATATACAAGTGACCTTGAACAGACAGGAGTCCTCAGTATGGAAAACCATGACGGGAATATAATCAATCGATCAGACGCAATCGATTTAGGTCTCAAGTATATTCAAAGCTTTATCATTTCTGCCATTAACGTGAACTGTAGCAAATAGAAAGAATTTCTCACGGCAGAAAGGAGAACTTGAGCTCCAGCATATTTGTTATCCCAGTCAAAACTGTTCACAGATTCAGTTGTCCCACCCAGGGTAGCACCATTCGATATAAGGTATTGGAGGTATGTTACATCACGAGTTGCCTTGTATAGCCAGGCAGCACCCCACACCAGTTCATCCTGGAGGAAAGATCAAATGTTAAGCTTGGAGCTTGTCGGTTGGAGAATGTCAGGGGACAACGATGCAACAGGTTAGACCTGCTTCTGGAATCACTAATTATCTGTTTTCTTCAAGCAGAACTTCAATTTATCAAGTACTAACACCATCTAGTTAAGGTTACATGAAAGAATAAGACCAAATGGGGATAGAAGATATGATACTCACGTTGTAACCAGAGTAGGAGCAGTAGAAAGGGCAGACTACTCCACCAAAACTATCACTATATTTGCCTCTATAATTATTTGCGAAGTTGAACACCTGGAAAACATAGAGGACGGTCCGAACGTGAGGATCATGGCGAGAAAGATCAGGAAGACTGGGCATCATATGCTCTAGCTGGATTTGACACGGACGCCTCTACGGCAGTGGAACCCCAGCATTAATTGTTCCTATCACGTCCTTGGGGTTGCGCAGCGTGTCCGCAAGGGGTACTGTGTGCCCGTAAATTGTAATAATATAAACTTATTATCAGATACTACAGCTCCAAAATAAAAACAAATAGAGAAATCAACAAGATTTTCCCTCGACCAGCAGATGACTACATAGTTCCAGGATTCCACACGTGAGCAAGAGAAAAGAAGAGAAAAGTGTTATTATTGCATTTGTCGTGAACATGCACACCTGAATTGCACTTGTTAGAAGCCTTGCTGAATATATGCTGTCAAGGTCTCGGAAGGCGAGGGATGCTGCTGCAAGAGCCGCAGCAGTTTCGGCGGCCACATCCGATCCAGGCCGGTTTGTATTCACTTGAAATGCTGGTCGTGGGGTATCCATGTCCTCAGGTCGCTCCCAACACGCGTGGTCGCTGTTAGGGTCCCCGACCTGAAATCACCATATCTGAGCTCTAGTGAGACATTTAATAACAATGCAGATTTGGGTTTAGTGGAAGTCACGCAATCCTTGTAATTCTTAGTATCCTTCGAACTACAAATCAAAAGACTCCCGGCCATAGGAAGCGCCGTTAGAGTATATAGCACAAAAGCATTTGAGGAGAACCCAAGCTAACGACAGTTAAGGTAGTGTTGGCATCAGTTGGCTTGAGAGCTATTACACGTGTAGGGTAATTCGCCAGAGTGGGGGCATTCCCAAAGTAAAAGGCCTACTCGACTAGGCGGTAGCCGAGTCCAGCCCCTCATTTTGGGAATGTCCCTCAGCTGTGGGTTTTACCCATAGTAAAGCACTATAGACGAAGGTTATAGTGAACCTAAACATAAGTAGATCACTGGAGATAGTAGGGGAGGCTTCGTAAGCCTACTCCTTAAAAGAGGGACTGATCTTAAGTAGCCGCAATTAGATCCCTCCCAATCTTAAGGAGTACGCCTAATATCTGTAGTCTTAGCAGGTAATTTCTCCGAGCACGCTTTACGAGAAGTATCACAGACTGTTGTACAAATATGGATCACTTGCTCACCTGCATCCATAATTCATTCGGAGCGGTGTGGGCCTTGAGTAAGTAATCAGTGCCCCAACGAATCGCATTCAACGCATGCCCCAGTTGACCGGCTTGCTTCAACTCCTCACGAAAGTCGACAGCGCTCCATGAGAGCAGGGTCATGGAAAATGCCATTGGAAAACCGAACTTCATGTTGTCTCCAGCATCGTAGTATCCTCCGCTCAACCGAGCCTGCCATTAAATTAAATTTCGAGGATCAAAACTGCAGATGCCATTCATTCTAGGATCAAAAATATTACAGCACGCATACAATTCGGACCTGGTTCCATATTCTTGGAGCTGCAGAAAATTGCACATTGAAGTTAAAGAGATTGATCAAAATTAGCTGTAAGCCAAGGTCCATCATCTTAAATTGTTGTGGAAAAATCTAGTGTGCAATGAGTATTATGTACATTGCTCTGGGTACCATCGTAAATGGCTGAGTTCCCCCTCCAACGGACACGTTGCCAGTTAGGCAACACCCCTGAACGTTGCACATCGTAAAAGAGGATGGATAAACGGAGGGCCGTGGCATAGTCCGCAGCCGTGAAAGCCGCCACCATTCTCAAGGAGCCCGTACACACTAGCGCTGCTATGAGGACTAGCAGACGAGTTAACCTCGAGCACATTGAACTTGAGTAAGTCATGAATGCAAACTGCTCTGATCTCAGCTCTTCTTGAAACTGTTACGCCAATTATTATACAACTAGAAAAAACCAACAGAAAACGACCGAACCCTTCCAAGCAAGCTTCAAACAAGGATTGATGCACTCAACTTGCTTAAATCAATATCAGATCCATCTGCTGTTCTAGTGTCGCGACTTCGAGCTCTGAATCTGATGGAGAAGATTTCGATGGAAGAGTATTGTTTGATTATGAAAGTTAGCAATTAATCTTCGGGGTGTATATAGTGATCGTGCATAGTGACTCTAGCTAGGATTCCGATTCGGCGAGGTCTAACAGGGGTCGCGGCACAAGTTTAGCTACGTCCAGCTAAAAATGCCCAGGAGGAGGCGACTAGCGCGCCGTGTCGTTCCGGCGAGGTACGTCGTCGCTGACTTTCAGATTTAACGGTAAATACGGCCATCTAGCGGCCGCATTCTTGCAAATTGCACATGGTAGAAATCCGGTCGCAAATAACAAGGTGCCGCCCGACCCGAAACAAAGTAACCGAGCGATGTATTCATTTGGCAATTTGTATTTTCTACTCTTAGTCTTGCTTTCGGAAAACACCTTACAAGAAGAAAAAGGAACTTTATACTTGATCTGCAATCTTATAAAGGGAAAGTAAAAGCTATATATCGATCACAGGAAAGAAATTCGTTATTCCTTGGCCTATTAGACGCCGCTTTGGTAGGCCCCTTCAAGTTTCAAATCTCCAACGTCAACTCCAATTGTAGAGGAGCCCGGGCCTGCGATTAAACCACCTTCAGCACGACTCTTTGTTTGCTTTCCCCTACCTCAAGAGGATTGCCAGGCGTTGATTTGGCGACCTCTAAAGTTAGTACGACAGTTTCCTTACTGGCCCAATGCAGAAAAGGGTTCATTTGGAATGAAATGACTTTATAGTTCCAGAAATGAATTAAAAACCAAACGAAATCGTTTTTAACTTTGTCTTTATATAGACAAGGGTAAACAGTATTTAGTCTAGAATATACACACAAATATATAGGGCCTATGTAATAGGCTTGTGCCTACAGGTGAAAAAAACCTGATGTAGGTTTTTCAGAATGTGAGCCTTGAATTGTTTTGAGGACTTAATTTCAGTGAAGTGGCACTTAAATGTTGTATTAGCCTCATAGGCTCATAGCCTCAAAATACATCATCACAGAATTCCTCTGCAAATATTTGTAGCCACATATTTTGCTAACTCAGCTAGTGCCAATCAAGGATTTCTTTTCAATTTTGCAGTTTCGAAAATTTGGTGAAATTTTCAAAAGAATTATCAGTTTTTTTCGAATTTACACTGTATTTGAGAAATTCCATTTTTTCTTGTCGACACAGTGCAAAATTTAATAAAAAAAAGCATTGGTGCCAATATTTTGTTTTAGACTAAGCAGGTCTCACCCCATCTTGGGTCAGTTGTAGTCACTCAGTTTCATGCCTTTTGTCTTCTTTTCTAAGATCATGATCAACTGTGTATTGCACATTATGTTCTAGATGAACCATATTAAAGTCCATGCCAATTTGAGGCAGTAAAATGGCTTTAGCCAATATTTGTGCAAGTATTCATACGGGCTGTTGTGCCTGTATAGTTTAACAATCTCTCTTGATTAGCCTGATAGAACAATTTGTCCGAGTGGTTTGCTAGTAGTAATCTCTCACTTTTACAATGCCACTTTTCATGTTTATAAGTAGGACTTGAAAAACAATAAGTAAAAAATCTTGGATGTGAGAAATATTGTCAAAAATCTAAATACTAGGTATGGCTGGAGTTGCTGTAACTCTGTTTTTTTGGCAACACCTTCACGTAAAGGAAAGGACTAAGTGATCAATTGGCTGCTTTTCATTCAATTTCAATTTTGTCCACAACATCATCATGCCTCGTACATAGAAATACACATAGCAGAGTTTCAGTCAGTTTACATAGGTGGATTTTTTTTGCACTAGGCCACAAAGCAATCAATAAAATAACCAGCATGAGTAACTTTGTACTGGATTTTCTTTTGACACCGCGGTGCAAAATTTCGCCAAATCAAATACTGGTTGGGAGAAATACTAAGTCAACCTCCTATTTGAATCGTAGGAGAAAAATCGATAGCACTTTACATGCCTACTTCCTGTTAGGCTTAGTGGAAATATTCAACGCAGGAAATATTAAGTTTAGACTCTGAGGAAGCGAGCTAGTCTTTTAGGATGGGATGTTTACCACAGTGAGAAGCAACTTGCAGGATTTTTCAATATGGCACCAGTGTGAGTGCTTGTTCACCCAAGGCCTTCCTACTACAGAAATAACTTTCATTTCCTTTTACTAATCTTTGTCCTGTCGACCAGGGACCTCCATCAATTTCGTAGCACCCCAAATATGGGGCATATGGGTTACAGTCAATCTGGCCCCACATTTGAGAAATGTTCTTCACATGTGGGTTTTGGCTGGAGTGAACTAGCAGCCACCAATGCACCGGTTCAGGATGAGCCCGTTCAAGCCATTTCAAGATGAACGAAAACACATCTTCTTTTCCTACCCAGGGATTTTTCAGCCCCCTTCTCTGCCCCAAAATTTTCTCTTCCTACCTACTTCCCCCCCCCCCCTCCTACCTCCCTCACCTCATTTCCCGCTCACTCCATCTCCAAAGCTTGGGAGAGTTCCCGAGCTTGAGTAGCACAAAGCTTCGAAGAGACATAAACACAAGGCTTGAGGAAGGTGGAAAGCTCAACGTTGAAGGAATGTGGAGAGGAGAAAGTAAGAGGAGCGCTTCATCCCAAATGTAGAAGTTAGAGAAGAAAGGTAAACTCTCTTCCTTGTTTGCATTTTTTTTTTTTTCATGATTTTTTTTTCTTCATGTTTTTCTTTCTTTTCTTTTGTTTGAGAAGAAGATGCTATGCGAAAGTGTTTGAAACGAAAGGGCAGAAGTAAGAAAGCAAAAGCAGGAAAGCAGAAGCAGGAGCCAAAAATGAGAGGGCAAATCAAAAGCTTGAAGTTAAGCTCCCTCCCTTCTTTGCATTTTTTTTCTTTTCTATGATTTTTTTTTTCTTTGTGTTTTTTTCTTCTTCTATTTGAGAAGAAGAAGATGCCAGGAAAAAATGCTTGAAACAAAAGGGCAAAGTAGGAAGGCAAAAGCAAGAGCCAAAATTGAAAGGGCAGAACAAGAGCTTGAAGGTAAGCTCCCTCCCTTCTCTGCATTTTTTTTCTTTTCTATGGTTTTCTTTTTTTTTGTGTTTTTTTTCTTTTCTTCTGCTTGAGAAGAAGAAGATGACAAAGAAAGCATTTGAAACGGAAGTGCGAAAGCAAAAGGGCAGAAGCTAGAACCAAAAGTGAAAGGGCAAAGTGGGAACTTGAAGGTAAAGCTCCCTCCCTTCTTTGCATTTTTTTTTTTTCCTATGGTTTTTTTTCCCTTTGTGTTTTTTTTTTTTTCTTCCACTTGAGAAGAAGAAGATGCCAAGAGAAAACACTTGAAACAAAAGTGCAAAAGTGAGAAAATGTTTGAAATGGAAGTGCAAAAGCGGGAGGGCAGAGGTGGGAGCTAAAAATGAAAAGACAGAACAAGAGCTTGAAGGTAAGCTCCCTCCCTTCTCTTGGTTTTTTTTTTGTTGTTTTCTTGTGTGTTTTATTTTCTCTGTGTTTGAGAAGAAAAAAATGAAGGCAATGTGCCGTCATCTTCTTCTATGGTGGTGTTCCAGTGAAGAAGGCAATGGCAACTTGTTGCCATTGCTTCCTTCTTTGGTGGTGTTAAGGTTTAATTTGGTGGTTTTTGGGTGTTTATAAGGTTTAGGGCGCAACAAAGGAAGAGTTTATTGCAAATGCAGTTCAAGTTGAGATGCAACATTACCATTTGTACATTACTTGTCATGCAACAAGAGCTGCAAATGTAACAGTTTTTTATTGAACTAAACACAAGATTGCAGATAATGGTATGGTTTAAGGTTTCCACTTTATATAGTCAACTAGGTTTTTTTAGCCCTTTCATTTTTTGGACTACCCAATTTTTGAACTTTGATCCTTTAATATATTATAAAGAACCTTTTTTTTCATTGTGTTCATTAACATTTTTTTATCCATCCATATTTGTACATATTTTATCAATATAATATTTTCCTTTAATCACACTTGTTTGATGGGTATATGGTTAATTATATGTCTTCTTTTTCATAATCTTTTAATACTTTAAATGTAAAAATCAAAACTTAAATAGGCCCATATGAATATGTAACGTTAATTTGTCTAAAGTTTACAAATATCAAAATGAACATTGTGCAATACCTACATCCTTTTTATTATAATTTCCATAAGGCCATTTCAAATATGCAATACCCACATATAGGTCTCGTAAATAGTTTTTTTTTTTTTTACATCCATTGCAATACTCGCATATAATTCTTATAAATAGTTACTGGTTTTCTTTACATCCATTGTAATACTCGCATATAGGTCTACTAATTGATTTTTTTAACATCCATTATAATACCCATATATAGGTCCATAAATAATTACTGATTTTTAACATCTTTTGCCATATTTGCATATAATTTTCCATTATAATATTTATGGGATTCATATCACAGAATAATTTAGTCTAAATATCAAAAAATAATGTCATAATTAAGGAATTACTAAATATATATTTTAAATAATGTAAATGATTGATTATCATATTTAAAAAATCATTTATTTCTTAATATTAATTATTTATTTATTTGGTTGAACTTTAATTATTCAAATAATTAAAATTTAGATATAAAAATCAAATCAATAATTTGATATTTAATTTATTATCTGAATTAGATTTTTTATGTTGATAAGTTATTCAAATCATTATTTTAAATAATTATTCATGATAATTAATTGTCATAAAATTAATTTAGGTATGTAAAAAGACATATTTTGGGTACTAAAACCACTTATTTTGAAATGACCTTGCATGTGGGTATTGCATTTATGGTTGATTATTTACCTAAGGTTGTCTAAATCACCTATGAATTATTTCAAAATGAACTTGCATGCAGGTATTGCATATAAGCTTTGGTTTTCATTGAAAGGCCACCCAAACTACATATTGGTTATTTCGAAATGACCCTACATGTGGGTATTGCTTTTAAGGTTGGGTCTACACTTCAAGTTACTTAAATCATTTAAAGGTTATATTGAAATGAATTTGAATATGGGTATTGCATTTAGGGAAACATAAAAAAAAGGTAAATCTATTACCATTTGGTAATATTTCTAAGTTAAATTTTTTCATTTTCTTTAAAAAAATATTAAATGACATTGCATTGTTTTACATATGTTTAAGCCTTAAAAATTTTGTCCAAAATGCACCCTAAATTTATTTTAATTATTATAAACTTGTAAAAAAATTGTTAATTAATTTATATGTTCTAAACTCTAAACCTAAACCATAATTCTAACATTAAATAGTAAATTTTACATTAAACCCTAACCCCTTATATCATCAATGTGACCAATTTTACATTATGTTCATTTTTATATATGTTAAATCATACTATAAGTTGAATAAATAATTTTGAAAACATGAATTTCATGATGTATTGGTGAGGAATCAAATATTTAAAAAATATTTTTATGTTTCATGGTTAATGAAGTATCACAATATGATATGGGTATTGCATTTAAACAGAAGTGGGTTAGGAAATATTGAACTTTAACAACTATGGAATATATGGAAACAAAGGAGATTCATAATTATGTTATAGATCTAAACAAGTGATAAAATCAAAAACCAATACAAGGAACGAAGTCTAGAGTATAAACCTTAAGCCTTGATATATATGAACCAAATTCCTAAACATTAAATCATAAGGCATAACCCTAAAAATCCAAATGATATTTTTCCATAAATTTTATTACAACCCTAACTATACAAACTTTAACAAAAGAAATTCCTAGTGATATATGCCTTAAACCCAAAAAACTATACAAAATATACAAATTATATAATGCAAAACAAAAAATTTAAAAAAACGTTAAAAGAAAAAATTGAACAAAATTTTAAAGCTTTTAAACTATGAAGATTTATTAATTGAAAAAAAAACTTAATCTTAAAAAAAAAATCAAATAAATTTTGTAAAGAACCAAAAGAAAATATATATCTCTTACTTTTGTGTGATTTCTCCAAATTAATTTTTCCCACTCTCTTTGAAAAAGATATAGAATGAAAATGTATTATTTCACATATGTCTACACCTTAAAATTTAACTTAGTTTAAATTAATTATTATAGATTTGTGAAAAACTTGTTAACTAATTTATGTGTTCCAATTTTAAACCTAAACCATAATCCGATAATACATACTTATAATAATTACATAAAAAGATGTATTATAATGTCCATTCCATAAATAAATTAAGTAAACAAAATGTAGTAAAATATGAATTAATTAAACCAAAATGGCTGCAATTATTACATTGTTTTCATTATAAATTATTTGTAATACCTACATATGGGTACCAATGTTCATCATCCATGAACTAAGGCGAACTTTAATAAATTCATAGGTAGGATTGGGGGGCTAGGGGGTGGGAAAAGTGAGTAGGTAATTAATTAGGTATTTGGCTATGTAAAAAACATAGGTAGGTAGGTGAACATAGTGGTAGGTAGGAAGGTGGGTGCATAAATAGGTAAGTAGGTATATAAGTAGGTAGTTGGATTAGTAGGCAAGTTAATAAGTAGAAAGGAAATTCAAGGAACAAGGTAGATAGGTTACTAGAGTAGGTAAGTAAGTAGGTATATAGGTAGGTAGTTGGGTTAATAAGCAAGTTAGTAAGTAGAAAGGAAGTTCAAGGAGCAAAGTAGATAGGTTACTAAAGTAGGTAGGCATGTAAATAGGCAAGTTAGTAGGTAGGAAGAAAGTTACACTAGCAAGGTCACTAAGTAGATAGGTAAATTAGTACGTAGGAAACAAGTTACCTTATCAAGGTGACTAGGTTTATAAAGTATTTATGTTAATAGGGTGGTTATGTATATAAGGTTGCTGAATAGTAATGTAGCTAAGTCAGTAGGGTATGTAGTTAACAAGGTAGTTAGGTTAATAAGGTAGGTAGTTAGTATAGTATTTAGGTCAATAGGATAACTAGTTATTAAGGTAGTTATGTTAGTAAGGGACAATTAGTAAAGTACCAAGGTCGGTACAATATTTATGAAGGTAGGAAGGTGAGTAGAGTAGTTATGTGTGAGGTTAGGTCCAAAAAAAACAACAAAAAACAAACCCAAGAGAAAAGTATAGTGGTCAGCAACAAAAAGAAATGGACTGTGATGAACACCATCTGACGCCAAATGAAAAAACGCAACCCATCCAATGGATAGAACGGCCAACTGGTGCATTAGTGGCTACTAGTTCACTTTGGCCGTGGGTTTCATCCATAATGAACCTTAAAATATTACTTTGTCACTGTGCATAGGAGGGGGAGGTTTTTTATGCCTCCTAATGCATAGGAGTGAGAGGGTTTTTAACATCAGCCAAAAGTTTCAAAAGAATTGGACTTTAAAACTTGCAAAGAGGTAATTTTGACATATCAATCAAAAGACTCTTCTTACCACAAGTCCAATAATGCTACCATGCAATGAACCAAGTGTTTTAAAACTTTTTTTCTTATGTTTAAATTATGATTATAGGAACCTTACTTCTTGTTGTGGCCACATCAGTAATTACTTGCGTTATAATATGAACATATATTAATTAATTACAATCTTATGCCTACCATATAAACTTTGGATCACTTTTGTGATATATTATAAGTTATATAAATTCATTGTTAAAATAAGAACTGAAATATATTGCCTAACTCAAATGATTGAAATCCAATCAAAGCATACTAAATAACTTCAAAATGTATCACATTCTCAACCCACCAACCCATCATGTATTGCACCACTTGCATCAAATTTGCAACCAAGTTCTTTCCTTTCCTTTGAACCAAGTTGTTATTGTCTACAATGTTGGTTGCATTGTGGTCAAATGTTGAGAAACGCCTTTTCAAACTTAAACTTCCCAAACTCATTGGAATGGACTGAAATTATTACATAAATTCAAAAATTGTGGAGTTGAGTGATTGGATGGATTTGATATTTTCATTACATGACTCAAGGACCTAGACAATTTGACTAATAATTTTTTACAATTTGGATTAAATTGTGGGCATTCATGAAGACAAACCAAGTATGTTGCCACCCTACCATAGTATGCATGCACACACAAAAACCCTTGTACAATAGCAATTGTCGCAACCCCACTTTGGCCAAGTGTGGGGGTGAAGCCCAACACTTGGAAAAGTTGGAGGTTGGGAGTCTTCCGGGACTCCCGAATGTTCAGAGCTCGACAGCAAGGCCCAAAACACCTCGC
>Ga0116227_10010073_pt1 | contig 16728 bp, 18 predicted proteins | sample S1TSphgellanicum_FD_89693 | JGI IMG/M metagenome (GOLD analysis project Ga0116227, IMG submission 89693) | Host-associated microbial communities from peat moss isolated from Minnesota, USA - S1T2_Fb - Sphagnum magellanicum MG | ecosystem: Host-associated > Plants > Peat moss > Unclassified...
AGTCCATCCTGCTGGCCCGGCGTACGCGGGTGCCTGTGGCGGTGGGCCGCGATCGCCCGGGCGCTGCTCAAGAACTCGCCCATTTTGATTCTCGATGAGGCCACCGCGGCGCTCGACAACGAGTCGGAGCGGCGCGTGCAGCAGGAATTGAGCGTGCTGATGCGCGGCCGCACGACCTTGGTGATCGCGCATCGATTATCGACGGTCGAGGGCGCCGACCGGATCGTCGTGCTCGACCGCGGCCGGATCGTGGAGAGCGGCACGCATCAGGAACTCATGGAGCTCGGCGGATTGTACGCGGCTCTGCACGGAACGCTGTTGAACGCATAGGAGCCCAAGCGGGCTTTCGAGGGAATGTCGGTACAATCCTGGCTCAATCGAATTTGGTACGACCGCGCGACGCCGCCGTGGTGGCTCCTGCCCTTGTCGCTGACCTATGGCGCCGTGGCAGGATCACGCCGCTATCTCTACGCCAAGCGCCTGCGCCGCGCGACCCGGCTCTCCTGTCCGGTGGTCGTGGTCGGCAACCTCTCCGTCGGCGGAACCGGTAAGACTCCGCTCGTCTGCTGGCTGGTTGCGCGCCTGCAGTCGCTCGGCTTCAAGCCGGGCGTCGTCACGCGAGGCTACGGCGGATCCTCCGGCAGCGTGCGGCTGATCGAGTCCTCCGATGATCCGCGCGTCGTCGGAGATGAGTCCATCCTGCTGGCCCGGCGTACGCGGGTGCCTGTGGCGGTGGGCCGCGATCGCCCGGGCGCCGCGCAACTGCTGGTCAACGCCGGCTGCAACCTCATCGTGAGCGACGATGGGCTGCAACATTACGCACTGGCGCGCGATTGCGAAATCGTGGTCATCGATGGCGACCGGCGTTTCGGCAACGGCTGGTTGCTGCCCGCGGGCCCGTTGCGCGAGACACCGGCGCGGTTGACGGCCGCCGATGCCATCGTGGTGAATGGCGGCCGGGCGCTGCTCGACGGTGCCTTGAGCATGCGGCTCGAGGCGAAGGGCGCCCACGCATTGGTCGGCGGCGGTTCCAAGACCCTCGATGATTTCGCCGGTCACACGGTGCACGCCATCGCCGGGATCGGCCATCCGGAACGGTTTTTCAACATGCTGCGTGCGCATGGCATCGAAGTCACCGGCCACGCACTGCCTGATCACGCGAATCTGCAGCTCCGCGACATTTCCTTCGAGGGCGACCGTCCGGTGCTCATGACCGAGAAAGATGCCGTAAAATGCGAACGGCTGGCCGGGCCGCGCCATTGGTATGTACCGGTGACCGCGACCTTCGACGCCGGCGAGTCACAGAGGCTGGTCGAGGTCGTGACACGGGCGATTGCAGCGCGCGCGGCGCGCGGGTGAGGGTTTCATGGACAAGCGATTGCTCGAGCTGTTGGTCTGTCCGATCTGCAAGGGGCCGCTGCGCAGTACCGGCAGCGGGAATGCATTCGAACTCGTTTGCCGGCCGGATCGGCTCGCCTATGCAGTGCGCGCCGGTGTTCCCTCGATGCTGCCGGAGGAGGCGCGAGTGCTCCGCGCCGATGATCCGTTGCTCGGCCGCTGACTTAGCCCCGCCGCCAGCGCATGTTTCACGTCATCATCCCCGCGCGCTTTGACGCCTCACGCCTGCCGGGCAAGCCGCTGCTGCGCATCGGTGATCGTCCACTGATTCAATGGGTGTGGCAGTGCGCGCGGCAGAGCGGCGCCGCGTCCGTCATCATCGCCACGGACGATGCGCGCATTCTCGAGGCGGCGCACGGCTTCGGCGCCGACTGTGTGATGACCTCGCCGCAGCACGCCTCCGGAACGGACCGAATCGCCGAAGTCGTGCGCGCGCGGGGAATCGCGGCTGATCAGATCATCGTCAACCTGCAGGGGGATGAGCCCATGATGCCCGCGGCGGTGGTCAGCGAAGTCGCGGAGGCTCTGCGCGCACGGCCGCAGATCGATATCGCCACGGCGGTCGCGCCCATTTTGTCGTTGGCGGAATTTCGCGATACGAGTTGTGTGAAAGCGCTGCGGGCGCGCGACGGGCGGGCGCTGTATTTCAGCCGTGCCCCGGTGCCCTGGCCGCGCGACAGCGTCGCGGCGGGCGGGCCGACGCAATTTGCGGGCGCGTGGCGGCACATCGGGATTTATGCCTACCGCGTGCAAAGCCTGTTGAGGTTTGCCTCCTGGCCGCCGACGCCTCTCGAGCAAACCGAGAAACTCGAGCAACTGCGCGCGCTGGAGCATGGCATGCCAATCCAGTTGGTCACCTTGACCGAAGCGCCGCCGGCGGGCGTCGACACCCCGGAGGATCTCGAGCGCGTGCGGGCAAGCCTGGGGGGCTAGATCGGTCCCGGCCACATGCGCTTGAGCACGGCATCGCGCCGGATGAAGTGGTGCCACAGCGCCGCGAGGGCGTGAATCCCCGCGAGCGCGAACAAGGCATAGGCCAGATAGCCGTGCAGATCCTCGGTGGGTTCGAAGATCGCGCGGTCTTTGCGCACGCCAAAATGAATCGACAAGACGCCGAGATCGAGACTCCGGCCATGCCCGGCGTCCGCCATGCTTGACATCCACTCACTTTGCAGTACAAAGTATACGTATGCGCAGAGCTGACGCTAGAAAATACTACCTGCTTTTCGCCTGCGTATGTTGTCTGTCGGGCGCCGCCGGGCGTGCCGCTACGGCGGCCGATTCCGATGGGTTCGACGGGGTCGACGCCTACCGCGGTCGCGTGGTCTACCTGGACTTTTGGGCCTCGTGGTGTGCGCCGTGCCGGCAGTCGTTTCCCTGGATGCAGGCCATGCACGATGCCTATGCGCAGCAAGGCCTGACGATCATTGCCGTCAATCTCGATATCAACCGCGCCGATGCCGAGCGATTCCTGCAGCAATACAAGCCGCAATTCAACGTGCGCTACGACAGCCGCGGCGCGGCCGCGGAGCGGTACAGGATTCCCGGCATGCCCACCAGCATTCTCATCGACCGGCACGGTGTGACGCGCTTTAGCCATGTGGGATTTCGGCCCGTGGATCGCACGCAGTATGAGAACGAACTGCGCGGATTGCTGGCCGAGCACTGACGTAAATCGGAGATGCCATGAATCGCGGAATGATCTATTTGTCGGTCCTGGTGGTCGCCTCGAGCATCGCCTCGGGATGCACGGTGTTCGGTGTGAAGCCGTGGCAGCGCGACGTGCTCGCCCGGCCGGAGATGCAGCTCAATCGGGATCCGATCGATGCGGCGATCGATGATCATATGTACTTCAGCAAGGAAGCATCGTCCGGCGGCCGTTCATTTGCCGGCGGTGGCTGCGGATGCAACTGAAGCCGCAGCAGCCCGCGCGGTCATCGTCGGGGATGACGGCGCGGCGGCGATTGATGGTGGCGAGCTGCGCCTTGCTGAGCGCAACGGCCGCTCGCGGTCAGACCGGCCGGGCGGCGCCGGGCGGCGCCGGCTTGCTCGAGGATTGGTCCTTGGACTCCGCCTTGGCCTACTATCACGAGGACGGCCGCGTGCAGGCCGTCGAACCGGTGGTCGACGTCAGCAAGGTCTTTGCGGATGGTGAGGCGCTCAGCGTCAATTTCACGTTCGACGCGCTGTCGGGCGCGAGCCCCAACGGTGCGCTCACCAGCCGCATCGCGCAGACCTTTGCGTCGCCCTCGGGCAAGAGCCTGACTGCGGGGCGCCACATCTACACCATCGCACCGGGTCAATTGCCCGCCGACCCGAACTACAGCGACGGCCGAGTTGCCGTCGGCGCAAATTGGAGCGTGCCGTTGACGCGCGTGACGCAGGCGAGTCTCGGCGGCAAATTGTCCTACGAGGACGATTTTTATTCCGCGACGGTAAACGCCTCGATCGCGCACGACTTCAATGACAAGAACACCACGCTCTCCTTCGGCATCAGCAATGAGTTTGACGCCTTGAGCCCCATCGGCGGCGCTCCGGTGCCGGGGAGCAATTACGCGTCATTCGAGAAAACCGGCGGCAAGACCAAGGACGGCGTCGGCGCGTTGCTCGGCGTGACCCAGGTGATGACGCGCCGCTGGCTCACCGAATTCAACCTCTCGCTGGATCGATTCAAAGGCTATGAGAACGATCCCTACAAGATCACATCGGTCATCGACAGCGCGGGCAACACCACCGGCTATGTCTACGAGAGCCGACCGGATCAACGCACGCGCAAGAGCGCCTTCTGGGACAATCGCGTGGGCTGGGATACGCTGTCCGTGGCCGGGTCGGCGCGCTACATGAGCGATGATTGGGGCGTGCGCTCGGACACGGCGCAACTGCACCTGCGGTGGTCGCTGGCTGAACGATACATCGAACCCACCGTGCGCTGGTACCGCCAGACGGCGGCCGATTTCTACAAACCCTGGATCACGAGTACCGCCGCGCCGGTGTCGGGCTATGAGTCGTCGGATTCGCGCCTCGGGGCGTTTCATGCGCTGACCTACGGTGTCAAATACGCTGAGAAACTCTCCCCCTACCGGTTCCTGCCAAGTTCGGAATTCAATCTTCGGGTGGAGTACTATCAGCAGACCTTCAGCGAGCGGCTGGCCATGCCGCAGGCTCTGCAGGGCCTCGATCTCTATCCGGGGCTCAAGGCCATCCTCGTGCAAGCCGGGTGGCGGTTCTAGATCATGAGCGTTACAGGGTGGGATCGGAAACACGCGGCGACTCTGGCGAGGCGTTAACTCTTGAACCGAGAGGGCCGGGTCTCGTGGCCATCTGCTTCGAGGCCATGGCCTCGCCGTGCGAACTGCTGCTGCCCGCCTCGGAGGAGGCGTCGGAGCAGGCAGAGGCGCTGGATTTTGGGGCGCTGGTGGCGCGAGAAGCGTGGCGGGTCGAGAAAAAATTCAGCCGCTACCGACACGACAGCGTGACCGCCTGGATCCACGACCACCGCGGCGCGGAGATCACGGTTGACGACGAAACGGCGGCGTTGATCGAATTCGCGCGGCAATGTCATGAGTTGAGCGACGGACTCTTCGACATCACCTCGGGAGTCCTGCGCCGCGCCTGGAAGTTCGACGGATCGGACCGCGTTCCTGAGCCCGCGCGGGTTGCGGCGCTCCTGCCCTTGGTGGGATTCGACAAGCTCGAATGGCGCTCGCCCCGTTTGCGGCTGCCGGCCGGAATGGAGTTGGACTTCGGTGGGATCGGAAAGGAATACGCGGTCGATCGCGCTTACGAGATATTGGCGGCGCAGCGCGCGGCTCCCTTCTTGATCAATTTCGGCGGCGACTTGCGCGCCAATCGGGCGCCGCCGCATGGGCCGTGGCAGGTGGGCATCGAGCGGCCCGACACGGAGCGGCAGGCGGGCATGCTGCTCGATCTCGAACACGGCGCGCTCGCCACCAGCGGCGACTCGCGCCGCTACGTGTCAAGGGACGGCAAACGCTACGGCCACATCCTGGATCCCCGTACGGGATGGCCGGTGAAGCACGCTCCGCGCTCGGTGACCGTCGCGGCGAGCAGCTGCACGGAGGCGGGATTGCTGTCGACGCTGGCGTTGCTGCAGGGCGCCGACGCGCGGGCGTTTCTGGAGGGGCAGGGGGTGCGGTACTGGATCGGGTGATCAACCCTTCATCGCCAGTTCGATCGCCGCCAGCAAATCGGTGACGTCCTCCTCGGCATCGGACTCATTCACCAGGACCGCCCCGTGATGATCGAGGTCGAGTTTCGTGATGCCGGGGGTGTCTTGCTCGAGCCGGGCGAGCACGGCGGATTGCCGTTCGTATTTTCGCAGCAGGAGACGGCTCTGATCCTCGAGCCGCCGGTGCGACATGGCCTGGCGGATGGTGAAAGCCAGGTCGTCGGGGTGGCAGGGCTTCAAGAAAATCCGGTAGACTTCGCCCTCGTTGATCGCTTTGACGGCGGTTTCGAGGCTCGACTGACCGGACAAAATTATTCTGATGGTATGCGGATAGTCCCGGCGCACGATCGCCATCAGTTGCGATCCCGACATGCCCGGCATCTGTTCATCGGAGATGACGACGTCGACGTGTCGGCGCGCGAGCAGCTCCCGGGCCGCGGTGCCTGAGGTCGCCACGAGAAACTTCAACGGCTCGTGTCGGAGCGCCCGCGTCAAGCCATCGATGATATTCGGTTCATCATCGACCAGCAGCACGGTGGTGTCGGGAAACGCGGTGTCCATAGGTTCAGCTCGTTACTTGCACACGAAAGGGCTCGACGACGCCGACGCCGCCGGCGATGGTGGTCAGACGAATGATCAACGTTCGGGTGACTTCGGTGCCCGCCGGAACCAAACGAATCCCCTGAGGGCTGACGAGGTCCTCATCCAGAATCATGCCGATTGCCAGATCCCGCAATCGGATGCTCCGGATCAATGTTTCCTGCTGGATGGTCGACAGGCTTGGAATCACCGTCAGCACGGCGTCCGGCAGTCCGAGTTTCGCCGCGATCAAGGTGTGCACGGCGCCTTCACGGGTCGCGCCGCGCGCGACCAAGCGATCGTACTCGAAGCAGGTGCGCAGCAATAGCTGGCCGACACTGCGAACGTCCCAGCGGCTGATCTCCTTCGGCAGGCCGGTGAAGTTCAACGGACCGAACTGAGCGGTGACGATGGCGGCCACATCCTCGAGGCGGGGTATGGCCGCGAGCAACTTGCTCGCCACATGGGGATGCGACTCGTAGAGCTGTTTTTCCGCGTCCGTCAAGGACTGGCCGCCGTCGACCTTGAGTATCATGTCCTTGGGCAGCGCCACACAGCCGATTTGCGACACGAAGGCCGCGAGGCCCCATTGCCATCGTTCGGCCAATCCCAACGCCCTGGCCAATTCGATGGTGTAACGCTGCAGCCGGCCCGCGCGGCCGGAAGCGGCCGGACTCACCATCCCGAGGATCTCGATCAACATCTTGACCGCGCCGCTCAGTGTTTGTTCGAGGAGGATCTTTTCGCTGATGATCAGCTGGTGTTGCTTGAGGCCTTCCGCCACTGCCGCGAGCAGCTGCTCGGGAGGGCACGGCTTGCTCAAGAAGCGGTAGATGTGGCCTTCATTGACCGCCGCGATGGCGGCTTGAATATCCGACTGACCGCTGAAGATCATCCGTACCGCATCGGGTTCCTGTTCGCGGACCTTGGCGAGAAACTGCGCGCCGTTCATCGCCGGCATGCGCATGTCGGCCACCACCAATCCAAAGGGCCCTTCCTCGCGCAGTGCCCGCAGGCCGTCGATGGCGCCGCCGGCGGTTCGCAGATCCACCTGTTTGCGCAGCGTGCGCTGGATCGCTTCCAGCACATTCGGTTCGTCGTCGACGAATAGGACCCGTTCGCTCATAGGACGGCTCGTGGGCTGTCGAGGGCAGCCAAAGCGGCGTGCCACTGCGGTAGCCGATTTTCAAGCCCCAGATTCTCCAGAAACCCCGGTTCAAGACCGAAAGCGGTCGATTCGGATCTTGCCGCCGCGCCGCGCTCGTGGGTCAACCGGTCCGCGAGATGAATGATTCCGGGCAGCCCCAAACCGGTCGTCGACGCACGGCCCGGCACATGGTGGAACGCGACCGCCTCGACGATGGAATTGGGGAACCCCCAGAGACCCAAGAGATAGGCGCCGACCTCGCCATGGTGCAACTCCATCTGTGCGAAGTTATCGCCGGTCGAGGCGACTCTCGTCGCGATCACGACCTTGCCGACATCATGCAAGAGGCCGGCCAGGAACGCCTCTTCGGCTTTGGCTGCCGGCAGCTTCTCGGCGAGCGCGATCGCGCGCGCGGCCAGGGCTGTCTGCTGACTGTGCTTCCACAAGGCTTCCAGACTGAAACCGGCGATCTTGCTGGCCGCGCTGCTTTGAAACACGCCGTGACCCAGCACCAGGGCGCCCAAGGTGTTCAATCCCAGGTAGGTCACCGCGCGCTCGGCCGACACCACCGCGTGGCGGGCGCCGAAGAAAGCGGAATTCACCAGCTTCATGATATTCGCAGTCATCGCCGCGTCGCGCACGATGATGCGGGAGGCGTCGGCAACGGACGCCGCTGGGTTCTGGATGCAGGCCATGATCTCTTGAAAGGCCTGCGGAGGACTCGGCAGGCTCCCGACCTCGCCGACCAATTCGGCCAGCAGCTCGCTGCTCAACAGGCCCTTGAGCGTCTGCGTTTGGGCGATGGCCGCTTTGAGGGCGCCGACGTCGGAGGGCTTGGCGAGATAGATCTGCGCGGTGCCCACCGAGCGCATGATCGAATCCGGGTCGGCGTAACCTGACAACACCAAGCGCACGGTCTGCGGATACAGATTCTTGACCTCCGCGAGCAGCTGCCAACCGTCCATTCCCGGCATGCGCATGTCCGACACGATGACGTCCACGGGCGATTTGGCGAGGCTTTCGAGCGCCGCGGCGCCGCTCGAGACGAATTTCATGCTCCACTCGCCGCGCATGCCGTGCAGGGTGCGCTGCATCGCCTGCAACACATTCGGCTCGTCATCGACGAACAAGATTCTGGTACTCATGCGGCAACTTTCTGCAAAGACTCCGCGTGTTCGGGCGCCTGGATCGGCAGACGCACGAAGAACGTCGTGCCAACGCCGGATTCAGTCGCAAACCGCAGAGTCCCGCCGTGTTTTTTGACGATGACACTGTGCGCGATGGCGAGTCCCTGCCCGGTGCCCTTGCCGACCTCTTTGGTGGTGAAGAACGGATCGAAGATCTTGTCGCGAGCGGACTCGGGGATCCCGGTGCCGGTATCGCCGATGGAGATTTCGACCTGGGTGTCATCCAACCGGGTACGGATGGTGATCTTGCCGAGTGTTGCGGTGTCCTTCACCACATCCTCGATCGCGTGAGCGGCGTTCACGATCAGGTTGAGCAGCACCTGGTTGATTTCGCCCAAATGACACTCGACCGGCGGCACGTCGCCGAACTCGACGTCGACCTCGGCGACATAGCGGTATTCGTTGCGCGCAATGACCAGCGTGCTGCGGATCGCTTGATTCAGATCCGCGATGGTCTTCTGCGCCTGGTCAGGATGGGCGAATTCCTTCATCGAGCGCACGATGGTCGCGATGTTGCCGAGGCCTTCGATGGAACTGTCGATCGCGATGGGCGCGTTCTCCATGATGAAATCCAGATCGATGGACTTCTCTGCCTCGACCGCCCGCTGCACCGCCGCGGGCAGATCGCCGCTCGATTGCGCGACGTTGAGCAGATTGCGGTAGGCATCGATCACCACGGCAAAATCGGCAATCGAGGAACGCAGGAACTGCGCGTTATCGGAAACGAATTGAACCGGCGTATTGATCTCATGCGCAACCCCGGCCGCCAATCGGCCCACGGATTCGAGCTTTTGCGCGGCCGCGCGTTCGCGGCCCATGCGCCTGAACTCGGTGATGTCGAGCATCAGTCCGCGCAATATCTTGGAACCCGATTCACATTCGCAGGTGCCGGTCCAACGCATTTCGGCGTGCCGGCCGTCGCGCAGCGACACCGCAGTCACGAATTCGAACGGTCCGTTGCCGCACTCCTCGAAGCACTGCCGAACTTCTTGGTTCGTTTCGCGCGGAAGAAATACATCGAGCGCTCCGGGCTGCCGCCAGGTGGCCTCGGGGATGCCGGAATCCACCATGGCGAGGGCGCCGATGTAGGGAAACGCGCCGGAGGTCAGATCCAGGGTGAACGGAATGGCATTGGTGCTTTCCGCCACCAGCCGAAACATCTCCCGGCTTTGTTCGAGCGCACGCGTGCGGTCCGATACCAGATCTTCGAGCCGTTCGTGCTCGGTCGAAACCAACTGGGCGTGCTCCGCGGAGACACGATTCAATTCCATCACCATGCGATTGAACGCCTGGGCAAGAGCGCCGATTTCGTCCTTTGCCAGGTCATCGACACGGGCATGCGACGGATCGCCCCCGGCCATGCGGCTCGCCGCAGCGGTGATCCGCACGAGGCGCAGCGTGATACGCCGCGACAAGTGCGCGGCCAGGAACAGCGCAAACAGCACCGCGCCCGCACCGATCACCACCGCCATCCAAACATACTGGCGGCCGAGTTCCTCGCTGGGAAGCGTGGAGAAGCTCAAGTAGAGCCGCCCCTGGCGTCCGGGCGGAGACTTGAAATCCAGGACCGGTGCGACCGCGAGCAGGTGGTGCGCATCGGCGATCGGATCCGCGTTGCCGGGTGGCAGCCGTTCAGGCCTCAGCCCGCGTCCCGCGATGAGCTCGCCATCCTCCGAATAAACCCCGATGCCGTCCACATCGCGATCCGACGCATAGGCATCGAGCAGTTCCCGGGCAGCGGGACGATCGTGCTGCGCGATGACCGGCCGCAACTGCAGTTGCAGGCGTTCGGCGATGCGGGTCGATCGCTCCTGCAACGCCGTGCGGGCCAGATGACGGAACATCGTCGTGAGCGTCATGGTCGAGATGGCCGTGGTCGTCACCGTCAGGAATGCGAACACCAGCATCAACTGCGTGCGCACGGTGAGATTTCGCAGGTAACGAGTGTTCGTCGCGATGGGCATAAAGGAGATTTAACCAAAGGCGTGTCCGACCGTACGGGTTATTCGTCACGATTTGACAAAGATATTCCCACGAGGGAATAGGTGTTGCCGGGCCGGCTATCCGTTCAATCGGTACTTGCGCATTTTTTCCACCAGTGTGGTCCTGCGCATTTGCAGCAGTCGTGCGGCCCCCGCCACCCCGCCGGCGGCTTCGAGCAGTGCTTCCCGGATCAGCGTCATTTCGACCCGCGACAAGTAATCCTTGAGGTTCAGGCCGCCGGGCGGCAACGACTGCTCCTCCTCCACAGTGGGGGGCAAAGCGGCCGCGCTCGATTCGAGGGTCGCCTGCGCGCCAGCATCACCGGCAACGCTGTCGGCGGCGTCCAAGCATGCGCCTTGTCGGCGATAGCGTTCGGGGAGGTCCCGGGCATGCACGACCTGTTCCGGATGGAGGATCGACAAGCGCTCGAGCAGATTCGACAGTTCGCGCACGTTGCCAGGCCAGTCGCAGCGGCTCAACGCTTCGATCGCGTCCCTGCTGAGACTCATGACCGGTCCCTTGAGCTGAGTCTGCTGCTCGCGCAAGTTCTTGATGAGAAAGGGCAAGTCGCCCAACCGTTCGCGTAGCGGCGGAATCTGCATCGGAAAGACATTCAATCGATAGAACAGATCCTCGCGAAACGTGCCGGCGATCATCTGCGCTTCGAGATCGCGGTGGGTCGCAGCGATGATGCGCACGTCGCAGTCGATGGTGTGGTTGCTGCCGACGCGCTCGAAGCTGCGTTCCTGCAGCACACGCAGCAACTTGACCTGCATTTGGACCGACATATCGCCGATTTCATCGAGGAATAGGGTGCCGCCCTCGGCGTACTCGAAGCGCCCGACGCGCGTGGTCAGCGCGCCGGTAAAAGCGCCCTTCTCGTGGCCGAAGAGTTCACTTTCGAGCAGATCCGGTGGAATGGCGCCGCAGTTCACCGGTACGAAGGCGTGACCGGCGCGGCTCGAGAGGTCGTGAATGTATCGCGCCACCATGCCCTTGCCCGTGCCGGTCTCTCCGAGGATCAGCACGGTGCTGTCGACGGGTGCGACCTGGTCGATCAAGCGCAGGATGGCCAGCATGGCGGGCGATTCACCGCACGGCCTGAACTGATGCTTTACATCCCTCATAGGTCGACAAAATAGCGCCTCGGGCGCAGGCCCGCGAGTACGCGCGTCGCAGCTCTCGGCGAACCTATTCCTAAATCGATTTAACTCTTGGGCTAAATCGAGGAATCCCGCCGGCGGCGCCCTAGGCGGTCTTTTTGCGCCAATGCAGCCGCGGCGCCCGACGAGCTCATGGAGCGGCGTTCAGCACGTCCGGGCCCGCCGTCTTGGGCGGCTGGCTCGGCAGCACCGGCGGCGTCCCCGGCGGCGGGTTCGTGAGCAGGGCCGGCGATGCTGCCGGCGGCGCCGCAGGCGGCGGGGCCTGGGACGCGTCCTGCGCGGCGCCCTGCGCCGCGTCTTGTGCCGCGTTCTGCGCAGCCTCTTCGAGCACCAGGACGACGACGCGTCGATTCGCGTTGCGCCCTTCGGCCGTGTCGTTCGACTGGCGCGGACGGAATTCACCGAAGCCGACGATTTCCAGCCGCAGCGGATCGATGCCCTGCTGCATGAATTGATGCACGACGCTCGCGGCACGGGCCGCCGACAACTCCCAGTTGGAAGGGAATGCCGCGGTTTTGATCGGCCTGTCGTCCGTGTGCCCTTCGACGCGGATCGGATTGGGGAAGGGCTTTAGGACCTGGGCCAGTTTGTTGAGCACGGGTTCGGCGTCCGCCGAGAATTCGCCGGCGCCGCTTGGAAACAAGACGTCGGCATTGATTTCTATTTCCAGCCACAAGTTCTCGCGACGCACCGTCACCAGCTTGGCATCGATCAGAGCCTGCATGGAATCCTGCACGTCGCGCTGCATCCGACCGAGCGCCCCGGGCGGTTCGATCGATTCGGGCCGCGCAGGATCCGCGTTCGAAGCCGTCTTCGCACTCGGTGCCGTGATCTTGATCAGCGCGGTCGGCGTGATGCCGGTCAACCGCTTATCGCCGCCCTTGCCGGGTTCCCGGTCGCCGATCTGGATCGGCCGCGTGCTGGTCGGTGCGCCGTTGAACGCGGCGATCATCGAGTCGGACAGCACGCGAAATTTTCCATCGTTGATGGATGACACGGCGTACATGACGGTGAACAGCGCGAACAGCAGTGTGACGAGGTCGCCGTAGGGAATCGCCCAGGCTTCGTGGTTCTGATGCTCCTCGTGTTTCTTTTTTCGCGCCATGTCGTCCTACTTGTGGTGGAAGTAACCCTGAAGCTTCGACTCGATATTGCGCGGGTTCTCGCCCTGGGCGATCGCGATGATGCCCTCGATCGCCATGGTCCGCATCTGCGACTGACCATGGATCACCGACTTCAGCTTGTTGCTCATGGGCAGAAACAGCAGATTGGCAAACGCAATGCCATAGATGGTGGCAATGAACGCGGTGGCGATGCCGTGCCCGAGCAAGGAGGGATCGTTCAAGTGCGACATCACCGCCATCAAGCCCATGACCGCGCCGATGATGCCGAGGGTGGGGCAGTAAACCCCCATGGATTCGAACACTTTGGCAGCCTGCGTGTCGAAATGCTCCCGGGTGTCCAATTCGATTTCCATGCTGGAGCGAATCGCGTCCGGTTCGCCCCCGTCAACCAGGGATTGCAGGCCTTTCTTGAGGAAATCGTCCTTCTCCGTCTCCACCGCCGATTCCAATCCAAGCAGTCCCTGCTTGCGGGCTATGTTGCTCCAGTCGACGATTTTCTTGATCATCGCGGCCGAATCGACCGCGGGCGGCATGAATACCCAGGAGATGATCTTCCACGCGCGCATGAAGGTGGCGAGCGGCGTCTGCACCAGACTCGCGGCGAGCGTTCCGAGAATCACGATGACGAAGGCCGCGCTGCCGAGCAACGCGCTCGGGCTCGCGCCTTTCAAGATGGTGCCGCCGATGATTGCGATGAGTGCGAGCACGATGCCGACGACGCTTAAGATATCCATGGACTAGTTCGGCCGCAGCCACTCCGACAGGCGTGCGCGCAAACGCACCAATGCCTGGCCGTGAATCTGGCAGACGCGGGATTCGGACACATCGAGAACTTCGCCGATCTCGCGCAAATTCATTTCTTCGTCATAATAGAGCGACAGGACCAGCTTTTCGCGCTCCGGCAGCCCCTTGATCGCGGTGGCCATCGCGTCGCGAAAGTCCGAATCTTCGACACGCTCGAGGGGACCCGGCTGCTGGTCGCGCGCGTGATCGGCCGGGCTCGAATCATCGTCGTTCGAGCGCATTTGATCGTAGCTGAACACCCGGCAGGAGGCCGCGTCCTGCAGCAGCTTGTGATAGTCCTCGACGGACAAGTTCATGCCGGCGGCGATGTCCGCGGGATTCGCGTCCTGACCCGCGGTGTTTTCAATCTTGCGCACGACCTCGGCCAGCTCGCGCATGCTTCTGTGCACCGAGCGCGGAGTCCAGTCGGACTTGCGCACTTCGTCGAGCATGGCGCCGCGGATCCGGATGCCGGCGTAGGTTTCGAAATTGGCGCCCTTGTCGGCGGAGTAATGCTTCGCCGCATCGAGCAGACCGATCATGCCGGATTGAATCAAATCGTCGACTTCGACGTTCGGCGGCATTCTACTGACCACGTGATAGGCAATGCGTTTGACCAGATCGGCATGTCTCAACACCAGATCCTGCTGCGGGATCTCATTGACCGGGACGCCTTGGTCCACGACCTTGGCCACCGCGCGTTGGTTCGAATATCTTGTGCTTGCTCTCATTGCAATACCGTCAGGGAGCCGAGCTCGGCCCCTACCATTCGCTCAACAAAGAATTCAAGGTGGCCTCTTGCCCCTTGGGGTACCAGCCACTTATCGGCAGTCGACGCCAGCTTCTTGAGGGCGATTGATGAAATAGAAGCGGGGTATGCATCGACGACCGCGGTCTGGTGCTGCACCGAACGCCGCAAGTACTCGTCAAACGGTATGCAACCGGCATACTCCAGCCCAACATTGAGAAACCGGTCGCAAACCTTGGAAATTTTCTTGAACAGCTCGACGCCTTCCCCCGATCGGCGGGTCTGGTTCGCCAGAATCTGAAAGCGCTGCACGCGATGCTCACGGCTCAACACCTTGATGAGCGCGTAGGCGTCGGTGATGGAGGCGGGTTCGTCACACACCACCACGACCACGTGATGGGCGGCCTCGCTGAAGGTGGTGACGCTCTCGTGCAAACCCGCCGCCGTATCGATGATCATGACTTCCACCTTGTGGTAGAGATCGCTGAAAGCGCGGATGATCCCGGCCTGCTCGGCCGCGGAGAGGTTGGCCATGTGCTTGACGCCGGAGGAGGCCGGTACTATTTGAAGACCGTGAGGCCCCGTGATGATGGCGTCCTCCAGCAAGCACTCGCCCTTGATGACATGACCCAGGTGAAAGCGCGTATGCAGTCCGAGCAGCACATCGACGTTGGCCATGCCCAAGTCTGCGTCGAGCAGCATCACGTTTCGTCCCTGAGCGGCGATGGACACGGCAAGATTGACCGAGACCGTGGTTTTGCCGACACCGCCCTTGCCGCCGGTGACGGCGATCACCTTGACCGGGCGCGTCGCATTGAGTTCAGCCAGCAAGTCGGCGCGAGTCGGCGAGAGTCGTGTTTCAGACATGAGCGTGTGCTCCTCCGAAGTGACGGACAAAGGAAGCCGGGTCGCGCACCGCGGCCCTGCCTGTTTTTAGAGCGGCCGCGGTGCGCACCAGCCACACCCGCCGTTGATGCGCCGTGTGCAGGTCTTCCGGCACCCGCTGCCCGTTGCAGAGATAGGCGATTTTCAGCCGATGACGCACCGCGGTTGAGATCACCGCGCCGAGGCTCGCCGCCTCGTCCAACTTGGTCAGGATGCAGGCGGTCGGAGCCGCCCGCGCAAAGGATCGCACGATCTCATCGAGCGCGTTGCCTTCGCCTTGAGCGGGCAATGCCAACAGCACGCGCGCGGCCGGTGCGCCCGCCCGCAGCGCCGAGAGCTGCTCGGTGAGCCGGGTGTCGCGCGGACCCATGCCCGCGGTGTCGATCAAGATCAGTTTTTTCGATTTCAGCCGATCCAGGATTTGCGACAAATCCTTGCCGCTGTTCGCGGCATGCATCGGCACACCGAGCAGGCGCGCGTAGGAGGTGAGCTGATCGCGCGCGCCGATTCTATAGGCGTCGGTGCTGACCAGCGCCAGATTCTCATTGCCGTGCCGCATGCACCAGCGCGAGGCGAGTTTGGCGATGGTCGTGGTCTTGCCCGCTCCCGTGGGGCCAACGATCGCCATCACTCCACCCGTCACACTGGCAAGATCGCGGACCACCGGCAGGTACCTGAGCAGCAGCGCCAGCGGAATATGCGCCGGGTTTTCCAGCCGGCTGCGCGGCGGCGTGCGCGCCGCCAACACCGTCGCGACATCGGGTGCAACGTCCATGGCGAGGAGTTCTTCGAGGACCCGCGCCTTGTCCGGATCCCGCAGGCGCTTGTCGTTCCACGTCATGCCCGCGAGGCCGGTCTCGAGCAGTTGTCGCAGACCCGCCAATTCGCGCTGCATGGCGCGGAACTCCAAATCCAATCGGCCCGCGGCCGGCGCAGTTGCACGGACCACGGCCGCCGCAGGTAAAGGGCCGACCGCGGGCACCGGCGCGGCAACGCGGGCGGGCGGGGTCGCGCGCACCGGCGCAGCGGCGCGAGTGGGCGCGGTAGCACGAGCGGGCGCGGCGACGCGAGCAGGCGGGTTCGTACGCACTGGCGCGGCGGCGACTGGCGGTACGGGCCTCACCGGCCGTACCGGCGCAGCGGCAGCCACAGGCGCAGGCGCGGCGCGTGCCGGCGGCTCGAGGGTCGCCGGCTCCGGCGTTCGCGGCCGGCTCACCTGGGCGAACAATGCCTGGTCGTAATCGATGGCGGCAATGACCTCGATCCCGTGTTCGGTGCGGCGGCTCGAGAGAATGACGGCATCCGCGCCCTGCTCGGCGCGCGCCTGCGCCAAAGCGGCGCGCATGGTCGTCGCGACGTAACGTTTAATCTTCATATGATCCTCAGTTCGTCAAACAACATCTTCATCGGCCGACCGCGGCAATCACCCGGATGCGGCGATTTTCCGGAATCTCGTTATAGGCAAGCACGGAAAGCGACGGCGTCGAATGCCGCATCAAGCGCGCGATCCACGGCCGGATCTTCGGTCCCACCAGGAGCACG
>Ga0116227_10010074_pt1 | contig 16728 bp, 8 predicted proteins | sample S1TSphgellanicum_FD_89693 | JGI IMG/M metagenome (GOLD analysis project Ga0116227, IMG submission 89693) | Host-associated microbial communities from peat moss isolated from Minnesota, USA - S1T2_Fb - Sphagnum magellanicum MG | ecosystem: Host-associated > Plants > Peat moss > Unclassified...
ACAAAATAATTTAACCAAATTTAGCTAGGTATTAGATATGAAAGTAAAAAAAAACAGAATCCTTTTATATTCTTGGCTTCATAATGGAACTTATCATAAAAATCTAGCAATTTGAAAAAATAATTTCAAAATCTGATGAATTTGGGTGATTTCATGAAGAATGCTCTGTATAGGTCAAAATCACATTTTCTAGGTCAAAATTTGATGAAAATTCACCAATATAAAAAAAAAACACAAAAAATCAATAAAAGAACGATGGTTAGAACCATCCCAGGGGAGACAAAAAGGGGGAGGCCAAAGAAAGGCCAAAAAGATGCACAGCCCAAAAAAAAGGGACAGAACTAGTCTCTCTCATGTTAAAAAGTTATCTCACCCATGGCCCCTCTTATGTCACCAACATGCAAATCATGAAATCTAATAGTAGTGGGAGGTCTAGAACAAGCATCACCTACTAATGCAATCTTCTTTTCTATAGTAAAAGCCAAAGCACGTTAGAAATCAATACTAACACATTACTTGAAAAATTGAATGCAAAAAGACAAGGATAAATGACCTTTCGATTGTTTATCATGGAAAATACGAGCACCCTGCTAAGGAGACCATATTTAGCATCCTTAGCACATGTGGGGTGCACATTAGTCTTTTATTTTTGGTGAAAAATCACCAAAACCCAACACCTTTTTTTTTTAAAAAAATATTTTCTCACAAATGCCCTTTTTTGGAAAAACAATTTGCCTAAAAGGGACATGAAATTGTTCTTTTGGGGAAGGTGTCACCACACATATGCCTATTAACGACAATTTTAACTGTTCCTTGAAATAAAATTGCAAGTAAGTCAAATATTTTATGCCACCTCTTGATTTCATGTGCACAAAATATTCTTTTATTATAGTTTAATTTGCCATTAGAAACATGTTTAACATTATCAATAATTTATATTCTTTTATTTATAAATTTTCCCATTAATAGTATCATTGATAATCATATTTGCACCGTGATTTTCCAAGTGTACTTTTCAAAGTTCTTATAGTTGATTGACTATCTAGGATAAAACAGCCCATCACCAAACATTTTTCAATATTTTTCTCATTCCTTAACCAAATTGATTAATTTTTGTGTCATTAAACATGCAAATCAAAAAGTTACAAAAGTTCTTTGAATGTTAGAAGTAAAGGAATCCAAAATAAAGGAGCAATGCATAAAACACAAAAAGAAAATGAGCAATAATTTGTTCCAATTTTTTTGAAAAAATAGCTTTAAACCCTTTTTTATTCCAACCTCATCATAACTTCTTCATTTTTTGTTGGATTTGAGTGATTTAAAACGTGATGGGTGCACCGAGGGTTTACAAAACTTTGTAATCTAGAGCCAAAGATGCACTCAAGTTCAAAATCCTAATATGTTTTTACTCACTCATCATCGAACACTGAATTACACTAAACACCCCATATCTTGCCCATTTTTTCACCAAATTGAGAGATTTTTGTAGTGTTGGAAGTGCTAAGTGCAAGGCTAAAAAGCTAATGAACAATGTGTGAAGATTCAACTTCATTTGAGTTCTTAAATTTTGACCCACAAGCCTATCTACCTTATTCCCCTTTTTTTTTAGTAATGTAGTCCCTTGATTTGTTGTCTTAAACGTTAGACCATTAGGTTTTAATCCATTTTGGGTGGGGGGAGGAGGGAGGGAAGGGGCTACATTGGGATGATCCTTTTTGTTTATGTTTACAAACTTACTAGCTTTAAAATGTTGTAAACATTTTAAAGCTAAAACTAATAACAATGTATCATACCACTTTTTATTATCATACATAACTTTAATGTACTCATGATAATGCCATGCATCAAAACTTAATTAAACCCTATGTCATGAATTTTTCAAGCCTATTTTGGTTTTGTGAACAACAGGATATACATGACTTGGATTAATGATAAAATGGATTAACATGTTGTTGCACATTGATGGCAACAATGTCTTAGAAATCGTTATTTTACTACCCTAGGATAAGAAATAATGTTTAAATATGGCCACTATTTTCAAAAAATTCAAATATTGAATAAAAAATGGTCAGAAATGAAAAAAACATGGAACAAAATATTTTCATTTCATTTTTTCTCTCACTAAGATGTAAAAATTCACCACAAAGAAAGATGTTTTAAATGTTTTAAACTAATTAATGAATGGATTTAAATGGACCAAATGTTCATCAAGTAACATGACTTTTAATGATGATGACCTACAAAACTTTTCTTTATTTCAAAAAAGAAGGGGAAAAAATAATATGAAAATAAACAAAAGAAAAAAAATAATGATACAGTTCACAATCAAATGCAAGGCCAAATATGCCATGGTTCATTATTTAACACAGTAGATGAGGAATTTCCATGTTCAAGGACAAAGGTAGAAGACATCCTTCACCTACCAACAATAAATGACATATTTAAAGTGGTAATGGGTGAAAGGTTCATATTAAGTGGTGGTAGTCGAAAAATAGCCAACCCCATGTGACGCACCCCCAAGCTCTTTAATGGATTCAAATGTGAGTCCAAACTGAAGATAGTGGAAAAGCAAAGAATCGAGGCACACTCCCTAGCTTGCAACACTTTGAGGGGTAGAAGGGCGTGCTGGAGCTCCGAAATGGGACTAGGAAAAGTTACAAGCATTAACTACTCACATGAACCTGCACAAAACTAACACAAGGTGGTTAATGCATAATTGGAGCACTTTTGGTGTTAGGATGTGCCACGGGCAACTTGGACTCACAAGACTCACCACGGCCCGGACTTGGGGGAAGCCACCACCTTCCCCCTTATAGTATATTCTATGTCTCTCCATGAGGCCCACATCCAAATGGCTTTTTGTCCTAGAACTCCCAAGTGTGAGTCCTGAAATTGCCAAGGTTAGGACTTTCGTGACTTTGGGGCCCCATAACTTTTTGTGTAAACCTCTAATTGAGATGAAGTCTAAAACAAAGTAATAGCCCTCGTTGAGATCCTTTTCAACAGTATGTCACACGCCACTTGCACCCAAGGAAATTGAGTCAATTCCTGACTTTTAGTGGTTGGGAGTCAAACTTCCAATTTGACTCTCGGCTTTCTTTTGGCCATAACTTGTGTTTTAGATGTCCAAATGAGTCATGCAAGCCCATTTTAGACATTTACATTTCAATAGCTTTTCAATGGTATGAAGGATTCCTTGCTCCATTGGGTTTTGACCCTTGTAATCACTCTCTGAACATTCGGGAGTCCACCAGGACTCCAACTCCCAACATGGGAGTTCACTTGGGAATGTGAAGGTTTTTTCCCTCACACTCTTTTGCACTCCCAAGGGCATGAGAATACGACTCTCGGGCTTAATCTTGGCCCACACCCTTGCAAGCCCTTTGCCTTGGTCATGAGCTCAAGGCTAAGGTTGCGACACCATGATTATTGTTCAACTAAAGATTATGGAGATTTACAACTTTTGTAACATAACTAAAACTTTTGTCTACAATAAATGGTTAAGGTCGAAAGTAGCATGGACCTTCAAGGCCTTTCATTCCCCACACATTATTGGCACAAAGTTGTAAAAACCCAATGGCTCATTTATGTAAACAATCATAGATTTCTATCACTATGAAAAGGAAATGATCTTTCAAGTGGCAATCTTAATAACTCCTTTTCTTTGTTTGGGCTACCTTTAATGCTAGAAAACCATGTGTAAAAAATGCATGGGCCAGAAGATTTGCACAAATGGGATCTACAATAATAATGTCTACAAAGGTTTTGAACCCATCTTTAAAAAGGACATTATCAACATGACATTTAAATGTTTAAAGAATGAAAGAAGGAAGAGCATGCAAATGCTTCTAAACCACATGAAAGCCAATTTCTTATTCAATGCAAAGACATCATTAATGGTGTCATATATCCCGATGTGTTCATTATCATGTGAACATTGTAGAAATTGATACCCAAAAGATCAATGGGATGAAATGCAAACACAACAAAGGAGGCTTGTGACTAAGGGATGAATACTCAAAGTTGAATTCGCAAAGAGATGGAGAAAAATGTTTATGACAAACAAAACGTCATTTGGATTGTTTGAATTGTGAACTAAGCACTTGAACATGAAAGGATGCGAACTTGATGGATGTTAACATCATGTCCAAAGGTTAGTGCAAACATTCTAAAATGGAGTTTTGAAGTCATTTATACATTTACACTTGCACGGAGTGTAAATAAATTTCAATATGGGATTTACACTCACACACAATGTAGGTCCCAAACCATTTACACACACAACACTGGTCCAAATGCCATGAAACCAAGCCAATGCACCCCTCCTCCTCAGAACTTTCCAAAGAGACCAAGAATGCAATCTGAAGCATCCCAGTTCAGTGGATTTCATAAGTACAAACAAAACAAGACAAACAAACAACCTTCCTTCATAGATAGATATTACACACTTCTCAAGACTGTGTATTGTATAAGTACAAAGATTTACGTAAATTAAAATTGGAAATGCATAGGTATAACTAATTAAAAACTTATCAACTGCTTAAAAAGTTTTATCTTCAACTAATTAACTATCCATCAAATGTATACAAAGCTAGCCTACTTGGCAACATTTTAAAAAATCCAACTTATTTTACTTGAAGAACTTGGACTTTGTTTTTTTTTTAAAGGTTCCAGGTTTAGTTCTGGTTCTAGCAAAAGCTTAGTTCTAGAGTCTGGATTTTGTGTTGGTTCCATCAAGAAATTGAAACTGAACCTCTTGGGTTTGACACTCCAAATTGAGGAATCCACCAATTCTGGTTGTCTACCAATGTTGTGTGGGTAGGGTAGATATGCCCATCACGTAATTACACCTAATAATTGAGCAGAGCAATAGAATAGGGACAGACCGATTAGGGTTTGAGGTATAACCCGATTAGCATTCAAGTTGTACTCTGTGACCAAACACTTGGTCTAAAACATATATGTTCAAGAATTTTGCCACCCACCATCAGATGATTCTCTTTTGTGTTTGATAATGGGAAAAAATTAACTGTCTTATGCACCCATTGTGACCCAGTTGGAATAATACAATGTTTGGAAATGGGGGAAAAAATGGGCCAATTAGGCACCCAATGTGTTTAATTTGGAATAGTGAGTGTTTGGTGATGGGAAAAAAATTGTGTCACTTGGAGCACCCACTCAGTCCATGAAAAATAACAAGTGTTTGGTTTAGGGTGTAAGTTAACCCAAATAAGAAAAATATTCACTCCCATTAAAATAAAGGATTGTTTGGCAATGGAGGTGATCTCATACAATTATAAAGGATTTAGAGTTTAGGCTCCAAATCTAAAATACACAAACATAACCTAAAAATTAATATGTAAAATATCAAATGTGGATACCAAATTCAAAAACATTGAAATTTTTTTGGAGTCCTAGTAGTTAGGATGTCAAATAATTATGGTTCTCATAGATTTCAACAAGATGCAACCCATCATAACATGTGCTTTACACCTCCAACTTGCACATCAACTTTAGATATTGATTTAGTTCAGGAGGACTTTGAAAGTTTCTGTAAACTAATTTCTTTTACATCAATCTAAGAAAGTCATGCACTTTTGAATATCCAAATCCTAACATAATTCTTACAATTTTGGAATATATATAAGTGATTGAATTGTGTATTTCTTGTAGGTCCAAAGTGTACTATGTTAACTTGCTAGAGATTGGGGCCACAAAGCAAAACACTATTGTGATACCAGCCAATGTACATTGTAGGCAATGAAATGGGATGTTTGATTAACTAGCACCAGAAGGTAAATAACATGCCTATACTTGCACCACAACAAAAAATGTAGCAAGGTTGAACAAGGCACATGGACAACTAAGTCTTTGGAACAAGCAATGGATGCGATGGAAAAAGGAAAATATTTTTAATGAATCCTAGTAAGTATTGACACATTTCTAGAACATTTTTTTAAAATCGTTTGAATGGGAAAACAAGGAAACAAAGGTCATAAGGTCTGTTCATCAAGAAAGAGGATGTAGCAATGGTGGCTTGGACACCATGTATGCAACAATGTGAATTGTCCATTACCTCACACGAATTCAAAATGAAAGTGGTAAAACTTACATAGATTAAACTAACCCCATTCAAACATGGAATTCCTGGGAACACCTAGTGATATTGGTTCAAACATTGTTAACTAGAGTTAAATATTCAACTTGTGAAAGGACTTGAGATATTAAGGCACAAGGTTTGACAAGTGAATTGTGTAATTCATTTTATCAAAACCTACAAACATTATACATTTAGCAATAATACAATGAAAATCACATATGGAATTTAAATGAAATAAAGATTTAAGCGAGATCATAATTAGGTGCAAGGGTTTTGGTGAAAAAAGGTTTCCAACATGTTTATAACACCATTCCTAGATCCAAGGAATGGTTAATAATCAATTTTGTTGTAGATGTAGCACAAAATCCTTACTTAGTTTATACATATTTGGGGGCAAAAAAATTATAAATGATTACATCAAACATCGCAAAAGAAGAGTATGCATGGCAATGCAAAGGAAAACACAAATGACCTCCTTTTTATTCAAGGAATTGATTCAAAATGGCGTATCTCAATCTAATCATTATCTATTGATTTTAGATGGACATGTGTCACATGTTAACTAATATTAAAACAATTGAGTGAATGCAACAATTTGGTTTGGATATAGTCACATTGTCATCTCACACATACCATGCCTTACAACCACTAGATGTGAATTGTTTTAAGCTTTTCAAAATAACTTTCGAAAAAAAAAAAAGATAATGGTTAGGAATAATAGTTGTGAACCAAACAAAAACACATTTGCTAATTGGGTAAACAAAGCTTTGGACACATCTTTGACCAAAAAAACATCAAGAATGGGTTTAAAGTTCTAAGAATACGGCCACTCAATCCCAAGGCCATGGATTTGAGAAGATTAAATTAAATGAAATCTACACAACAATAATTACTGACATTTCAGATGAAAACAATGATAACTTTGATGAAATAGTTCATGACATTGATTACTAATGAGGTGAAGGTATGAACATATTGAACATAACAACTATAGTTGAAGGTGCTAGAATAGGGGATGATGTCAATGTCTACGAATAACCAAAGATAAAGTACTATGCGGAAATGCCCAATCATCCTACAAATAATGCCAACAAAATTTATATTTGATCTAATAAATGACTTCATTAATGAACCTTTAGGTGAAGTGCAATGCTATTAAAATTTTGCTAATGCATGCAAAGCCACATTTCTTTTGCAAATTTACTATCCTTACCACATCTAATTATAAAGAAAACTAAAGGTAAAGAACCATTAGTAGATTACAACCAATCACATGTTAACACACCTAATTAGTATTCAAATATTTCACAACAAAACACCATGGAATAAGAAGTTATAGAAAAAATTAGAAGGCAAAAGAGGAAGGAGAGAGAGGAGAAAAAAGTTAAACATGTTGCTAATTCCCTTACCACAATTGAGAAAATAGCTTAAAGGTTAGCAGAAAAATGTGCAAGAAAAGCTTTCAATTTAACTTGGTCTATAATTGAAATTCAAAAAGCAAAGATAGGTTTCATCAAAACTTGTTGTAGGTTTGCAAGCCCATCAATTATTGTACAAAGGTGTGAACCTTGGCTTTACATAGAAACCAAAAAGAGGCTAGGGTAAGGGCAAAGATAAGAATATAAGCAAAGAGAAATGTTGCAACAAACTTAAAACACACTAGCATGGAATAACCAATTGTAAAAGGGGAAGTGGGGTTTTAAAATAGATCAACACTATCCAAGATAAGGGTTTAGGTTCTAAAGGAAATGAATAGGAAAAGGTGGAATTTGGGTTTTAAAGAAGATGAAGGAGAAGGTGAATTTTAAGTTTTAAAAAGTTGAATAGGACAAAAGGTGGGGTTTTTAAGAAATTGAATGAAGAGGTAAAATTTGGGTTTTGAAAAAGTTGAGCATCACAAATGGTGGTGGGTGCAGTCATACCAACATGTACCATTAGCAATCATAACCACTGGTTAATTTTTTGAACTTTGGATTGTGAATAATAATAATAATAATAATAATAAATATTTTTTAAATAAAATTTTATTGTGAATACATTATGTACATATCATAAAAATTTGAAATTAATCTAATGAATGAAAAATATGTATAAGGATTTTTAAGGCTTTGTAACCATTGCTTAAAAGTTGCATAAAAGCAATTTTGACACTAAAAACACATTTTATGACATATTTTGGGATATTTTTTAATATACACCTTAACATATTAAGAAAACTATGCAGATTTTTAATGTTTTTTGAAAAACATATTAAAATATTTTTAAATATTTTTTAAAAAAAACAATGGTCTAAGTGGGCATGTGTGGTTCTTAGTAACATGGTTGGACCCTAGTGGGGTTTTAAAGAAGATGAATGTCAAGGTGAAATTTCAAGTTTAGAAAGTTGAATAAGACTAAAGGTGAAATTTCACCCGAAAAAGTAAAATGACATGGAGTTTGGGTTTTAGAAAATACAAGTAAAACAAAAGGAAATTTGGGTTTCAATAATATTGAGCAAAATGAAAGGGGTTTTAAAAATATAAATTAGACAACAAGTGTTGTGTTGAGTTTTTATAAGAGCACAATGCAACAACGTGAACACCATGTCAAGTTTTTGTAAAAACACAATGTAACCACTTAAGCACAATGAACATCGCCACATCACCTTCCTACAACTTACACAACATGACAAACAAGACAATTAGAACCAACAATCACAATGATGAAATCAAAAGGCTCTTACAATGTCATTATTGTCATTGAATCATCATTGTCATTACAGGAAATAGTTTGCCATTGTTAAGTGATGAACACCAATGTGACTACCATGAAAACACCAATGTTCATTATGAAAACATCAACATTCACCATGAAAACATCAATGCAACTCGCATGAACTCTCCCTAAAAACACCAATGCGACTACCATGAAAGCACCAATGTCCACTGTGAAAACATCAATGTTGATGATTCTTGTAGCACACAACAATGGTGAACTAGAACATGACAATGAGATTGATGCAACCTAGTTGGCAAAAGCATACTAGGGTGTCACAATTTTGGTAGATTAGAATCCCTTTTCAAAGTCCTTTTTTAGTGTAATTGAAAATTGACTTAAAATATGAATATTTAGATGATATTGAAAGTAATTTTTTTTTCCATTTTCAATTTCAAATCATGATGATATAAGACATATAAAAAATATCACAAAAGATCTTTTTTAATAATAATTTTTAAATGCTTAAAAGGGCTTTTAAAATAATTATATTTTTGGGATTTTAAAAAGTCCATAACATAATAAATTAGAATCACATTCCATTCATTCAATGGATCTTTAGTTTTTAAAACATAATTCATCGAATATCCCCAAGTTTCAAACACATAAGACTAACACATTGTAAGATAAAAGTCCATATCCATGAATTTTGCAAGTGTAACAAAAAACATGAGCAAAATTTAAAAGTTCATTACTTATTGGCTATCCACAATTTTGATTTGATTTTTTCATTTTTGGAAGGTTGATTATGATAGCTTTAGATAAGTGAATAATTTTTTTATTATTTCAATGAATTTTATTTTATTTATTTTCTTGTATTTAAGGAATATAGGAAAAATTGCCATTGTGATGTCCATATAAGGTCATTATATTGTGCAAACAAAATGGTGAACTAGAATACGACAAAGGGTGCACACATTTGCTCCTACAATGCATGGCAATTGTGAACCAAAACATGATGACCATGTGCGTAAGAAACAACTGTTGCACAATAATGGCAAACCAAAACATGATGACTATGTGTGTAGGAGACAATGATGACAACAATAATGAATAGGATTTTGTTAACCCAAGAGGAAGACAAACATTGAAGAAGCTAAGTTTTGCCAAGAAAAAAAAAATTGTGTTGTTGGTGCAAATGTTTTAATGCCAAACGTAGAACTTTTAATTTTGCCCACTTAAAATTTAGGTTACACAAACCCTTGTTTGGTATCACTATTGATTTTTTCACTTTTTTGTGAGGTTTGATCTTGGCCAATGATGTGTAACAAACATTTTTGAGTAAAGAAAACAATAAATTATTCTTTCATCCATTTCAAACAAGGGTGAGATCTTATTCATTTTTCAAATGTTCATAATTCTTTCATAGGCTGAAAATTGTTTGGTCATCAGGATGGCTTGTGTTTCTTAAAGATTTGTTTATAGCCAATGGAACCCCCTTCCTTTAGTGAGGGCTAACTTTGTTGTTTCTCCACCAATTGACTCGATTAAATTGCTACAAGTGTGCATAAACACGAGGAAAAATTTATATTTAAACCCCATCATTTAAAAAAACCCCAATGCACCTTTCCTCTCTCATGCCTTATGTGTTTGGTAATTGGCATATCTACTTTACTTGGATCCAAGTGTTAAAACCAACAACTTTAGATCTAGGTATCAAAAAATTGATTTGACCGAATTTAAATTAAAAACTTGATTTATATTAAAAACTTGATGTAAACCCTTATCTGTGAATTGCCAATCATGGTATAACTTAAACAAAACTTGGCACCTTCTATTCACCTAATTTTAGTGGTGGAAACCTTTGAGATCCTCCCTAGGTTTTAGTGTTTTAGATGGGTACTATTAGGGTTTAAGGTTTTTCCCATCAATTTGAATAAAAAATCATTTCATGGATGATCATAAGATGTTAAGATTTGAATTATAGATCAAAATTTCTATATCATTTTTTGTTATAAACATACATTGTATTATGCACATATTTAATATGTATTTTAATGTAATTTTGTTGTCCTTTTTAAGTTTTGTAACAATGTGTGATTTATAAAAAAAAACTAAACGATCAAATCTATGTCAATTTGAATCAAATGTTTTTTTTGAAATCATACCTCAAATCCTAATCGTACCTAGAACCCACATCCATTTCAATAATCTTACTTATATTTAATAATCATTATGAGTTGAAAAAAATAAATATTTGAAGGTTTTGAAAAACTTAAAAAAAAATTAAAACCTTAGTTGAAAGGGTAACCAATGTTATAACATATATAATATCTGAGACTATATGTTTTTAAAAAAATCAATACTCACACAACATTAGTGTAAACCGTAAGAGTATTGGTTCACAATTGAAGTACCTAATTTTCATTTGATAGCGTGCTTTGGAAAAAAGAGAGAAGTGGCTTTGGTTAGGAGGTGGAAATGTTTTTTATTTTAATTTTCTTTGTTTGTTATGAGGTTTTTTGTTGTGTATGTATGTATGCATGCTACGGATATAATGTTTGTGTGAATTTTTTGTTGTTTAAGGTGGCCAATAAGTACCTTCCTCTTACAAATGGGCATTAGCCTAAATTTAAAATAATTTAAAATAATTTTAAAAAAATAATTTAAAAAAAGTTCATGTGACCAATGAAAAGGTTCAACATGCATTCAAAAATGTTCAATTTTTTCTTTTTTGATTTTGAGAGAGGGATTTTTTACTTTTTTTGTTGTTCCCAATGTGTTCCCATCAAATTCCCAAAGGATTTGTCAAGTTCTTGATGCATTCCTCAAAATTTTCCTAATAACACCACATTTTTATCCCATATGCTTTGGCCAAAAGTTGAACTTTCATATATAAATATATGCACACACTCTTTATAAAGGTGGGCCAAAGGTTTGCTTTGGCCAAGGGCCAACTTTCATATAAACCTTTGAGCTTCTAATTTGGGGAGTGCACAATGTTTCAAAAAAATGGTGATGAGTCAATCAAAAGTGGCTCCTTTCAAAAAAAAAATTAAAAAAAACTTTAGATGCACCTCCCAACTAGTTCATAGAAACAACAATAAATAATCCTCAAATGTGTAAATTTTGTGTGTTTAGAATGCATAAAATTGTTTGTAGGTGCCATTTGAGAATGTAGTGTTTGAGAGATTGTAATGTGTGGTTGTATGTTTTAGGCATGGTGACTTGTTCGAGGACACCCACACCATGACATAGCTTCTCAACTTGGAAGAGACTCATTATAAGAGTGATTTTTCACATAAAAAGCTATAAGCCACAAATGTGCAACATGTTAATAACATCTGCCCTTACTTAATGCCAAGTTATCATATTAATGTAATATATGCCACAATAAACATCACATATGTGTGATGAACAACAACTCTTTGTGTGAAAAAATCACTTTCTCTTGTAGTGACCTCTACAATCACATATGCTACAAAGACACCATGGAGAGAGGGGCTATTATGATACAAACGTTAACCTTAATCTTAAAACGTGAACCCATGCTTTAAAACTATTTCTCCAAAGTCTAACCCTATACCATAATCTACCTATACTGTAGCCTAGGGTCAGTTTCTGCATTGATAAAATGAATAATTATTTATAAAAAAAAAGAATTCGTTTTTCAATTTTGAAATCATATATTTTTCCATCAACTACAATAATATTGTGATATGAATAGTGAATTATTTAGCGAGTTACCTATGATAATTATGATGATTTTCAACATGTCAACTTCATATTTTTCACAAAATTTCATTTCATTAATTTGAGGATTATTTAAAAAAAGAAACTGACCTTAGTGTAAGGTAATGTTCACCCCTTGTGGTTGACCCAATTCCAAAACAAATCTTGGCCTTAACATAAAGATCTTTTGAAATTTGATCTTTGCACTTGAACACACCTCTCCACAGAAAAATTCACATTCCAAATTTCAAGAATCTTACAAAACATAAGGTACCCAAAAAAATTCTTTACAAAAGTGTAAAGTACCTCACACCTTTGTATGATTCTGAAAATTTAAAATATTCTTTATGGTGGGGAAGGAGCAAGGAACCCCTTTTTGCATGTTCGACAAAGACTTGAGCTATCACCCTCAGTAGCTGGGTTGTCAAATCCAAGAAGAATGTCAAAGGGGTTCCTTACCCTAGACCTCAAACCGAACAACATTTCGGGGAAACAACATTTAGGAGAGTTAAAAGGTCATTTGATGCTTAGTTCAACTAGGAGGGTTTAAAGGTGATGATGTTTAGTTTTGAATGTTAGTTGGTGGGATAGCTCAAAACTTAGCATGAAGAACAAACCAATGGCAAAATGCAGTCCCAAAAACATGTGATTGAAGATACTTCTATTCTGAAGTACATTTTTAGTTTTTCTTCCCAGCTTTCCCAAAGCTCCACAAACGCCAAGGGCCTACCCATGTAACTCTCTTATAATTCTTTCCACAAGGTCCACAAACCCCAGGGGCCTCTACATGTAAATATCTTAAAATTATTCCCTAAGTTTCCCTAAGCTCCACAAACCCTACAGCCATACTCTCTTGTAAAAGTCTAATTATTCTTCCCTAGGTTTTCCCAAGCTCCACAAACCCTAGGGGCCTACCCACACAAATTATCTAATTAGGTATTCTTCCCTAGGTTTTCCCAACTCCACAAACCCTAGCGGCCTGCGTGCTGCTACCACCTTCGTTTTGCTCCCGCTTCTTGTTGTTTGCCAAAGACACCATCGTTCCTTCTTTACTGCAATTGCAAGCAAAGGCTTTGACCTCTGTTTTGTATATTTGCTTCGAACACCATCGCTTTTGTTGTTTATCTCTTTGTAGGATTGTGCGTCTTCCCGCAGTGTTTTTCTTCTTCTCTTCTTTGTTTGTTTTGCTTTTCTTCTCCCTTCCAGGCTCTTTCCAACTATTTGTTTCGTGGCTCGTGGGGTTGGGGTTTGCAGAGTTGGCGATTTTTATGTTGCTCAGGCGATCTTTTTGTCGTTGTGTTTTGTGACACGTGTTCTCCTCCATTTTCTTTTGCCATGCAGCAGATGGCGGTCTTGAGGAGTTTGGTTTGGGTTGCGGTTCTTGTCTTGAGCTTGGGGACGATGATTACGGCGGATGAAGGTGGGGTGCCGTCTCTGCAGGATCTGGAAAACAAGCATCTTCTGGTGAAGGAGATCTTGGAGTTGAGATCACAGGTAACAGATTTGAAGATTGTTGTGAAGGACCAGGATACGAGCTTGAAAATGAAGGACAAGAATATTCAGGTTTTGGAGACAAAGCTGAAAGAGTTTCAATATCAGACCAAAGGGTGGGGAGATGCAGAATCCAAACTCGCAGCAGCGCTCACTAAAATTAGCGCTCTTGAAGCTGAGACTGCTGGTTTGAAGGCAACCTCGGAGCGACTGAAAGTGGAGCAGGAAGAGCTCAAAAGACTGGCAGAGAAGGCGGAGCTTACAGCAGCATTACAGTTGTCTGAGAAGGAGAAAGCATCAAAGGAGGTAGCAGCGCTCAAATCACGTCTTCAGAATGCTGAGAAAGCTCTTCAAGTTGCAGAGTCGGCAGTACTGAAATTGCGGACAGAGATGACAGCAAAAGCCAAGGACTTGGCCAAGTCTACCAATGCTTGGTTACCTCCATGGGCAGCCATACAAGCTTCCAAGCTCCAGGACATGGTTTCCTCAAGATGGGTAGCTCATGGAGAACCAGCAGTGAGGAAAGTACAGCAGACACTGCAAGCAAAAGCATCTCAAGCTCAGAAATTCACCAAACCCTACTGGAGATCAACAAGAAGATTCTTCAAGAAAAAGGTATACCCTGTGATCAGACCTGGCTGGAAGAGACTGAAGCATGCAATGGTACCATATCTGAACAGCATACAGAAATTGGGTACACTGTTCTTGGATGCAAGTAAAAGGACACTATCTCCCTTTCTCTCCAAGATGCAGCAAATAATTGATCCTTACATGAAGATCATAAGGGAGAAGAGCCAACCATTTGTGGATCAAGCAGCAGGATTTCTGGCTCCCTATTTCCAGAAAGTTAAGGCCATGGCAGGACCTTATGCGAAGCAGGTGACAAGTTATCACAAGCAGCTGCAGAAGACAGTGAAAGCAACGATGAAGGGGAATGAGTTTTTAGCCAGCTTTGCAAGTAAGGAAGTGATCTGGTTTGTGGCGTCAATGTTATTGGCACTTCCTACTGTTGGTATACTCTTGCTCTTCTCCTCCATGTTTGGTCCCAAGAAGCGAACGAAGCATCGTGGTGGAAGCAAAAGCAATAGCAATAGCAACCACCGCAGCAGTGGAAGCTCTCTTCAGAAAAAATCTCGAAGACCTAAGCAGTCAGAAGGAAAGAGTGCAGCAAATCCAAAGCTGGTCTCCAACTAAGTGCATGTTCAAATCACATGTGCTATTTCTCTAAGGTTTGAGCAGTGGGATGGTCAGGATCCTGGTCATTTTTTTTCAAAGAAACAGCCTTGAATGTCATGGTCTTTGTGGATCAATGGTTTTCTCTTCCAGATAGGGATGGCAATTGGATTTGTTTATGCAATGTACAATGGGGATAGCGGTTTTCTTCAAGGACACAGCTTTGAACGTCATGGTCTTCAAGCATCAACAGTAGTTTTCTTCAAGGACAGTTTTGGATGTCGTCTTTGAGCATTGATGGTGAATGTCATGGTCTTCAAGCCACATCAATGGTTTCCTCTTCTAGGCAAGCATGGCAATCAGGCTTTTTTACTGAGAGTCCAGTTATGGTAGTGTGAGACATTCTTAGAGTGGAGTGCAGTAGTCTGGTTGCAAATGTTCATGTGAACTGCAGGTTGCTCTTTCACTGTACATCACTACTCACATTACAAAGCCATTTTATGTGCTTGAGGAAAGTGATATGAAATTTACAGGGTTACATGTTATCAGAGATCAGTACTGACATTGCAAAGTCTAGTTCATGTACTTTGAGGAGTGATATGAGGACTTCTATTTTTGCAGGTTGTAAGCTTCTTGTAAGTAGAGCTTGAGGGATTTGGTCATCAGGCAAGGAAATGAATTCCTTTTCAGCATGTTTATGGCATATGACAAGCTATCGTCCAAGCAAAAACATTGGGCTATTCTGTAGTACACAGCACACTGACAGGATAAGTATATGAGGTTTAGTACAACATGAGTAACAAGACTAGAGACTTGCCAGCCACTTGTGCTCGTTATGTTTTGAGTTGTGGAGCAGATGCCAAATGCAAATCTTAGTTCGTAATTAGAAAAGGCAGAAACAAACAGAGGAAATAGAATATACCCCACACAAGTTTTTCTGTACATGCATAGGCTCCTCAAGACCTGAATCAGGAGCACAATACTTTACCAGAACTGATGATCTGATAAAGAAAAGAATTCACAACAAAACAGTTTCTCAATGCCAGAGTGCAATCCCAACAAGATCATGCAATCATCAATCTTCTCATCTCAAATTTTGTGATCATGCCCCAAGCCAACTATTGTAAGTCATGTGCCCTTCGTCATACTATTACTACTAGGCAATCAACAAAAGAAAACCTTGACATTATGTCATGTCAACACTATGGTGCAGAGCTGTGTTCCCAAAGCAGTCTAAAAGAAAACTTGTATATCACAGATTTGATGGAGACAACAAAATTACAAGCCTACCTGAAGCATTACAGGATTCAGCCACTGACAGGAGAATATGGAAGCAGTCAAGCAAAAGGAATGAAGTTGTGTCTCCCCACTATCAACAGTAGGTTAACCTTGTCCTTCCAAAAATTAGAAATTGTAGTCAAATTCCAGTCCAGGTATGTATGAGTGGTATGCTGAGCTCATCCATTCAAGAAATTGACCCAAAAACAACCCTGATTTGTGCAGTCCACTCCAATTTGAAGTTACAGTGATGAGGTAAT
>Ga0116227_10010075_pt1 | contig 16721 bp, 15 predicted proteins | sample S1TSphgellanicum_FD_89693 | JGI IMG/M metagenome (GOLD analysis project Ga0116227, IMG submission 89693) | Host-associated microbial communities from peat moss isolated from Minnesota, USA - S1T2_Fb - Sphagnum magellanicum MG | ecosystem: Host-associated > Plants > Peat moss > Unclassified...
ATACCAAACCTGACTTCTCCTTTGGCGTTTACCGAAAATTTAAGGTCAGATTCATTTACATCCGGGCCTAAAACAACTACGCCCATCTGGCGACATTCTTCCATAAAGAAAGCCACTTGTTTAATATCACTCATGTTATTGGAAAGCACCGCAGCCATATATTCTGCCGGATAATGCGCTTTTAGATAGGCTGTTTGATAAGCAATCCAGGCATAACAGGTAGAGTGAGATTTATTAAAGGCATAAGAAGCGAACGCTTCCCAATCTTTCCAGATTTTTTCTAAAGTTGCTGCATTATGGCCCTTTTCTGCTGCCTGTTTCACAAACTTAGGCTTCATCTTATCCAGAACATCCTTTTGTTTTTTACCCATAGCTTTCCGCAAAACATCGGCCTCACCTTTGGTAAAACCTGCCAGCTTTTGCGATAAAAGCATCACCTGCTCCTGATAAACGGTAATCCCGTAGGTTTCTTTTAGGTATTCCTCGCAGGCATCTAAATCGTATTGAATGTCTTCTTCTCCATTTTTACGGCGAACAAAACTCGGAATATACTCCATTGGCCCTGGGCGATATAATGCATTCATGGCAATTAAATCGTCAAAAACGGTTGGCTTCAATTCCTTCATATACTTCTGCATCCCCGGACTCTCGTACTGGAAGATACCAATGGTTTCACCGCGCTGGAAGAGTTCATAAGTCATCACATCATCAATCGGGAAATTATCCGGATTAAGGTCAATCCCATGCCTTTTCTTCACCAGCTTAACCGTATCCTTGATGAGGGTTAGGGTTTTCAACCCCAGGAAGTCCATCTTTAATAAACCAGCGCTTTCTACAACGGAGTTATCAAATTGGGTAACATATAAATCAGAATCTTTAGCGGTTGCTACCGGAACGAAATTGGTAATGTCACTCGGGGTGATGATTACTCCGCAGGCGTGAATCCCTGTATTTCTTAATGAGCCTTCCAAAACCTGTGCCTGTTGAATGGTTTCGGCACTTAAGTCTTTCAGCAAGCCCATCGCTTTTAACTCCTGAACACGCTCGTATTCATCAGGTCTCAAAGCATCCTTTAAACTCTTTTCGTCGAGGTTAAAGATTTTAGCGAGCTTCATATTTGGAATCAGCTTCGCAATTTTATCAGCTTCAAACAGTGGCAAGTCCAGCACTCTGGCCGTATCACGAATAGATGACTTTGCAGCCATTGTTCCGTAAGTGATGATTTGTGCTACCTGACTGGAACCGTACTTGTTGATTACATACTCCATTACACGGCCACGACCCTCATCATCAAAATCGATATCAATATCGGGCATCGAAACACGATCCGGATTCAGGAAACGCTCAAAAAGCAAATCATATTTAATTGGATCAATATTGGTAATCCATAAACAATAGGCTACCACCGAACCTGCTGCCGAACCACGGCCTGGGCCAACCGAAACATCTCTGCGGCGTGCTTCAGCAATAAAATCCTGCACAATCAGGAAATAACCCGGATAACCAGTTTTCTCAATGGTAGCCAGCTCAAAATCTAAACGTTCTATAATTGGCGGTGTAAGTTCACCATACCTGATTTTTGCACCTTCATAGGTAAGGTGCCTTAAAAACTTATTCTCTCCACGTTTTCCACCATCAACCTCATCTTCTGCTACCAAAAATTGTTCAGGAATATCAAATTTCGGTAACAATACCTCACGGGCAAGTTTGTAGGTTTCAATCTTATCAACAATTTCCTGGATGTTCAAAATGGCCTCAGGCAAATCGGCAAAAAGAGCTTTCATTTCCGCTCCCGATTTAAAATAATACTCCTGGTTAGGTAAGCCATAACGGTAGCCACGTCCACGACCAATTGGTGTAGCCTGCTTTTCGCCGTCTTTTACACACAATAAAATATCGTGGGCGTTAGCATCTTTCTTATTAATATAGTACGTGTTATTGGTTGCAACCAATTTAACTTCATGCTTTTTAGCCAATGAAATTAAGGATGCATTTACGCGATCTTCATCTTCCTGACTGTGGCGCATCACCTCGATATAAAAATCATCTCCAAACTGTTCCTTCCACCAGATCAAAGCTTCCTCTGCCTGATTTTCACCCATGTTTAAGATTTTATTAGAAATCTCACCAGAAAGGTTTCCGGAAAGCACAATGATATCATCTTTATATTGCTCAATCACTTCCCTGTCAATTCTGGGAACGTAATAAAACCCCTTGGTATAGGCAATGGATGACATTTTAGCTAAATTATGGTATCCCGCTTTATTTTTCGCCAGCAGCACCATTTGGTAGCCATTGTCTTTTGTAGTTCTATCTAAGTGGTTGTTACATACGAAAAACTCTACACCAACAATCGGTGTCATCACCATTTCTGTTGGTCTTTCACCAGCCTCAATCGCAGCAGCATTTTTGGCCTCGGCAGCTTTATTATGGTTTAAAACATTGTTAACAAAATGAAAGGCACCCATCATATTGGCATGATCTGTCATGGCTACGGCAGGCATTTTTAACGATGCAGCAGCCTTAATCAATGCCGGAATACTGATGGTACTTTGCAGAACTGAAAATTGAGTGTGGTTATGCAGGTGTACAAAAGTTGCTGATTCAAGTTCATGCTTGTTTCGTTCAATTTCCTGTTTAGAAACACCACCACCTTCAGTTTTCTGAAGTCGCTTGCGAATCTCATCAGATGCTGATTTTAGATTGACATGCTGAATACCAAAGCTCGGGATTGACTCCGGATTGACTTCTCTGAAACGTGGAAAATATTCTGCATCAACCAGTAACTCTTCCTTTTTGAAAACTTCTTTTTTGATAAGCTCCAGAAAGCAACGTGTAGTGGCTTCCACATCGGCAGTTGCGTTGTGCGCTTCATTAAAAGGAACACCAAATAAATAAGCATGTAACTCCGTTAGTGTTGGCAATTTGAACCTTCCACCCCTACCTCCAGGCAACTTTAATAAATCGGCAGTAACTTCTGTACAAGTATCCAACACAGGCATTTCTGCCATGCGGTTTTCTATACCAAAACGGTAAAACTCGCAGCCCATAATATTTACATCGAAGCCAACATTCTGACCTACGATAAACTTGGCTCTGGATAACACAGTATTGAATTTCTCCAACACTTCAGCTAAAGTAATTCCTTGTTCATCGGCAAGTTCAGTAGATATTCCGTGAATGCGTTCCGCATCATAAGGAATATTAAAACCCTCTGGCTTAACTAAATAATCCTGATGTTCAACCATCTTCCCCATCTCATCATGCAGTTGCCAGGCAATCTGAATACAACGTGGCCAGTTATCGGTATCGGTAATTGGCGCATTGTAATTGCGGGGCAAACCTGTGGTTTCTGTATCAAAAATTAAGTACATATTGTATTGTCAAGAATTAGCCGTTCGGGATTTATAACGGTTTTTCAAAAATAGGAAATTTGAAGGCGGATGTTGTCAGCAAATTATCAACAAAACTTCTAAATAAACCTTACAGGTTTTAAAAGCCTGTAAGGTTTAGCGCAATAAAGTTTTCTAAAAGGATTCTTTAACCTTATATTTATTTCTACCTTCGATTAATATTTAAGCAAACCATTAAAATATAGCTATATGAAAGTAACGGTTGTAGGTGCAGGCGCTGTTGGTGCTACCTGTGCAGATAATATTGCCCGGAAGGAATTAGCAAATGAACTCGTTTTACTCGATATCAAAGAAGGTTTTGCCGAAGGTAAAGCAATTGACATGATGCAAACGGCTACGCTGTTGGGTTTCGATACAAAAATCAGCGGTGTAACTAATGATTATAGTAAAACGGCTGGTTCGGATGTTGTGGTGATCACTTCGGGATTGCCTCGTAAACCAGGGATGACCCGTGAAGATTTAATCGGAATTAATGCAGGCATTGTAAAAGGTGTGGCAGAAAACATCCTGAAATTTTCTCCGGATGCGATTATTATAGTGATCAGTAATCCGATGGACACAATGACTTATTTGGCTCTAAAATCATTAGGACTACCTAAAAACCGTATTATTGGTATGGGCGGAACTTTAGATAGCTCCCGTTTCAAATTTTATTTGTCGCAGGCCTTAGATTGTAATCCAAATGATTTGCAAGGCTTCGTCATTGGTGGTCACGGCGATACAACGATGATCCCTTTAACCCGTCTGGCAACTTACCAAAGTTTACCAGTAAGTAACTTATTAGATCAGGCTACGCTTGATCAGGTAGCAGCTGATACGATGATTGGTGGCGCAACACTAACCGGATTAATTGGCACTTCGGCCTGGTATGCTCCCGGATCAGCAGGTGCAGCTTTAGTAGAAGCCATTGTTCACGATGAGAAAAAACTATTTACCTGCTGTGTTTCTTTAGAAGGTGAGTATGGCCAGCAAGATATTTGCCTGGGTGTTCCCGTAATCATCGGACGAAATGGTTGGGAAAAAATTATCGATTTTAAATTAACAGAAACCGAACAAGCAGCATTTAATAAAAGCGCAGACGCTGTTAGAAATATGAATAGTGTACTCTCAGAAATGAAATTAGTTTGATCTCATGATTAACTACCTAAGTAATTAAGTTATAAAACTTAGTCGCCTTAGTTGTTAAAAACTAAATCAACCACCTTAGAAACCTAAGAATTCCAAAGGATTGAACTTAGGCGCCTTAGGTGGTAAAAATATATAAATCAAGCACCTTAGAAATCTAAGAATAAACCAGATGATTAAAACTTAGGCGCCTTATATGGTAAAAAAATATAAATCAAACACCTCAGAAATCTAAGAATACCAGATGATTAAAATTTAGGCGCCTTATATGGTAAAAATCGTAAATGAAATCAATATCCATACCACTTAAACTCATAAACCTGCAAGATGATGGTTTCCACCTTCTGGTGGAAATTATTGTTTTTAACGAAACGCACTTCGCAGTATTAGATACAGGTGCATCCAGAAGCGTATTTGATAAAGCCATCATAGAAAAACACCTCTCCGAAACACTTCAGGTATCAGAAGAAATAAACGCTGCAACACTTTTTACCACTACTACTACAATACAAGCAACTATCCCCGAAATTAGAATTGGCACTTTAAAAATAAAAAATTACGAAACGGTTGCTTTTGATTTGCAATCGGTTACTGAAACTTACCAGCAATTTGGCCACCCACCCATCATTGGTATTATTGGCGGCGATATCCTAATGCAATATAAAGCCATTATTCACTATAGTAAACTTTTATTGAGGCTTTATAAATAGTTTATACCATAATGATGGACATCACTTTTTAAACCTCATTTTACAGGATATTTGTTACAGCAGAATTGGCCTCATGAAAGACATTGAAAACAGAACTGACATTATCCTTTTAGTTGATCGCTTTTACAGTAAAGTACAAGATAACCAAACCATTGGCCCTATCTTTACCCAGGTTGCGCAGGTAGACTGGTCTCACCATTTGCCTAAAATGTACGATTTTTGGGAAAGCATTCTCTTTGGCAAAGCCATTTATAAAGGCAACCCGATGTTGACGCACTTCTCTTTAAATCAGCAAGCACCGCTGAAAGAAGAAGAATTTAAGACCTGGAAGATGATTTTCTTTAATACCGTTGATGAATTATTCGCAGGCGCAAATGCCGAAACAATTAAGCAAAAAGCACAATCTATTGCTGATTTGATGCACTTCAAAATTAACTCTCCTCAATCAAAAATTAACATTATTTAAAATGCTTTGATTTTGAGCGCTTTATATTAAATTTATTTAACCAAATAAACTTAATATGAAATTCTTAAAAGTCCTGCTCTGCATTGTTATTGTATTGGCTGTTGTATTTGTGGTAGGTTCGTTCTTCCTCCCGAAAAACTACACGGTTAACCGCACTATAGTCATCAATGCACCTGATCATATTATCTATAAAAACATTGCCGATTTTAATGAATTCTATAAATGGAATCCCTGGGCAAAAATGGAACCATCAGCAAAAGTAAAGTTTTCCGGAAAACCTATGTTACCAAATCACCTATACGAATGGAAGGGTAAAGAGACTGGATCAGGTTACATGAAAATCTTAACCGTTACACCAAATAGACTGGTTGATATGGAACTTAAATTTTTAGAGCCTTTTGAGAGTATTGCCGATACTAAATTCGAGATCACACCAGAAGGAAATAGCAACAAAGTAACCTGGACAATGAGCGGAGACCATAATATGATCAGTAAATGGATGTGTGTTTTCGTGAGTATGGATAACATGATTGGAAAAGATTTCGAAAACGGATTAAAATCTTTAAAAGACCAATCAGAAAAAGGCATTTGATCAATTTCCAGATTTAAATCTAAGCAAAAACTAGAGAATGGTTGAATCGAAGGCTTTATGTAACCGTTTAAGCGAAAACAACAAATAATTATGCCTTCCTTTCATTGAAAACAATTATATTGGAAAATTACGTAAATTTAGATTTTGTAAATCCGCAATTTTTACAATTATTTTGCCCTAAATGAATTTATTAGTAGTAGAAGATGAGCCAAATGTGGTTTCGGTAGTTTCAAGAGGTTTAACAGATGAAGGCTTTACAGTGAGTATTGCTCCCGACGGCTTAATTGGTAAACAAATGGCTATCGAAAATCATTTCGATTTGATTATTCTGGACATCATGTTACCTGGCATAAACGGTCTTGAGCTTTGTAAAATTATTAAAGCTCTTAAACCCACTACACCAATAATCATGCTTACCGCTTTAGGCACTACTGAAAATGTAGTTAATGGGCTAGACAATGGCGCCGATGATTACCTGATCAAACCATTTAAATTTGCCGAACTTTTTGCCAGAATTAGAATGCTTTTAAGGCGTTATCACGGCACGGTTAACCTCGATCAAATTATCAGCATTGCTGATTTACAAATCAACCTCAGCGCAAAAACCGTTAACCGCAACAAAACCGACATTGTACTCACTGCTACCGAATATCGCTTACTGGAGTACATGGCCAAAAACAAAGGCAAAATCCTATCACGAATTGATATTCTTGAGAACGTTTGGGATATTGATTTCAATCTCGGCACCAATGTGGTAGATGTTTATGTGAACTATCTGCGAAAAAAAATTGATAAAAACGCCGATCAAAAACTCATCCATACCGCCGTGGGCTTGGGCTATGTTTTAAAAGAGAAATAATGAAAATTGCTCAAAAAATCACTTTACTTTTTGCCATCCTATCGGCAGTAATTATTTCCTTATTAAGTGGTTTTGTTTGGTATTTTTCTAATCAGTTTGCATTTGAAGATTTTTATAAGCGATTAGAGGCAAGGGTTAATATTGCGGCCCAAATTAAATTATATGAGGATGATAATAACGCTGTTTATGCCAAAATGCGCAATCAATACCTGGAGCGCCTTCCATCTGAACGAGAATTTATTATTGATCCCAAAAAAACCACTTCGCAATTAGATCGAGAATTGCCAAAGAGTTTTTATAAGAAGATTGATGCGGGTTTGATGGCCCGCTATCGTTTCGAAAATCATTTTTATGCTGGCAAATACTTTAAAACTTCTAAAGGTGGCTACATCGTAATTATTTCTGCGAATGATCCTTTTGGATTCAGAGAACTGGAAGACCTTCAAAAGATCCTGATTATCGGTTTTTTCCTTTCTATAGTCCTCTCTTTTGTAGTGGGTTGGAAATTTTCTGATTATATGCTTACTCCCCTCAGAAACATCATCAGGAGTGTAAAGAAAATTAAAGCCGAAAATTTGCACATGCGTCTGGACGTTAAAAAGGGAAGTGATGAAATGTCTCAACTGGCACAAACCTTTAACAACATGTTAAATCGCCTGGAAACGGCCTTTGAAACTCAAAACAACTTCATTAGCAATGCATCGCATGAGCTTAGAACACCTTTAACGGTAATAAGTGCTGAAGTAGAACTGGCCATGAAGCCAGATCAGGAGCTTCATGATCAGCACAAGGCGCTATCTAGAATAAAAGATGAAGCAGAAAGGCTGGAACATATTTTAACCAGTTTGCTTGGCCTCGCACAATCTGGTTTTAATGGCAAAAATCAACCTTGGGAAGAAGTGCGGATGGATGAATTGCTCTGGGAAATTAAAGGATCAGTAAACCAGGTATACCCCAATAGTAACATTCAAATCGACTTCAGTAAATTACCGGAAGATGAAGCGTTGCTAACTTTAAAAGTCAATAAGAATTTAATTAAACTAGCCATATCCAATGTGGTGAGTAATGCCTGCAAGTATTCCAACGAAAATTTAGTCAGTATTGGAATTGAAAGTACAGGCAAAACACTCTCCATCGCTGTAACTGATAGGGGTATTGGCATTCCCCAAACAGATATTCAGCATATTTTTGAACCTTTCTACCGTGCGTCAAACACCAATGATTACAAAGGTTATGGCGTAGGCTTACCGTTATCACTAAATATTATCCGCCTTCACAGAGGCAGTATCTCCATCAAATCACAAGAAGGCATTGGAACGGAAATTAAAATAATGCTGCCTTTAATTAGCGTATAGTACAATATTTTATATATTTGCGCTCATACTTCACCTACCATCGCAATTCTAATGGTATTCTAATCTCATTCTTATCTGGCTGTAATAACATAGACCTAAACTTGTATTAATTATTCATCTATTTAATCAAGTGAGCAATGAAAACAGTATTAGTACCTACCGACTTCAACTTAGAAAGTACAGAGATTATTGATGCACTTGTACAAGTTCATCCTAATGAAATCTTAAACATTATATTCTTGCATGCTTTCAAGTTATCAGATTCTATTACAGATATGCTGATGTTAAGTCGTCGGAGTCGCGATTATGAAAATGTAAGTGATGAATTTTATCAAAAATTAGAGGCTTCAAAGAAACGGTATCCCAATCATATTAATGCGATTGGAATTGAATATTTTTATGGAAGTACCGTATCCGCTTTTAAAAATTTTATAGAAGCATTTGATATTGCCTATATCGCCTATCCTAAAGAATATAATTTTAGGCCAATAAATAAATACAGCATTGATCCGAAGTTTTTAACGGAACGGTCAGGTTGCGAAGTGCTCTATTTAAACATCATGAAACTTCATGTTCAGGAAAACCTGATAGAAACGCGTATTCCTGAAGCACACTTACAAGAGTTTAATGCTTAATTTTTCACGAACAAAGACCATTTATTATGCTATTACGAAATAACATTCCGCTCACATACATCTTTGGAAAAATTAAATCAGAACTACTTTTTGTGATCAGTTATTCTGTAGGCATTGTTGTGCTTTATCAAAATTTCCATGTTACCCGCATTTCCATTCCAGTGGCGGTACCAGCCTTACTGGGAACCATTATTTCCCTGCTATTGGCTTTCCGGTCAAACCAGGCTTATGACCGGTGGTGGGAAGCACGCACACTTTGGGGCGCCATTGTAAATGATTCCCGCTCGATATCCCGTCAGATTTTATCCTTTGTAGAAAATCCATATGGCTTAGATGAGGTGGAAGCATTTAAACAACGCTTTATTAAAAGACAAATTGGCTGGTGTTATTCGCTAAGCCAATCGCTTAGAGGCTTCAATGCCCGCAAAGGATTGGAAGAATATTTAAGTCCGGAAGAGCTTGCGTTTATCAAAAAACGTAGAAATGTGACTACCTCTTTACTGGAGTTGCACGGCATGGATTTAAAAAAAGCACTTAGTGAAGGCTGGATCAACAAGTATCAGCAGATTGAAATCGACAAATCAATCACGGCATTGTGTAACCATATGGGTGGCTCTGAGCGGATTAAGAATACTGTTTTCCCTGTAACTTACAGTAAATACATCAACATGTCTATCCATTTATTTATCGTGTTATTGCCTTTTGGATTAATAGAATACTTTGGATACATGGAAGTACCACTGGTTGTTGCTATTGCAGCGTTCTTTTTATTGGTCGAAAAAATGGCCGTTCATCTTCAGGACCCCTTTGAAAATAAGCCTACAGATACGCCGACCACAACCATATGCAGAAACATAGAAAGAGATTTACTGCAAATGCTGGATGATGATCAACTATATGAAGATAAACCACAGACAGAACTGGCATCAGTTGGTTCATACTATATTTTATAAAAATCTTAATTCTTAGTGCTATTCCTTTTTGGAATGGTTAGTTAGCCAAAAGTGTTCCCTCTGGATGGAGTGAAGCTTAAATGGCAGTTAGTTATAATGATAATTGATGCGGCGATGTTTCATTGCCGCATCAATTTTTTGTATAAACTTCTAAACTAAAGCAGTAGAAATGTTGCTTATTTAAACCTAATGGCTTTTAATGGCGATACTTTACTAATGAGTAAAGATGGAATGATTAATACTGCCAAACACACCACTATTGTAACCAGGTTTAATGCCACCACATCAATAAAATGAAACTCAATAGGCGCATAGGCTAGAAAGTAAGATGCCTGATTAAGCTTAAAAATATGGGTGGATTGCTGAAAAAAACCCAAACCAAGCCCCAATATATTCCCCAGTAATAAGCCAATTCCGATTAGATAAGCCGAATTAAATAAAAATATTTTCATAATCGACCAGTTACTGGCACCGAAAGATTTAAGCATGCCAATCATATTGGTGCGTTCTAAAATCATAATTAATAATGCAGTAACCATATTAATCACTCCAACAATCAACATTAGAATAAGCAACACCCGCGTATTCACATCCAGTAAACCTAACCAGGTAAAGATGTTGGGAAAGTTTTCTTTAATAGAAAATGATCTCAGATTTTGCGGTAACTCTTCAAAAATTCCATCAGCAACTAACTTTAACTTGTTAAAATCTTTAATTCTGATTTCAACGCCGCCAATTTCATCTGATTTCCAGTTATTTAACCGCTTAATAATATTCAGGTTTCCAAGTACAAATCCTTTATCTATATCTTCAACACCAATATCATAAACGCCAACTATTTTAAATTTCCTTGGCCTCAACTGGTTTTGTACAAAGTACATGATAAAATCATCTCCAGTTTTAAGCTTTAACCTATTGGCTGTATAGCTGGAAATAAGCAATTCCTGCATGGCAGCAGTACTGTCAGCAAAATCGATAATGGTACCACTAATGATATGCTGTTTAATATAATTCCAGTTGTAATTTTTATCTACTCCCTTAAAGTTAATCCCTTCAATTTCATTATTTGCAGAAAGAATAGCTGGTTTGGTGGCAAAAGGATAGTAGAAATCAATCTCTGGATTATCCTTTAACTGTTTTTTTGTTTCCGCATCCAGCACAAATGGCGAATGCTCAAAAGAATTATTCAGGTCATAGCGCGTAATCTGTACATCGCCAAGATAGCCCCTTACCTTATCCTGAATCTCAGTTTTAAACCCTTTTATGATGGCAATAGACAAGATCATGACTGCCAGGCTAAGCATCACACCCGCAATAGCAATGCGTACAATTAACTTTGAAAAAGTTCGCTCTGATTTAATGGCTATACGGCTGGCTATGAAATATTCGAAATTCAATTTAGATAATTTTGTAACAGCAAAAATGCTTAAATCATTTTTAAAAATGGCATATATTTGGAATATTATAGCCGTTTACCGATTAAGTAAATCAATAAAATGAAGGATTGTTTTAATGATTTACCTTTATCTCTGTTGAGAATAATTTATTTTGCATGAAATGCATTTGGAATGATGGTTAAAAACAGCCTTTCGAATAACCTTTAAAGTATACATAAAATGAAAAGATATATCTGCCTTGCTTTTACGAGCTTACTCGCACTATCTGCCTGCAGTCAACCGAAATCAATAGAAGATGACTTTGGCAAGGTGAAAGTGAATAAAAAAACCACCATCAGGAGCATAAACATCCCTGATACCAGTGAGATTAAAACCGGAGCCGAGCAAACGGAAAAGTATTTACCGCTTTTAAAAGGAAAACGTGTGGGCATGGTCGTTAATCCCACATCAGTGATCGGCACACAAACCGTTGTGGATAGTTTACTTAAACAGGGCGTAAAAATTCAGAAAATATTCGGCCCCGAGCATGGCTTCAGAGGAGATGCAAGTGCTGGTGTTAAAGTGGATGATGCAGTAGATACCAAAACAGGAATTAAAGCCGTGTCGCTTTATGGAAAACACAGCACACCCACCGCTGAAGATTTGGCTGATATAGACATTATGGTTTTTGATATTCAGGATGTTGGTGTTCGTTTTTACACCTACATTAATACGCTTCAAAATGTAATGGAAGCTTGCGCAGCTAACAATAAAGAATTAATCATATTAGACCGCCCAAATCCGAACGGATATTTAATTGACGGCCCTATTTTAGATCCTAAATTTAAATCAGGCATTGGTGTGCAGCCTATTCCTATTGCACATGGATTAACAGTGGGTGAATATGCACAAATGCTGAATGGTGAAGGTTGGTTAAAAAATAAAGTAACCTGCAAGATTACCGTGATTAAAAACCTAAATTATGATCATGAGATGGAATATGTTTTACCTGTTAAGCCTTCACCTAATTTAAATACGCAGCAAGCCATATTACTTTATCCTTCAACCTGCTTATTTGAAGGCACCTATTTAAATCACGGTCGTGGTACGATGTTTCCTTTCACTATTGTGGGTGCACCATATTTAAAAGATAAATTTAAATTCAGCTTCACGCCGAAGAGCATCAAAGGAATGTCGGAAACGCCACTATTTCAAAACCAGGTTTGTTATGGTTTAGATCTAAGAAATTACGATACTGTTAAATTAAGGAAAGCTAAACAGGTTAATATTTCATGGCTGATTGAGCTCTATAAGGCCTCGCCGCAAAAGGCAGATTTTTTTAACACCAAATTAAGTAAGGAAATGGGTGTAATTGAACGTTTAGTTGGGGTTTCCGATTTCAGACAACAGGTTATTGAAGGAAAAAGTGAAAAAGAAATCAGGGCAAGTTGGGAACCTGGGTTAAGTGCTTACAAAAAAATGCGCCTTAAATATCTGCTTTATAAGTAATGAGTGAATTTTGACTAAGTGAATTTTGAATGAATGAATTTTGAATGAGTGAATGAATTGGTGTATGGTAATGAGCTTATAATGGAACGATGAAATTCTAGAAATAATTCGCATTCTTGACATACAGAACTAAACAATACGGATTAGGCTTTGTTAATTAATAAGCGATTCTAAATATTGCTATAAAATCATTCAAAATTCAATTACTCAACCATTAAAATTATGAGCGGACCTAAAGAAACAAGCGATAAGCCAGGAAGTAACTATAAAGAGGAAGTGCCTAAAGGACGCAAACCGACAGATCATCAAACTGTTCGGAAACCTGATGATAGCATCCCAAATAAACCGGTTAAAACAGATGATCCGGCCGAACAAAGAGAAAACGAAGAACAGCCTGTTCATCCTATAAAAAAGGCCCCTAAAGAAGATTAATAACATTGGTGATTTCATGAAATCACCAATGTTATTTTCATTTCATATCAACGTAAATGGTTTAACACCTCTAGTATTTTCTTCATTACAGATTTTCAAACAAAGCTTTTCTAAAATTTTAGAGAAACCTTCTCTTTTGATACCTAAATGTTTAGCCATTCAGTGGTAATAATTCTATTATTTTGAATTAATTAAAACCACTAAATTGGCATTCTTTGACGAGATTAATTTATCTACTTCCAGTCGATTTCAAGAAGGAAAGCAACACTTTTTCATCATGTTCAAGTCCTAATTTACCAACTGTTTTATTGTTATTCATTTTTTTCATGTATTTCACCAACTCATTATTTTCATAAGCAGTAATCAGTAATGGATATACATACGAACTCTTACAAACAGCTCTGGTATTGCCCAATTTTTTGGCCACACAATCTAAAACATTAATCACTGTTTTTTTGGTATTTAATTCTACATCAACATCTACTGAGCATTTTGCAAACTGGCGCAGGGCTTCCAAAGTGCCACCCCAAGTCCTGAAGTCTTTTGCTGTAAAATCATTCTGAGTGATTTCTTTAATATAGTTATTGATTTTACCAGAATCTATACCCCGGTGCTCTTTACCGTCTGTGTAATATTGAAAAAGGTCTTGCCCGGGTATATCACGGCATTTCTTAACCAACTTCGCCAGGCTTCTATCATTTAAGACAAGAGTTTGCCTCACGCCTTTTTTACCGATGAAATCTATATTAATTTTGCTGCCTTCAATTTTAACGTGCTTATCTCTTAAAGTACTTAAGCCAAATGAGCCATACAATTGCTTGTAATTTTCATTGCCTACTCTAATTAAAGACTTTTGCAAAACATCTACAGAAATGGCAAGCACTTTTCGCTCATCCAATTCCTTACGCTTAAGGTCCTTGTCAATTTGTTTTCGAGCTTCGGGTAATACTTTCCCAAATTCATAAAGTCTGAAATATTTATCTTCTGATCGCCGGCTTGTCCACTTGGTATGGTAACGATATTGTTTTCTACCTGCAGCATCTGTTCCGGTCACCTGCAGATAGGCATTAGGTTTATTGGCAATCCATACATTTTGCCAGGCCGGAGGAATAACCAATGCTTTAATGCGGTCGAGGTGCCTTTCTTCAGTAATTTTATTTCCCTTTTTATCTTCGTAGTAAAATTTACCGGGTTTGCCTTTTCGGTAAATGCCAGGCATGGCATCGGTTACATAAACTAATCCGCTCGCTTTTACAACATCTTCGCCTTGTACCATTTTTACTTATCAGGATGAATTAATTTTTTAGTTATTTTGTAAAACTTAAAGTGACTGATCACATTATTTTAGAACACAACACACACGGTATGAAAATAGTTTTTATGGGTACACCCGATTTTGCAGTTGCTTCTCTTGACGCCTTGGTTCAGGCTAAATTCGACATTGTTGCAGTGGTAACGGCTCCGGATAAACCTGCCGGACGTGGGCAGAAAATTAACGAAAGTGCCGTAAAAAAATATGCTGTAGAAAAATCAATCCCGGTACTGCAACCAGAAAAACTTAAAAATCCCGAATTTTTAGCTGAGTTAAAATCTTTTCAGGCTGACCTACAAGTGGTGGTTGCCTTTAGAATGCTTCCAGAAGTGGTTTGGAATATGCCAACAAAAGGAACCATCAACCTTCATGGCTCTTTACTACCACAGTACAGAGGAGCAGCACCGATTAATCACGCCATCATCAATGGCGAAAAGGAAAGTGGGGTAACAACCTTCTTTTTAACTCACGAAATAGACACTGGAGATATTATTTTAAGTGATCATACCCCCATTGGTGACGATGAAACTGCCGGAGAATTGCATGATAAATTAATGGTAATTGGGGCCAATTTATTGGTAAAAACAGTTACTGCTATAGCAAACGGAGATTTTATAGAGCAACCACAGCCACAAAGCGATGAATTAAAACATGCACCGAAAATATTTAAAGAAGATTGTAAGATCGACTGGAATAATTCCTCAGCAAAGATCCACAATCTGATCAGAGGATTGAGTCCTTATCCAACTGCTTTCACCCTATTAAATGATAAAACATTGAAAATTTTTAAAGCAGAGCCTGAAGATAAGGTGCCAGGAATTGCTGCAGGTGGGTTTTTAACTGATGGCAAAACTTATTTAAAATTCGCCACGAAAGATGGTTTTATTAAGTTGCTGGACATTCAGTTTGAAGGTAAGAAACGTATGCTGATTGAGGACTTTTTAAGGGGAATGAGGTTGTAGAATAACATGTTGGATTAAGCAATCCATCTATATAATGTCGTATAGGGAAACCATTTTTGTGCTACCCTCTTATATAAAACAAATCTTCCCTGGCCACATTTCGAACCGCAAGTATAACCATTATAAAAAAGGCAAAATCTTTTCCCTCTAAGAAAAATTGGCTTACTAAAAGTCACGATTTTATTATGTCCTAGATTTTTGTTAATAGAATCAGGATCAACGGCGATGCCTTTTATTTTTTTAAATAGCTTTGAAGACCACTCATATTTTTGCATCTGATTTAACTCTTGTTTTATCTGAGATCTTTCTGACCCAGTAAGACTAAATTTTTTATCATCATCTTCAAAAATACCTCTTAAAGTATCCTTTGAGACAATCTTCTCTAATTGCGAAAGTGTGAATTTATCAATGATTTGAAAATAAACAATTGTGTCATTACCTTTATAAAAATCATTTATAAATTGTTCAGAATCTTTGTTTTGTCCTTTAACCTTAAAAAAACATAAGATTAAGAGTAATATAAATGTTGCTTTCATAGTCTTTAATTACAATAATCACCTTTTTTAAGTGATCCTCTATTTGAGTAGTTCTTATTAATATCTATAATTTGTTGTTTATCTGATTCAGTTAAAACGTCCCATAAACTGGTTTCTTGTAAACCTCCCCAAGCAAGACCCCAAGCATCGTATGAGGATATTTCAGGAAATTTAGATGTTAAAGCACTGCTAATAACTGTTACATAATTTGTAGCCATATATTCATGTTGATTTGGTATATTAATAAATGTTTGTCCATTTGAGTTTGGCTGAAATAATGAATTTAAATAAGCATGTAAGACTTCATGATAGATAGTTGCTATAGTGTATTCTTTAGAATAACTTGGCAACGTATTTGAATTTAAATAAATATTAATATCATATTGACTTCCATTTGTAATACCATCGTCCTGACTTGCTAAAGTAGATGATTGATAAAATGTCAAGTTCTTTTGGGACGATGTACCAAATGTAGAATTCATATAA
>Ga0116227_10010076_pt1 | contig 16721 bp, 8 predicted proteins | sample S1TSphgellanicum_FD_89693 | JGI IMG/M metagenome (GOLD analysis project Ga0116227, IMG submission 89693) | Host-associated microbial communities from peat moss isolated from Minnesota, USA - S1T2_Fb - Sphagnum magellanicum MG | ecosystem: Host-associated > Plants > Peat moss > Unclassified...
AACATCAAGATTTTCAGCGGCCAGGGTCCCGATGGATACATGTGGAATGTCGTATATAAAGAGGTTTTGGAAATGTAGTTTGTAATTGTAATTTTGTAATATGTACCATCAAATACACACACACACCTGTGCATTAGGCACAGGGTTCAAACTAATATAAATAAGATGAAATATTTTCAATCAATGAGAAGTTTGTGATGATACTATTATTGCTATGTGGCTTAATTATTTACTTAAATTTGCCTCAAATTTGGTATAAACCTTACAAAATGGAAAAATTATCTACTATTCTTTTAATTGCCCTATCACCATCATAAATGTTTAAAACTTACCTTGTTTTTACCCTACCCGACATATGAGATTTATATATCCTTGGGTTTGGTGTGTAAAAAGAGGAAATCATCACATGCTTTATTTGCATTTCCACATTTTGCAATACATTTGATGATGAGTTATGGAGACCTAACTAATGATTTATTTATTTATTTCATTTTATTTGCCATTATTTGGGGAAATTAATTTGCCTTGAACAAGACCTTTTTTTTTTTTTCCATCCCTTGGACTTTAGATGCACTACTATTTTGGCATTTTCAAAAAGCTTTAATTTAATTTTGTTTGTTTTTTTAATGTCATGTGCATTTGCAAAATGCCAATTGCACAACTATTGTCTTTTTCCACACTTGCCAACACTTGCTAAGGTAGCCACACTTAATACACAATTTATTAAAAAAAATCTGATTTGGGTGGTTGGCTTTTCAGCTGCATTTGGAGCATCTAACTTACATTGCCAAAGGATGTCTGAAGTGTCAAAGTTTTAAACAAAGCATTCAAGTTGGTTTTCAATATATTTCTGCAGTTTCAAGTTTTAAAAAAAAAGCATTATTGGTTTTCAATGTATGTCTGAAATTTCAAGTTTTCTTTGGGTTTTTTGATATAAAGATAGTGAGGATTGGATCATGTAACAGATCTATTTGAAGCAAAACAGATCTAAGGGAAGAATTTATCTCAAATTGTGATTGAAATGAGAACAAGTGCAAACCAATCAACAGAAACAAAGCATTACTTTCTTAATATAAAGATAGTGACAATTGAATCATGTAAGAGATGAATTTGAAGCAAAAAATGTGAAGAATTTATCTCAAATTGTGATTGAAATGAGAACAAGTGCACCCAACAGAAATCGATCAATGGAAACAAAGCATGGCTTTTTCAATATAAAGATAGTGAGGATTGGATCATGTAACAGATTGATTTGAAGTGAAAAATGCTAAGAATCCATCTCAAATTGTGATTGAAATGAGAAACATTGCAGCTGATGGAAATCAATCAATGGAAACAAAGCATTGGGTTTTTTATTTAAAGATAGTGAGGATTGGATCATATAACAGATTGATTTGAAGCAAAAAGAATGGGAAGAATGTAACTCAAATTGTGATCAAAATGAGAAAAATTTACACCTGAAGGAAAACGATCCTGAACAACCAGGAACAGCACACACTTACACAGTAGTTTAAGAGAGAAAAATTTAAGCAAGAGAAGAACTGCAGTATATACAATCTGTGCAGTTCACAATCTATCTGCACATAGAAAGAAATCCTGAAAGGCTTTCTTCTATCTCAACACAAGCTGCAACAAAAGTTCTGTACTGTGTAGTTTTCACAAGGAGAGAGAGAGAGAGAAAATACAGAAGTTGTTGTGGAGTTGTGTGCAATCTCCTTCTTCTTCTTCCCACCAAGTTCATAGCTGCTGTGTGTTGTGAAAGAGGTTTCTTGCATTTCAAGGTGTGCATTTTTCCTCTAGCGCATTGTTTCTTGTATCATGTCATCCAAGCCTCCAAGGGACTCACTGGTATCAATTCAGAACCATGGTTATCAGTTTCACACGAGAAAGGCAAGAAATGCTGCAGAAGCTGTTGTGGAGTCGTGTGCAGTCTTCTTCTTCTTCCCACCAAGACAGTTCTCATTACCTGTGTATTGTGGAAGCGGTTTCTGGCATTATTTGAATGAGGTTTTGCTTTTTTTTCCTCTAGCACATTTCTTTTCTTCTTGTATCATTGCCTGCTGCAAGCCTCCAAGGGACTACTGAGCAGCAGCAGCAGCCTACATGATGGGTTGTCAGTCGGTCCAGTTTCTTTCTTCTCAGTCCTTCTTTGATGATTTGTTGATGAGGGCTTTATGGATATGTGGGATGACTCCACCGCCTGCAATGGTGCCCTTAATCAATGTGTCCAGCTCTTCATCTCCTCGAATTGCAAGCTGCAGATGGCGGGGTGTGATGCGTTTCACCTTCAGATCTTTGCTGGCATTTCCTGCAAGTTCTAAGACCTCTGCTGTTAGGTACTCAAGAATGGCAGCTGAGTAGACTGCAGCTGTTGCTCCCACTCTTCTTCTTCCATTTGCTGCCACTCGTGACTTCAGTAGTCTGTGCATACGTCCCACTGGAAACTGCAGCACAAATTTTGGAGAAACAACAGAATCAGATGTCCTGTCTCTGTCTTTCTGGGATGCATCATGCGGTAGTTGCATGCAGATCAGATCAGCAAAGAAAAGAAAAGCACTACAAGAAGACGGGTGAAGAAGTGATGAATGGGATTTTATTTATATTTTTTTGGGGATTTGGGTTTTGTTTTTCTGGTCATTTCTTGGGGTTGGGGAGAAAGATACACACACACACACACATACCCAACAACACCACACAAACCTGAAGTCCAGCACGAGAGGATCTAGAAATGGACTTTTTCTTCTCATGATTCTTGTCAACCAAGTCTGCAGTTGTCTTCCCAAACAACAATCCCTTGGCTCCTCCTCCTTTTCCTGCTTGGTTCCCTCCTCCTCCTCCTCCTCCTCCTCCTCCCACCATCACCACCACCATTGTTGGATGGTTGCTTGCGTCCTTCCTTCCTTCCCCGGCACAATTCTTGTTCTTGAAATTGGATCTCTTCTTGAACCAAGAAATTATTCGCAAACAAAAAAAAGAAAAAAACAACAACAACTACAACAACAAAAGAACAGGAATGTGATCTTCACCAAGAACTAAGCATCTGGAAGCTCCAACAAGTAGTTACACCACTGGGCCAAAAGAGATTGGGGAAAAAAGAACACTAATAAGACTGCTATCTGTAGTAATAATCTTGTGCTCAAAAGACACAGCGCAAGAAGCAAACAAATTTGGGAGTATTTAGCACAAACATGAACACTTTGGTTGGTTCCATAGGAGAGAAATTGTGCTTCACACAACAAATTTGGGAGTATTTAGCATAACATGAACACTTTGGTCAGTTTCATAGGAGAGAAATTGTGCTTCACACAACAACAACACAAGAAGAAGAGACCAAACCCCACACATACACACACACACACACACACACACACATACAAGATCAAAAGCTCAAGACACAAGATCAAAAGCTCAAGAGATTTGGAAGTTGGAATTGATAAGTATCTTCAACAAGTTTTGTAACAGAAATAATAATTATGAAGCAAGGCACAAAAAAAGGACAACATGACTATGGCCACAATTCTTAAAAACCCACAAAACAAAAACAAAAGGGTGTGTGTCACATTGTGGCCTTGCCATTTACATGAAAATGTATATCTTAAAAGGCAAAAGAAGAAGAATTATGGAAAACTCAAATATTTCACCATGCAACAAATATAATCTTCCCACAATACTCTAAAAACAAACAAACCAAAATCCTTCAAGAAATCATATATTATAACTCTATAATAACTAATCTCAAGTTTCAACAACACAAGCCAAAATATATCATCTTTCAAAAATCCTCATATAAAAATAAATAGACCTATTATTATTATTATTATTATTATTATTATTTTATTATTACCTAGGGGCCTATAAAAATCCCTTAAGTTACTATACTCTATAATGAATCTAACACAATACCATAGTACCTTTACCATTTCGGCATAAATTTTTTTTAAAAATTGATTTTGTCAAACTTTTTTTTAAATTATTTGTTATTTGTGCTGAAATTTTGCTAGGACCAAAACTTAAAACTGAATATACACTAGACTGTTCCATAACTCTAACAACGGTCTGTTTATTTATTTATTAATAACCATTACTGAAAAATTGCAAAATTAAAAAACCAAGTACCGAAGTTAATATTTAAATTTTAATTAATTATTTGGCAACAAACTGCCAAAATAATAAATGTACTACAATATCCTTGTCTTGGTAGCAAGGCCAAGAAAAATTATGTTATGTTATGCACAGAGTCCCAGATTTTATTTTATTTTTTTATTATTATTATTATTATTATTATTTGGGTGTGTGGTGGGTTTTCGCCATTTTATGAAAAAAAATGCAAAAAAGAATTTTCTGTCACAAATTCCCTTTTGTTTTTTTTTGGAAAAATTTCGCCAAAAAAATGATTTTTTTTTAATTTCAAAAATTCGCCACTATTGCGTACAATATGATATGAAAGGGTGCTTAAGAATCTATAATTCCATATTTTGAATATTATCAAATTTGGCTAAATATACTTATGGACTATCGCCACTTGAGCAACAACACAAAATTGAAAAAACAACATTGATGCACATGCAGGCACATACGGAGAGAGATGGTGGGCTCAAGAAAGGAAATTTGGCAAATGGATTGGTTGATGGTGCATAAGAGCCATGATGGCTGGCAGGCATGGAAACAACAACAACAAGAAAAGAGTGGAAGAAGGGTGTCAGCCTTCTTTTTTTTCCTGGCTATATATAGCCAAAAAGATAAAATTAAAATTAAAATAGCTAAAATCAAGTGCTTTATGATTTTTGATTTTCAGTAGCCAGAATTCCACCAAAATTTAAGTAAATATTGCCAAATTTATATGCATGGATTCAAGTAGGTGGCCACAAATATAGAAGGATGTTTTAACTAGTGTTGGTAGGGTATATACATAGGTATGTAAAACTGGAACCAATTGGTATCACTTTATGAAAATCTAGGACATATTTTGGTTTGTTGCTTGCCTCCATGATTAGATTTGTTGTACGGGATAGGAGCAGTGAAAATATATGTAGCAGCAGTGGAGGCGCTCAGGAACAAGGAAAGACAGGTTGAAACTCAATTTACCACCAAAATTGGTGGAAAAAGTAGTTTGGGTCCCAGCTATTTTGCTTTGTGAAATTTTCATTCCCAGTTACAGGTTTGATGCCCTATTATGCTGAAACTGGCTGTTCTTGGCCCCTAATTGCGAAACTTTACAGATTGTGTGAATTTTGGTTTTGTTTCTGGGTATGAATATGTCAAGTTTAGTAGTAGATCTACAAAGCCCTAATTGTTGTCTATTCATGTTCAAACTTGAGATACCCCAAAACATGTAGGATGTTATATATACTTGCTTGATATGTATATTTAAAGAACATTTGAATACTCATGTTTTAACCCGTTGTCCAAATTGAAAAAGACTTTGATACCCATACATAGTTGGTATATTAAAATGGACATACCCATCCAACACTGGTTTAAACATTTTTATTTTCATGTTTAGCTTGTAGCCAAATTTGGTTAAATCTTCTTATTCTTGATCATCATTTTGGCTACATCCTAAAAAACCATTGATGGGTGTCATCATTCTAGATGTCAAGTTTTAGGGTATCCGAAATTGGAGGTACAAAAATTTGCTAAAATTGGATTTGGTTCCATGTCATGAGGTTGCATGTTGAAACTAAAACACATGTATGACACATGTATGGTTTAGGTCTAGGGTTGTAAGGTATCTAAATTGGAGGTTTTGAAATTTGTTGCAATAAGATTTGCTCCGAACCATGATTTAAAGCCTTATTGAAGGAATTGAAACCCATGTATTAGGCAAGTTCTAAGTGAAGTTTTGGGGTATTTGGACCTAAGGTTTAGAAACTTGTTGAAACCAAATTTGAAACCAATGGGTATGGGTAGGTTATATGTATACCCATGACTAACGATTATCCAAAATCAAAAGAACCAGTTCTCACCCTGGTCAAGGCAACATAAGAAATCAGCTGGAATAAGATTTTTCTATAGAGTTGAGCACATTGAATATAATAATCAAGCTAGGTTGGCTCATTTGGGAATATAAATAAATATAATATAATATAATATAATATATATAAATAATCAAGCTAGGTTGGCTCTTACTAATTATAACAACATTGCCATTGGCATGGTGTGCAAATTGTAATAGATATCGAAATATCATAATTGAGTTGGCAATTTATTTATTTTTTAATTTGTCAAAATTTTAAAAATTATTGCACGGATTGTTGAAATTTTGAAATTTGGTAATGGCAAGCAACTCCAAGTCTCATTCACCTTCAAACTAGGCTTATCATATATAATGCAAATTAAAGAAATGAAATATTATTCATTTGGTGAGGTATTTTGATTTTGAGTGTTATTTTTTCTAATTCTTCTAAGGAAATGGTTGATCATCATTTTTATTATACTGATTTAACCAACAACTTGAGAATGTTTTGTGGAAATTCCCAATAGATTGTTTAAGGACAACTTTGTTTTTCTTTTTTATTGCTACAAAAAAAAAAACCAAATCATGAAAAATAAGCTATATATTTCACAAGCTAGAGATGGTTGGCAAATTTGTTACTATTTCACATAATCATGAAAGTAGTTGTGTCTCAAATTTCAATGGCGTATGGGATCCTATTGGCAAACAAAGAATTCTTGTAAAGGCACTTGCAAGCAAAAACCAAAAAATGTAGCAAACAATTGGTGTGCATCAAAATGAATGAAAAATGATTATTTTTTTAATTCATGTTGAAATTATAAATAATTTTGGAATGTGGGCCAAAAACATTGAGAATAAATATTTAATGTGCTAAATTGCCTTCAATAAACAAAAAAAGCATTTGGCATTAAAGTGTTCAATTTATTTGAATGTTACAATAATCTTATTTTGAGTGACATCCAATGCCCATGTGTAGGGACCTTGACTATAAAATCCAAGGTGATTTTGTGTCTTCGAATTCTATGAATTTTATTAATGTCAAATTTCTATTTTAATATAATATATGCCATAATAAACACCAACACAAAATTTGCATCACACATGTGTGATGAGCCATGGCTATTTGTGCAAAGAAAAATCACATCCTCTTTTGGCAACATTACACTCATAATTTCCAATTTATTAACAATTAAGTTAGGCTTTTTATCTAAAGGATTTTGACACCCAGTGTAAAAGAAAATTTATTACTATAAACATACTTTGAAATTATATGTGGGCCTTTCGACATTGATGGCATCGTAAGCTTCTAAATCCCTTCAGAAAAATTCATGAGTTTTATTTTTTTGAATTAAAAAAAAAAATCAAGACCAAAAATTTGAAGACATGGCACCATCACAATCTTGCTCCAAATGAGATTTTTTAATGAATACATGGAAAATGCCACTCGTAACTATGTTTTGTTGCAAGTACATATGCTAACATAGCCTATTTGCCATGGGTTAGAATTTTTTTGAAAGCTTATCACAAATGGCCAATTCCTTTGCATACCCATTGTTAGAATTTGTTGATATGTTATTGGATTAGTTGTAGCCCTAAATTAGGGGTTTTTCAAGTCTAAAGCATGATGAGTGTAATCAAAGGTCACATCAACTTTTGGTGTTGGAGGTTTGAATGTTGTTGATGGTGTTTGGAGACGCAAGGGTTTAGGGTTTATCTATTTAGTTTGACATTCTAATGTAAAGAAAAAGGAAAAGTCACATTTGTTTTTTGTTTCTTGACAAGCTTGGTTAAGGCCATATTGAAGATTTTATTTGTTTGGAAAAAAAGGCTATAAAATGGTTGTTCTATAGTGGAATTTGGGTGTGAGATAGGTGTGTCTATTGTTTTTGGAAATGAAGTTGGTGATGGAGGATGTGGCCCCTTGACAATGATGAAAGTGAGGTTTTGCAAGTGGAGAAAAGGAGAATGTGAGAAATGATATGAGGACTTAAAAAAATGAGAGATAAGGGGTGTGTTGGTTGGTTGCACAAAGCAAGTCAAAGCAAAGATATCTTTCTTTTCTTTTGTGGGTTGGTGTGTGAAAATGTTCACGATAAGTTTTTGTTTATGTCCAATTTAATCTATTCTACATGGAAAATTAGGACAAAGTGCAAGATTAAACACTTTGATGTTTCAATGTAAATTACATGTGAAAACAATGATAATCTCTAGATATGAGTTAGTCTAGTGAGTTTTCTTTATCTCAAATTTAGTATATTTAAAAACTTATTGGTTTGTGTTTTTTGGAGTTGAAATGTTGGGTGATGGGAAATTATACCCATGTTTATGGAAACTTCGGAAAAAAAACTTGGATCCAACATCTTAATGTAGCACTACATATAGAAATCTTTTCATGTCCTTCAAGTTGTAGTGAATTTTTCTTGGAACCCTTCTTTTTGTAAACATTTCCCTGACAATGGGATGGAAATTGGGGTATTTTCTATTTGTCTTCTAGGTATGGGATTATACTAAAGTAGGTATGTGTGTTCACACATGCATGATGTTAGAGAAAATATAAAGGAATTTCCCATATGTGGTTGAATTGCAGATGGAAACCTCAATTATTATATTTGAACATATTGTATGGTGGGAGTTGATGTTTAAAGGAAACCACATAGAAGACCATGATAGCTCAAGAAAGGGAATTTGGAACGATTTGATCCAAACATGTGCCTATAAAATGGCCTAGATTTTTAGGGTTGTATGTTCACATTGAATTGTTTATAATGTTCATGGCAATCCTTTCCCACGCAATAAACATATGTTTTGAAATTTCTTTTTTAGGAATGTGTTATTGAAAAACTTTTGGACTTTAATATCCCTTTTATCTTTGGTATCAAAACATTATTTTTTTTAATGGATTAAATTTGTAAGGAATGGATATTGGTGTTTGATATTAATGATGTGGGAAGAGAGTGTCACAGATGGCAATGCCATGGGGTTCATTCATTTGAATGTTCATCCATGACTTGTAATGAACTTGTACCTAACTCCTAGTTTAATGTTAATTCATTTTTAGTTAACTTCTAATTAAGTTGTAATTCACTTCTAGTTCGCTTTCAGTTAAGTTTTAATTAATTCTCAATTCACTCTTAATTCACTTCCAGTTCACTTTCAGTTAATTCTTAGTTCATTTCTAATTCACTTTCAGTTAATTCTTAATTAACTTTCAGTTGAATCCAAGTTAAGTTCTAGTTAAGTATGAATTAATTCCCAATTACCTCCTAATTACTTAAGCAATGAGCAAATTGGAAGACTTGTCAATGAAAATAAGAAACATTGACTACAAAATGATTTTCAACGTGGTAGACATTGATAATATGACTTGCTAGTTGAACTTGATTTTTTAATTAAAGTGGGAACGACTGTTGATGTTGAACATGGATTAATACAAACTTAAAGTGATATTGGTGATAAGGTATAAGTTTTACCTTTGAACATGTTAAACATGCTTTTGGTTTTGGAAGAAAATGGCAAACATGATGTATTGCAAAATTATTTGGAAAATTTACAAATTGTTGTAAAAGATGAACATGAATAAAAAATAGTTGCCTTGTTTGGAAACATTAATTTTTATGGTGAAAGTGAAGCAAACTCGAAATGAAATGTTGGATCCAACATTGAAAGAAATGATGATTCTTCATAGTCAAAGGTCATACAACTATATTTTCATGTTTTGCATAATGATCTACATGATAAAGGTTTGGAACAAATGGTGGAAAAAGAAAGGCCTAATCAAATCATGAACCTTATGTGTCATGACCAAGGAAACAAGATTAACATTGATAAGATGTTTGCAAAAGATGATCTTCAAAATTGGCTACATTGGGTGGATGAAGGATAAATAACCATAATGACACATATGTGCAAATTGAAGGAACAAAAATCTATTGATTATCCAATGTTGATGCAACTTACCCAAGTTTCTATCAAAAAGGTGCATCACTAATTACCTTTTAAACAATATGACATAATGTGATTGGAGATCAAAAGCAAGATTAAGTTGGATTTGAGTCTCAAAGAAGGACATGTACATGAACTATGGAACATATCATAACAATTTTCAAGTGTATTTACATGGCATAAATGGGAATTAGGATGTTGTACTTTTGGAGAACATGCAATTGACACTTGGATTTCTTCCATGTAAGACAAGTCCCAATAGACTTTCTTTTTGGGAACAAACCAAGGTAAAATGACAAATTGAGGCACTAGGGTAAAGAAGCTAGTTAGTGAACACCTAATAACTCAAAGGAGGTAGAATCCTCACACATTGTTCATTTGGTTGTAAATTCAAAAAATATTTGTAACCCTCCACCTATTACTTCCAATGCTATAAAATTTGACAAAGGAATGGGGAAAATATGGGGTGTTTGGTGTAAGGGGATTCAATGTTCGATGATAGGTGAATTAAAACATATTAAAATTTCAAGCTTAAAATCTTTGATCATTGCATCTTTGTTTATGGAATACAAAGAAGTTTTGACAAGCCTTATCAAGTTTTTAATTACTCAAAATGGACAAAATTGAAGGAAGATATGGGGCTATAACTAACAAGGGGTCTACAATTTTTTTTAAATTTTAAATGAAACAAATTATCATTCATCTTCTACTTGTGTTTTATTTGTTGCTCCTTTATTTCTAACATTCAAAGAACAATTGTAGCCTTCTGGTTTGAACTTTGTGTGTCTAATGACACAAAAATCGTTCAATTTGGTTAAGGAATTTGGAAAATATTAAAAAATGTTTAATGATAAGTAAATGTTTAGTGATGGGTGATTCTACCCTAATTGTTTTGGGGAATATGAATAAAAGTAATTTAGGACATATGAGTTGAACAGAAACTTAATGGACAAGGCAAATGATGATGAAGAATTTAGTATTGTAGTACCTTGGCAGCTTTGGCATAAATTAAATTATTTTTCAATCTATAAAAATTTCAAAAAAGTTGTTGAAGATGTAAAAGTTTGATCTTTAGTTGTCTTGAAAGGAGGATAATAAATAGAGGTCCACATGATTTTTTTCCAAGTCTAGGGACGTTTTCCTATCATTACAACATGCCCAAGAAAAGAAATTTGTTGAGTTTCAACTAAACATTTAGTAGGATTTAATTTCAAGTTCACTTGCCTAAGTTTTTTCAAAACCTTACACAAGTGTCCAATCATTGCCATGTATATTAAAATCATCCACAAAGACTTTTAAATGAAATCCTCCTTCCAACTTCCAAACATTTGATCCATTGTCTTGGAAAATGAGATGGTGGCATTTTTCATGCCAAATGACATGCTATTCCAATCAAACAACCTAACTTTTATGATAACCTTTGTCTTTTAAAATATTTTTAGGGCCGTTTTAGTTTGCCAGAATCCAAACTGTAGATCTATTGCAAATAAAAAGTTTGATTTGCCAAGTTGGTTGATCACATTGTCCACTAAAGGCATTCAATATGAATCAACTTGTGTTTGGACCATGTTGATTACCCAATATTCATCACAAAACTTTCAACTTTTAAATCTTTTCTTCCACAATATCACCCTACATGTGAAACATTCACATGTTGAGATCCAAGGTGGTGAACAATTTTAAATAAATATCTTGCAACATATCAATCCAACACCCTTGTCTTCCATGGGCATAAATAATAGTGGCCAATCATTTCAATGGTTCATGGTCCATGGATCCTCAAATAGAAACAAGATTTTATGTAGGTATTGATGAAAATGTAAAATTCCCCACACAAGGGCATAACAGTCATCCTCCATAGGATGAAACATCATTTACATGTTAAATATATTTATGTTTACATAAAAAATGATTATTTTCATTCAACCTTCTTTTTGAAATAAGATTGTTCCAACTCCTTTGATAGACTAATCAACATCTAGTATAAAAGGTTTTGCAAAATTAGGTCTAGACACTATTGGGGCCTCCACTAAACATCTTTTCAATTTGACAAACATTTCTTGGCATGCTAGGATTCCAAGTAAATTTGTGCTCCTTTTTCATCAACCCAAAACAACATGCTTGCTAGTCTTATGCATGTCTTGATGTAATTCATGCATGTAATTCAAATAGTTTGAAATAATTGTACCTTACAATAATTTTATTGTTTATTATCGAAATTTTCAGAATTAAAAACTCAAGCATTGAACCAAGAAACTTAAATTAATTATTCAACATCCATGAGTCAAATCTGCTAAGATATTATGGTACTAAAATCCAAGATGTGAAAGTTGCAACATATGTAATGCCAAGGAAGGCAACAAAATGGAGAGGTTTGTGGTTTTAGAATTTACATCAATTCATTTTGATGTTAACAACCATCAAAAGGGAAAGGGTTGTGGATGTTGTAAATATTTGAGGGACAAACAAAGAAGGAGGCTCAAGTGTTGGGCATGATGAAGAAGGAGAGCAAACGAATTATACAAACAATAGTTATGAAAGAATGATTCATTTGCAATAGGTCAAGCGAACTTACCTTGAGATGATAAGTATGAAAGAACAAATGGATCTAATGATGACAACACAAAGGATGATTAAAAGAACATATTCTAATGAATTTGATGGTTAAGAGTTTTTCGACAAAGATAAGGAGGAGGATGATGAGGATGATGGAGAAATGATGGTGGACATTCTTGTGGATACAATTAAAGTGTTTGGTTTTGTTGTAGATTAAAATTGTGTATGTTGATTGTATTGCATACAAACTCAACAAAGTTAGGGAACCATTTAAAATTTATTATTGGCATGAATATCAACTTTATTATAAATACCTAATCGTACCAAAATTGGAAGAGAGGAAGAAGATCATTTGGGATCTTCATGAAGAAATCAAACACTTGGGGGGAACAAAATATATTAGTTGACATTTGCACAAGGTTTGTTTGGCACGATATCACCAATTCAATGTAGATAGTGGTGAAGCCATGTAATGTATGTCAAATGATAAAACATGTTGATAGTTTAAGATCTAAACAAAAGGAACTAGAAAACATTGCTATTATTTGTTTATTTTATTTATTTTTCAGGATTGACATGGATATGGTTGGACCTCTCTCCAAAAATTGCATTAGGCAATAAATGTCTTGTTGGCCATTTACCAATATTTTAATTGGTGCTAAGCCAAGGCATTCTCAAATCATATTGCACTTATTGACATTAAATTTCTAGAGTCTAAGGTGATTTATCAATATGGAGTACCTAAGTTTTTATTTATTGCCAATTGAAGGAATGGGATGCAAAATTTGAGGAGGTAGGCCAATTGAATGACATTGCATGCAAGTTGAATTGAATTGAATTGAATGAAATACAAATTCCATTGAATTCAATTGAATTTGAAGCAAACGGTATTGAAAATTTGCTTGTGACTATGATGTTTTTAAAAAAAACAAAAAGCTCCCCACTTAGGATTAAGAAGCCTTTGAAACAATCATTTTGAAGATTCAGCAACCGATCTTTCTTTTAATAACCTCACAATATGAGCTATGAACTCTTTGGAACTACAAAACCCTAAGAACCTATAAAAATAAAACTCACTATTGACTACTCCAAAATTTCACAAGAGTCTGAAATATTGGAGTCCACAATGAGAAATATGAATCATGTTTACTACCCACCTATTCTATCAATTTGCTGCCCACTGTAGCGTAGGCAGAGATGATCATGATAAGTAAAAAACCATTGTTATCTTCATCAACATAAATTTTTAACACCATGTCACACATGTCACTCCAAATCGTATTATAATAAATCAAATCTCTTCCTCTTCATCTTCAAAGGGATCTCGCTCAGGGTAGTCACCAACCTGAATAGCAGCAAACAATTAACTACTCACACACGTAAAGAGAGAGCAAGCAAAAAGAAAAGGAAGGAGTCTCTACTTAATCTATGTTTTTAAGAAGCACACAACTCTCTTGGAATAAGAATGAATATATAAGAGTTCAAAAAGGAGTGTCACATCCATTGGCAGCTCAAAGAACAGAAGCATTGAGTTCCTTTTTATTTTGACTATGATAGGAAAAGAAAATTTACCTTGATTTTGTCCGGGCGGAGCATGGCACCATGCCCTGGAGGACAAGTGAAGTACCGCTTGCCCTTCACCCTGCCAATCCCAGATTGCTAATAAATGCTCAGATTGTCAGTCAATAGGCAAAGCTGAGAACCATGGCTTTCAAGGCTCTCAAGCAAGACACAGCCAGATGTGCAGAAGTCATCTCTCTAACACCATTTTCAAAACCTGTGGCTAACCAATTTGCACCAACTTCAAAGATCACGTGTACAAATTGCCTTGACATGGCCTGGAAGCACTATATCCCCAGAATGATTTCACAAGGGGCAAGGGGCAAGACAGAGAACAACATACAAGCCATCATGCTTGCCAACTGGTTCATCATATTGGACGCCCACCCAAAAGCCTGCTGCTAGGGTATCTGCTGTGCCAACAAACTTGACCACACCCCGCTTGCCACCAGGGTCTACCTCACAACGAGCACCCACCTGCCACCACAATTTTTTTTCAAAGTATGCAATCTCATGACCTGTTCAGAAACAGGTGCACCAAGCCATGTCACATGATACTACTACAACAATCATGAACCCACTAGTAAGTGGCATAGGTCTATTTCTTTGCAGATACACCAGATCACATCTGCACTCTGAATTGAGGCACATCTGACTGGAAAGTGTAAGGGGACATGGGACCACAACCGTACAAAGCCCACCACTGTAATGAGCCACTACCTATAGCATAACGAAGAAGTTTTTACTTTCTTGTACTGTATTAGGGTTTGAGCCTGCAATCCTTAGAACTGTGGATAAGAAGCCACATATCCTATGACCGAGGGATGACCAAAGGAGAAACCAAATGCACATATATAGAATCACCTTGTAGGATGGAGCAATAGGGACAGCCAAAGCTCTAGAGAACAGAAAACAGCACAAGTATGAATGCTGAAAGGACCACTGTTTGCACACCTGCTTGAAGTAAGCCTCACCTCAATGCCTGATGCAATATCAGCCATGTGGTCCTCTGTTACCTGCAAAGGACTACATGTGAATATCCACAAAAATCTGTTTCCTTGAGGTCAATTTAACAACACAGATTTCAAAAAATTTACAGTACTGTAACAGAAACCTTGGGGACCAATAGTAGTGCTACCCTTGTAGTCAATGGAGTCAAGGTTCAGTGCATTATTCACCAATAAGGGGGGTTAACAAAGAAAAGCTTACCTGCTGGGGAGGGACATAGGCCTCGCCTCTGCGAATTGCCATTTCCTGTGTTCCACAACCACCTTGCCAAGCTCACAATAATGAGAGACCCTTGCATGTAAAGGAGATTTGTAAAATTCAACATCAAGAATATTTGTTTCAGCTCAATTCAGAAACAAAGGAAGAAAATGAAGATATGTTTGGAGACCAGGTAGACAGCAAATAGTTGGTCAGACAGAAAGAAGAAAGGGGAAAGAGGAAGTTGCAACAACAAAAGGGGTTACCTTTTGCAAAGTCCAGGTTGGATCTTCGGCTACACGTTTCTCCCTGTACTTTCTGAATGTATCTACAGAGAGACATAGTTCCCAACATCATTGCAGATCATGGAATGTGCCTGGCAGGTCTCTGTTCTATGAACTTTCTAAGTTTCTACAATGGGACCTTGAGACATTAGTGGGTTTGCTCAATACAAAAGTCTGCACTAGCTTGTGAATTGACTAAACAAAACCCACCTTCCCGCTTGTTATATGCATCTTCGGAAATAGTGTACTTCTCAACAAGAGAAGTGTCCTCAAGCCACCCTCCTGCAGACATAGATGTTGGGTCTGCATCGATCACATGGATGCGATATCTACAACCCACAAACATCCTCAACATTGCTTTCAGCAGGGAACAGCTCCTTGCAAACTCATCATCTAAAAAAAAAGAGATAGCAAAATGACAGTTCTTTGGGAAAAGCTTTTGCTGAAACCAAAGGGCTTTGAATTGCTTTTTGAAAACTCTAAAGCATTCTTCTTGCAGATTGTGATTCTTGCAGTTTACCCAAATTTCATACTGATGTGCGCATTGAAAACTTACCCATCAAGAGGGGAGTAATAACCAATTGGTCGGAAATCATCAATTAGGTCACAGACTTTGGTATTGGTGTCATCATAAAGCTGCAAGGACATGGACTCCACAGGTGTACCACAGCGATCCCGCAACTTCTCCTTCACCCTCTCTATGGTTGTCTGCATTTCATGGCCACCCACCAAACACCCCCACTCCTATTTTAACACAGAGATCTGAAGAATTGAGCTGCTAAGCTCTGATGACCTGATGCCATCACATATTTGCTCTAGAAGACGACCAAGTCAAAATGATCACCAAACCATGAAACTTGAGACATTGCAGACACTCACTCTCAGAGAAGGGGGAAAAAAAAAGGCAAAGAGAGAAATCGATTCTTGGTTCTGGATACTGAGACCTTCGAGGAGACAGACGTGTACTTACAAAAATTACTTACATGGAGATCGAAGCGAATCTCAATGAAATGTTGCTTGAGATTGGAGTGCGTGACATGGAGAAGCACGGTATCCTCTGCCTGGTTCTGCGTACTCGGCGTCCGAACATAACTCTTCAAAGCATCCAGCATTGCAGCCATGGTTTCTTTCCTTTGAAAAAAAAAAAAAAAAAAAAAAAAAAAAAACCCAAAAAACCAGCCCACCCACCACACCCCCGGCGGCGGCGAGAAGACAAA
>Ga0116227_10010077_pt1 | contig 16721 bp, 20 predicted proteins | sample S1TSphgellanicum_FD_89693 | JGI IMG/M metagenome (GOLD analysis project Ga0116227, IMG submission 89693) | Host-associated microbial communities from peat moss isolated from Minnesota, USA - S1T2_Fb - Sphagnum magellanicum MG | ecosystem: Host-associated > Plants > Peat moss > Unclassified...
ATAGCTTTGATTTCCTAAATTTCCTTCAAGAAAAAAAAAAAAAAACTCATGTATACCTTTATTTCCCTAAATTTCCCAAAAATTCCACGTATATTTGTATACCTTTCTTTCCCTAAGTTTCCAAAAAACTAAATCCATGTATATTTGTATACCTTTATTTCACTAAATTTCCAAAAAAATCATATATGTATTTGTGTACCTTTATTTCCATAAATTTCCAAAAAAATTCATTTATACTTCTATACATTTATTTCCCTAAATTTCCCAAAAAAATCCCATGTATATTTGTATACCTTTATTTCCATAAATTTTCGAAAAATTCCATATATACTTTTATACATTTATTTCCCTAAATTTCCCAAAAAAAAAACCCATGTATATTTGTATACCTTTATTTCCATAAATTTCCAAAAAATTCCATGTATAATTTTTATACATTTATTTCCCTAAATTTCCCCCAAAAAAACCCATGTATATTTGAATACCTTTATTTCCATAAATTTCCAAAAAATTCCATGTATACTTTTATACATTTATTTCCCTAAATTTCCCAAAAAAAAAACCCATGTATATTTGTATACCTTTATTTCCATAAATTTCCAAAAAATTCCATGTATACTTTTATACATTTGTTTCCCTAAATTTCCCAAAGAAACCCATGTATATTTATTTGTATACCTTTATTTCTCTAAATTTCTTTTGGCGGAAACAAGAAGAAAAATAATTCACCCGTATGACCTGTACATACCTATGTATCAAGGGATACAAAGAACAAGCTCATTTGTGAACTTGTTAGCCTAGTGTAACACATGGGGGACTTGTTGGTTTGAAAGTGTTGTTGGTGTGTGTTTCCTTCTTTTTTGGGTGTATAAGACAAACATTGAAACTTGAGATGTTGGATTTAAAAGAATTCTACCCAACCCTAAACCCTAAACCCTAAACCTCTCTCCTCCCCCACCTTAACCTTAAGAAGAAGAAGAAGAAGAAGTTGATACAAATTTTGGGTTGTGCTTTGCTTTGGGTGTTGGTACAAGCTCCAAAGAACTCCAAAGAAAGTGTGTGCCATGTCAAAGTTTCAATCATTTCAATACTAGTCGTACATACATCTCTCTATCCTATCTCTAGCGAAACTACATAAGTTTAACTAGTACAACATAAAACAATACATAGAAGCAAAGAGAGGGCCACCCTTTGGACCACCCCCCTTCCCTCCACCTACAAAACCCCTCATAAGCCCTAACTTGGCGTGGCTTTAGTAGTGTGTTTTTGTATTGGTAGAGTATTCTTTGTACTTCATGGTATCCTCCAATTGTGAAAGACTAGGCAAGCTCGTTTCACGTGGCCAATACTTTGGGCTTTGCGTATGCATGCGCGGAGACAATCGTATCACAACTTCTTAGGAAAAACTTATTGAAACTTAATTGTTTGCACATGCAAATTCATTTTTATATAGCCCTTTTTTCTCTTTACATCTTTAAGAACAAAACACTAAAGAACCACTATCATCATCCATTTCCAAAAATGAAAAAAAAAATTAAAAAATGACAAAATATCCCACCTTGATAACATCTTGAGATCACCAAGGAAGCATCACCATGTGCTACTTTATTGAAAAAAAAGAAAAAAAGAAAAAAACAAATATACGGATACATATCTCTCCTAGTCACTATTGAATCTTAGCCTATTTTGTTTCATTATTGGTTGTCAATTATTGAGCACCCGGTGTTAAACCATAGTTAGATCTCTAGACATGTTAGTGTAAGGATGCATCCAATATGTGTTTGTGTGTGTGTGTGTGTGAAAACGGACTTTGGATGTCCATCCTAGAAAAGGGAGCAATACTTGGTGATGGTTTTTGCGTTCATCCATGTTCCCTAATAAGACCCATGGTTTGATCCAAAAAAATCCCATCATCAACTCGGGTCTCCTCGCCAAGCAAGGTCATTAGCCTAGGCAAGAGGGTTTGTTGTGGCCGCGTATAATGGGGTAAATTATTCTCCCCTTACCAAATGCAAATGGGGCATGTATATTGCAAGTAATCCATCCATCTTCGACAAATGCAAATGGGTATGTATGTTGCAAGCCAAGATGGGATGGATGCAAATGGGTAATGTATGTTGTGAGCAATCTAGGAAGGATGAATGAAAGCAAACACGTATGTATGTTTGCGAGCAACGGATGTCATCGATGTAACAATCTAGTTTTGTTCTTTTCTTCTCCCATGGTTGGGATTTGATTAGAACCAACAACACACATGTAAAACCCTCTATAATTTGTGGTAGTGTTATTTGGAGGGCACCTAATATACCGGACTCGACAAGTGGGTAACTTCCATATTTTCTTAATGGAGGGTACTCATTGGATATCATGGTAAAATTTGAAAAAAAAACCTTGAGCTTTACATTGGGTAATGGCCTCATGCTAGAGTGTTCCCAAAATAACGAGCCCATGAAGCACCCGGCTAATGGTGCCCATTATTTGGAGCTTGAGGGCCCCTTATTTTGAAAATACCCCAACCCTAGGCCTTTACCCTACTAAAAAAAAACCCAAAAGAAATAAGAAAAAGAAGAACACATTACATACATAAATGCATACATATAAACATGTATACATGCATATATACATACATACATACATACTGGCAACAATATTTACCCTACTAAAAAAAACCCCAAAAGAATAAGAAAAAGAACATACATGCATGCATACATACATACAGATGTATGTATATATGCATGAATACATACATACATACATACATACATATTGGCAACAAACAAACAGACATCATAATGCAAGGAGAATGTGGTCACAACTACTGCAGTAATAATTTGACTGGACATTTTGACTGGTCCTTTTGACTAGTCATTGGAAGAAGATAAAGAAGAAAGCAGCCAGCCAGCCCTGCCCTGCTCTGCCCTGCTCTGCCCTGCCCTGCCCTGCCTTGCCTGCCAGCTACCTACCTGAGACACGTGAAAGCGTGGCAGCACAGAGTGTGAGGAGTGCAGTGAAAGTTTTGACAAAGAAACACTCACTCTCTCACTCACTCGCTCGCTCACTCACGCACTGTAGATGCCAGTAGGAGCAGCAGGCAGCAACAAGAGTAGGCTAGCAGAAGATGGAAGGGTTTAGGAAGGGTTTAGTGATGATGAAGCTCACCCTAAACCCTAAACTGTAATTATGTATGCAGATGATCATGTAGATGTAACAGCAATCAATTGCAGATTCAAGCTTGAAATCTTATACCCTTTTTTAGCAGCTTGATCTAGACTATCTGTAGGTATTACCTCAAGAACCTAACTTGATACAAATGAGAATGAGAGAGAGAGAGAGAGAGAGAGAGAGAGAGTTTAGGGTTTAAGGTTTATCAACAGCTCCTAAACCTTAAACTGTATGTATGTATACAGCAGCTGATCACGTAGATGTAACAGCAATCAATTGCAGATTCAAGCTTGAAATCTTATACCCTTTTTTAGCAGCTTGACCTGGAGCTATTACCTCAAGAGCCTACCTTGATCCATTTCAGACGCAGAGAGAGAGATGAGAGAGAGAGAGCGAGAGAGAGATTAGGGTTTAGGGTTTACCAACAACTCCTGGTGAGTCCCAATGCAATCTTTGCATAGGACGAGGAAGGTGAAGGTGTGTCCTGTGGGTGTCAGAGAAAAGAAAAAGGTGGCCTAGAGGTGGATCAGGGAGGAGTGATCAATGGCAAATGGATGAGAGGAAGAAGAAGAGAGGGTGGGTGGGAGGAAAGGGAAGGAGATAGGAGGGAAAGAAGGGGAGGGCAGCACTCTGGTGCTTCAATGCTGCTGCTGCACATACACTACTACTACTGACTGGCACAACTTTCTCATGTCTGACTGACTCACTAGCAAAGGGTACAACTCCTACTGCTGCACCTTTGGCAGTAACCTTTCTGAATTTTACAGTGGCCCTTTTTATTTTTTTTGGTTTTTTTCTCTCTTTTCTCTCTCCTGGTCCCTCTCTGCAGGCAGGCATCACCTTTTGGCCTGTACCCACCACCATAACCATCACTCTCTTTTGTTTTGCTCTGATGATGATTCTATATTTTATTATTATTCTGAGTGTCATGCGGAGATGGTGGTGTTGATGGTGGTGATGGTAATGGCAGCCAGACAGAGGTGTAATGAATGATTGACCTCAGCAGCAGCAGCAGCAGCAGTTCTTCTTCTGCTCGCTCCCTCCCCTCCCTTCCTTGGTTGTGAGCTTGTTGGAAAACACCCACCAAAACCAAACCCCAAAAAAAAACGCACCCACTGGCTATGTTATTGTTGTTTCTTCTTCGTTCTTCTTTGCAGCAGCAGTGACACTTGTTTCAGGTTTGGATCCAGAGAAAGAAAGAAAGATCTGCGAGTGAGCGGCAGCATTGGGCGATGGGTTTGAACGTTGTGTTGGTTTCAGTTTGAAAGCCAGCCAGCCAGCCAGCCTTGAGCTGCTGCGACGCGGGGAGCGGTGTGAAGCTGTTATGAAGCTTGCAAGTCTAAGACAATGTGGAAGACGCTTCAGCTGATGGCGTGTTGTGTGTTTTGTGTGTCTGCTGGAGCCTGTGAAAAAAAGAAGCAAGAGGGAAAGAAAGCTTAGAGGAAAGCTTGCTTGCGCTGGTGACAGTAGTAGCGAACATGGTGCGACTCTTGTGTACATTGGAGAAATCTTGGAGAGTCACAACAATGTTGTTGTTGATCTGGAGCTTCTTTGTTTTCTTCTACGGCCACACTGTTAGTGCAGCTGCTGCAGCAGTCGCTGGCTGAAAAAGAAAGCACACAACAGGATCATCAGCAGCAACAGCAGCAGGGAGAGAGAGGCATTCGGTCTTTCTTGTCGATCCAGACTGATCTTTGGAGATGATTAGGAGAACGATAGTGGAAGAACAAGGAGGACTAGGAAGAAGACGAGGCAGCAGCACAACAGGGAAGGAGAAGAAGCTCAGGACAGACGAGTGAGAGAGACGGTCTCGGGAAAGAAAGAAGTCAGCAGCCACGGAGTCTACTCCGGAGAGCGGCGAGAGGGAGGAGGAAGAAGAGATGCCCTCCTCTTGTTCTTGTTCTTCTTCCTCCTCCCCCTGCTGCTCCTTTCCTGATGAGGTACTGGATGACGTCTTGGTTTTCCTCACACGCCATGAGGACAGAAACGCAGTGTCGCTGGTGTGCAAGGCATGGTTCCACACCGAGAGAGCGAGCAGGAGGACAGTGTTCATAGGCAACTGTTATGCCGTTTCTCCGGAGCAACTGGTGGCTCGTTTTCCCAAGATCACAGCACTGCTGATGAAAGGCCGTCCGAGGTTCACAGACTTCGGACTGGTTCCTCACAACTGGGGAGCTTCCATCTTTCCATGGCTTCACGTCATGGCCAAGCATTACCCAGCACTGGAGGAGCTTCGCTTGAAGCGCATGACAGTCAGTGATGAGAGCCTGGAGCTCATCGCTCACTCTTTCTCCTCTAGCTTCCGTGTTCTCTCCCTCACCAGCTGCGATGGTTTCAGCACCGATGGTCTTGCACACATCACCAAGCACTGTGGGTAAGAAAGAAGAAGACCTAGACCCTTCTCTAGCACCCTTTTCTTCTCTCTCCTTGTGTTTTTGCTTGCACCCATGAAGGAAGTTTCTTCTTCTTCTTCATCCTTGCAAGGTTCATGACACCAGAAAACTGCTACCCATCAACAGTTTCTGAAGCTTTTCTTGGACACCCACAGAGAGATGTGTACAGTTTTCTGAGAGCTTTTCTTTGACACCCACAAGGGAGAAGGGTACAGTTTCCAAAAGCGTGTCTTTGACATCCACAGAGATGGGTATGGGTTATGGTTGCTGTGCAGGAATCTGGCAGAGTTGGAGCTGCAAGAGAATGAGATTGATGTCCGAAGTGGAGAATGGTTGACAAGTTTTCCAGAAACCTACACTTCGCTTGTGTCTCTCAACTTTGCCACAGTGCGCAGCGAGGTGAACTACGTAGATGTGGTGGCATTAGAGCGGCTGGTGGCACGATGTCCATCACTGAAGAAACTGAAGCTGAACAAGGAGATCAGTCTGGACCAGCTGCAAAGACTGCTTCTGCGAGCTGGTCCCAATCTGGTGGAGCTTGGCACTGGATCTTACTCCCAGAGCCTCTCCTGGGGACAACTCTCTGAGCTTCAGACCACTTTGGCCAAATGCAAGGACCTGAGAAGCTTGTCAGTTGTGTGGGAAGTTGAACCCATGTTTGTTCGAACCTTGTACCCCGTCTGCTTGCACTTGACAACTCTCAACCTCAGTGATGTTCATCTTCCCACCCCTGACTTCACCAAGCTCATCAGCCATTGCCCAAAACTGCAACGATTGCTGGTTAGTCCCTTCACAAACTCTCTCTCTCCATGCATGTCCGTGTCCATGTCTGTGTCTCTGTGTCTCTCTTATCTTTTTTCTCTCAAGCTTTTTCCATCAGCAACAGTGGTTTTGTTGGCACATCTCCTCTTTGTGTCCATCCTTCACATGGATGTGCACGCTTGCTTCCCTTAAGTGCAAGCCCTTTGTGAACGTTTCATCTCTTTTCCACATTTCCAGACTCCTCTTCTTCTTCAAGTCTCAAACATCATCATCACCATCATGGTTTTTGCAGATGACTTCTCTTTGTGTTCATCATCCTTCACATGAATGGCACTTTCTTCCTTTCAAGTCGCAAGTTCTTTGTGCACTTTTTTCTTCTCTTCTCCACATTTTGTCCAGAATCCTCTTCACCAAGTCTCGAACATGATCACCATCTGTCACAGCTTTGCTTATCTTCTCTTTTTGTCCAACCTTCACATAGTACCCTTGTGCTTTCTTCCTTTCAAGTGCACGATCTTTGTGCACTTTTTTCTCTTCTCCACATTGCCAGATTCCTCTTTCTCCAACTCTTGATTTTTGTGTGTCAATGCTCGTTTTGTGTTGAGTGTCTGTTCCCATCAGAGCACTGCAGTTTTGGTGCTGAAGAGAATGAATGTTTTGTGAATTTGGGTTTCTTCTTCTTCTTTTTTTGCGCTCATTTGTTGCTGTTAGGTCAGTAACCAGATATCTATAAACAGATGATGATTATTATGATCTGTTTCTATCTGAAATTCTCTTCTGGTTGACAAAATTCATGAGGATGAAGAAAACTCTCAGTACTTAAATGAATATATTAAGTCAAACTTGCTCATTGAAAGATAGATGCTTATCTACTACACCTGGGTGACTGTTGGGAGCTGATTCGTTTTCTGTTGATTTCCAATTTTTGTTAAAGATAGTTTTTGGTATCTGGGTCTCAGCAACTACTGTGGGTGTGCCACCACCAGGTGCAAGATGATGTTGGAGACAAGGGACTACAGGCAACTGCAATGTCTTGCAAGGATTTAAGAGAGTTGAGAGTGTTTCCAGTTGGAGATGAGGGCTGTGCGACTGAAGAAGGTCTGGTAGCAATTTCAGAGGGTTGTCCGAATCTAAGGAAGATTCTCTACTTTTGCAAGCAAATGACAAATGCAGCCATGGCCACGTTTGCCAGGAATTGTCAGAGGATGACGCACTTCCGCTTGTGTATATTGAAACTGTACGAGACTGACTGTATTACAAGTGAACCTTTGGATGAAGGTTTTGGGGCGATCTGCAGGGAGTGCAAAGATTTGAAACGACTGGCTCTCTCTGGTCTCCTCACGGATAAAACCTTTGAGTACATTGGCCAGTTTGGAAAGAAGCTTGAAACCTTGTCAGTCGCATTTGCAGGCGACACGGACCTAGGCATGCAGTACGTTTTGGGTGGGTGTACAAAGTTGCGCAAGCTGGAGATTAGGGACTGTCCATTTGGTGATGAAGCTCTGCTTGCAGGGATTGACAAATATAACTCGATGAGATCTCTGTGGATGTCGGCATGTTCGATCACTCGCTTGGGTTGTCAGTTCTTGGCTGAAAAAAACCCGTTCCTTAATGTCGAGATCATTAAGGAGGATATCTTGGGGAGTGAACATGATGTAGAGAAACTGTATGTATATCGCACCATTGCAGGGCGTCGCAGTGATGCCCCACCCTCTGTGGAAGCATTGTAGTAAAAAAAAAGAGATGAAAAATCACTCAAAATAGTTTGTTTTTCCTCCTCACCCTCTGTGAAAGCATTGTAGGGAAAAAAAAAGATGAAAAATCACTGAAAATAGTTTGTTTTTCCTCCCCGCCCTCTGTGGAAGCATTGTAGGGAAAAAAAAGAGATGAAAAATCACTTAAAATAGTTTGTTTTTCCTTCACACCTTGTCACTGTACTAACTTCCAACTGTCATACTTTTTTGTTTTTACTACAAAGCAACACAGTTTGCAACAAGGAGAGAAGAAGAAGAAGAAGAAGAAGATGTAGATCAGGTGGGTTGGTGTCAAAGAAATGTTACAAGGGAGCTTATAAAACGCTCAAAATTTGACCATCCTGTATGGTTTTTCCAAAGGTAGGGAGATGACAGGTTTACAGAGTTGTGGCTTTTTGTTTTTTCTCCCTTCTTTGTTGTGTTGGAAGCTTTGCATAGGGATCCAGAGTTAGTCTGTTGTTAGTATGGAAGTTGGGAAAGTCAGAGAACTTATGGGAGCTTTTTTTTTATAACTTGTGTAGACGGAGTTTGTGGTGGGTCTATTATGTGTTTTTAATGTAATCCCATATATATATATGTTTTTTTCATAACCCCATATTATTCAAGAGTCAGATTTTCAACCTTGAGAGGAGCTCTGATTGATTTTGAGTCTCGAAAGGGATGCTGCTTACATGCGAATGAACTAAGAAAGGGATTGATTCAGTTCCAAAGTGAGTGAGGTGCTTATTTTCTCAATCTCTAAGTGTGGTGGGTTGAATGGAATTTCTATTTGTGCGTAGCGAGCTTTTTTAATTCAGGTGAGAGTTATTTATTGTGAGTATAGAAATTCTCAATTCTGGTGAGAGTTCATGTATTCGACTGCTTGGTTAGTTGAGTTTCACTTCCTCAATATACCCTATTATTCTGTGTGAGTTTGTTAATATTGTCTGTGTACAGACAAGGGTTATAGTCTTGAATAGGTCTTTGTGTGGGTGTGAAGAAAACTTGTTATGGCCAATGAGATTGCTTGATTTGGGGGCCCGAATTTCATTCCGTAGTTATCTTGAGTGAACTGACAGATAACTGTGTAATAGGGTTTGGTAGGTTTGTGAAGCTTTGTGGGGACCAATGGATATGGTTGAAAGAGACCAATATTTGTAGAAACACATTTTCTAGCAGAAAGCAGTTCAATGCAACACAGCAGCCTCTTTCATACTGGCTGGCTGGCTGCTTGGAAATTCGGTCCTACTTTGTAACATGCACCCACCAAGTGTGACCACTGCACTTCTTGAAACAGTAACTTGCGGCTGCCAAACCCATAATTATATCTTCCTGGCTAAAGAGGTATTTCTTGTCACACTGCACTTTTGAAACAGTCACTTGCGGCTTCCAAACCCATAATTACATCTTCCTGGCTAAAGAGGTATTTCTGGTTTATTTTTCCATCTTGGAGAATAGAAGAGTAAGTTATGATTATTCCCATAATTCACAAGTTCATTCTCCTTCCATTCTTCTGTTGAATTGTTATTGTTAGTTCAATTTGCCATCCTTTATATTTGTTTTAATGAACACAGACAAATTTGGAAAATGGGTGGGAGGAGAACATTGAACTTGGCAGTGAAGAACCTGGGTTTGTAACCCTTATGCAAACCTTTCCTTAAGCTGCTGCTGTAGAAGCAACCATCTCACCACATGAACTGCACAGAACAAAATGTTTAACCTTGTTATATTTGCAACACTATTGTAACTCTGATTACTTCATATCTTTGATGGCTGAAGAAGAAGAATGCCATGCACATTTACTCCTCAATTCTTTTCCAAAAGACTATTGCAAGAAATTTTTTGAAAAACATTTGCATGTTTCTTGGGTACACATGTAAATTCATTGAGGAGCAAGCAACAAGTACAGTGTTTGGGGTGTGCAGAAGTGGTAGAAATTCTCCACCTTATGAACCCAATGCAGAGAACCCAGTGTATCAATCAGATATAAGTCAGGCCAGGTTTTAAATCAGTGATTTTCTTCAGATATATACCCCAGCTAATATGCTGATAACTTGCTCTACAGTGCTTAAACTCTGGTTATATATATGGCAAATCCATGTCAAACCTGGCTCATTTTTATAGTTTACTACCCAGGTCCATTTCCCTCTTGATTGGTATTATATACTTTCCTATAACCATCCATTTATTTTTGCTTGAACTGGGAACCAATTTGTGGGTGACACAGCTGCAGACCTAGTTGTAGACTCTAGGTTGCTCTTTGTCTTAAATGTCCCTATTTTGCATTTACATTACCTACCTGTCTGTTACATAGTTTAGACCATCTCTCACAAAATTTCCTTGTACTGCTATAAGGGTAGAGAGCTATTTTACAATGAGCTCACACCCTAAACCCTAAACTTCCATAGACCGAGGACCTGCTACTACAGAGCAAAATTCCTCATTGTCAATGACAACCTACCTCATGAAAACACAATTATCTGCTTGTCTATATCTTTCTCTACACTCTCCTGATAAGACTTTTGGGTGCTTTCAACATTGTCCTTAGTAAGGAAGTTACAGATACCTCTTGGCTATCTATGGTGCCTCAGAAGAGCCACATGTTCAAAAAATGTAGGATGAGATTTACAATATTGTGGCTACAGGGGCTATGCCTCTTGCATAACTTAATTAGACATGCATTAATCTCTTGATTGCACATTACCAACATGCTCATGTGCTGTAGTACCATCTACTGGTTATGTCATCTTGAGACTCTTCTAAGTTACCTGAATATATGTGCTTGTCACAATCTCAGAACTCGATTTGAACTCAAATCATACGGATCTTCTCCAGCAATGGTTGAATGCAAGCGACCTCCCGCCCACCCATTGTTCAATGCACGTACTGCCACTTTCGCAGATTCGCCTATGACACGAGTTCCATCCACATTCTGCTCTTCAAATTTTGGCAATCCTTTTGCAAGCCTCTCTTTTTGAATTTGTCTCTGCTCTTCAATCTCCTTCCGGAGCCACTTCTCCACTGCCCTCTGCAGAAACTTGTGCCAAAATAGTTTAGAACTTCAACTCAATCTTCAAGGTGAAATTCCACAGAAAGAGGATTGATTACCTATGTTGAGATTCATGTATTTTCAGAAGACCATATTCCTCCCTGAATTGATTGATTGATGTTCACATAGTATGAGTCTTGACAAAACTAGGTACCAGACAAATGGTACAAAACACTTCCCGGAAGTGCAGTTTTTCTGAGGCTTAAAAAGGGGCAAAAATCACACCATGAGCGACAGCTCCCGCATGTCAACTATGTCACTGATGGGCTTAGCAAACTGTAGCCTTCCTTTAGCAACATAGGCCTAAAACCAACCAGAGAAGTGTCAGAAAATGCAAAGTTCTGGTGGAGATCTTGATGTGAGAGATTTCATACCTGCATCTCAAAAATTGCTTCTACGCTGTAGCACCTGTTTGCTTGCATGAGAGATGCAAAAATAAAATGAAAATGAGAAATGTGACTTCTGCATGTAGAGCAAGAAGTCTGGGAGTAAGTTGGAGAGAGAACATTACCAAATGAGATGGCCATGAATCAAGCCCATCAAATATATGGGTGGCATAAATAATGGTGGCCCCTCTTTCCTCACACTCTGATTTCAGGAATGCCAGCAGATCAGCCCGTGCCAACACATCAAGGTCCACTGTTATCTCATCCAGGAGTAGGACCTTGCCACAAAAAAAGTCACATTCAGTCCATTTCTCTTGGCCAAAAGGAACAACAAACAATGTAGTTTCTGCCTCTGACCAGAGTATGATGTAGTGCAAGTTTAGTAACTCTACCAGTTGGTACACCGTTGTAGATTTCAGGTCAAGTCTCCTCAAAATATCATCATATAGGAACTGAAAACCTTTTCCCCCTTTGCAATGACACTTGCTCTGTCGTGTTACAACACTTTGAGTCACTCTGTTGACAAAAAAATTATTGTGGGGAGTGGTAGACATGCACACCTGATAAGGACGGAGTAGCCCCATGCAGATCTGTACACGCCGCCGCTGCCCATCCGAGACTTTGTGCATGCGCCATGTCAAATCAACGTCCAGAACCTGCACTTGTTTCCAATAACACCAACACTTCAACAAAAAAGGAGCATAAAAAGTTGAAATCTGGTTGTGTAGTTAAAACTTATTTTACATAGAAAAAACAACTAAGTAAACTCCCTATACACCACCGTGCCATGGCTTCAAACTTTTGCCTTTGAATTCAGTCAAAATTACTTGCCAAGGAAATGACAAGAAGCAGATAGATACCTTGATGAGGCGGTCTCTTCGTGTGGCATCAATCCCTTGCACACCAAAAATCATTTTCTCAGCAGCCACATCCATTTGAAGTGGAACGTCAAAGCCAGCAAATGCCACATCTCTTCTCCACTGTACAAGCATCCATCAGCACAGTAGTGCAACAAGCATTCAGACTATGCCATGTCCACTTCCGTACACATGCCAAAAAGAAACCAAAGATATACAGCTCGCAGCATTTTTCCTCTGGAAATGCTTCACTTCTGTCCATTCTGCAGAACTAAAGTTTACAACCCATGACAATGCAGCTTCCCAGATACAAAACTATTAAGCTCAAAGTTTGCAAGCAGCAGGAGGAGGAGGATAAGAAGGAGCAGGGCAAAGAAAAGATGCACCTCTCCACCAAGGTAAGAAAGTGCACCAGTTGAGGTCAGAGTGGTGTCATGGAAGGCTGATCTACCCAACATTCTAACCATAGCTGGATCCACCATATGCTTTCCTCCCAGTATCTTCAGCAATGTTGTCTTGCCTGATTCATCAGGCACGAGAAAACATTTGAGAGTGAGTAGTGAAGCCAGTAGGTATGTTTGGTAGTTAAAAAAACACTCTCAATTGGCAAGCAAGCAAGGCGAGATACGAATTCCAGTAGGAAAACCAGTACAAGGGCATTGAGAAGCTCATAAAACCCTAAACCCTAGCACCACTGAGGACGCTAGAAAGAAAGAACGAGAGAGAACTTCAGATGGAGATTCTGACTGACTGGAGGACTACAGTACCTGCTCCGTTTGCACCTACAAGAAGACATCGATCGCCAGCACGCAGCGTGAGAGAGAAGTCCTGGATCAAAGGCTTGGCTCCGGGGGGAGGCGCGCCATCAATCCCTGGATACGTGAACTGGAGCTTGGTAACCTGCACCGTGACAGGACTTTTGCTGCCATCGTCAGCAGCAGCCATTTCTTCTTCCTCGTCCCCGTCTCCTAGGTCTTCCTTCTCCCTCTCAGATCTCTCTTTTCTCTTCTCTTCTGTTCGCCGATCGCTGTACTGAAGGTAAAAAGCAAAAGAGATGGAGATCTATATAAAGGACATTGCGAAGTGCAGGTTTTGTACAAATCGGACGTGGACTCTCTCTTGCCAGTCGTAGGGTTTCGTGAGGCTGCAGTCGCCCACGTCGTCGCCTGCCAGCGACCCAGCAATGTTCTCGTAGTACACAAGGGCTTCAAGGAATGCTGCAGAAGAAGCGCAAGAAGAAGCAGCAGCAGCAGCAACCGGGATTGATGATGCGTGACGAGCTTGCTATGAAAACGAAAGAAGGAAGTGCTTTCACAAGAAGATTTTTTGCCTCCTTCTTTGAGGGTTTAGGGTTTTTTCTGTTGCTCAAGTCTTCTCAAATCACAACAGCCAACACAACATACCGTGTCACAAGGCTTTGCTGTTGTAACGCTGAGAGAAAATTGGGGCTGCAGGCAAAACATGGCCTCCATGCAGCAGCCAACAGTGGAGGAGGAGTTATTGACACTCAAACCCTAGCTCTAATTTGGATCAAGCCCTCATTCTTCCTGTTTGAAGACAATGCAAGAGTGAGTGAGTGCCTGCCTTAATGCAAACAAACATGTGTAACACATTGGATTGGATGATCAAAGGCTTGCTTGATGTGATGCTGAGAGATTAGGGTTGCGAAGATTATGTGAAAAGTTGGGCTTGTATGGTAAGGTGCTTTCTGTCAGGAGTTGTGACATTGGTAGATGATGTTGCTTGCTACCCATGAGTACAATATGAGTGTGGCTGGGTACATACAGTTGTGTTGTTGAGAGCTGTCTGTTGGTAATGCAATGTGGCTGGTGGAGCAGATGGGAGCAGTTTCGGAATCATGCGCTGAAGCTGTGAAGGAGCCTAACCATCCATGTGAGTGTTCTTCTTCTTCCTCTCTTCTCAGTGCATACAGTAAATCTTCAAATGTGGGATAAGATTGAGAAAGTGATGCATTCAGCAAGGTCAAAACATGGATCATGTGGGCGTGGATGCAATTGTTTACAATGCTGCTGCTGCTGCTATGGCCATTGGAGCTTATCAGAAGAGAACACAGACTTTTTGATAACATGCAACGATGCTAAAAGAGGTGAAAGAAGGGGATGGTGGATGCCAAATGAATTCATGCTACTATGATGCTTCGAAGTGTTTTTGAGAAAAGAGGAAAGTTTGAGGATGTCAAGTCTCAGATCCTTGGCCTTGGCATCAGTTGTATCCAACCTAGGGTTCTGGGGAGTTGCAAGTTGCTTCTTGTGTGGATTATTCTGTAACAATGTTTTCGCCCCCAGTATGGCCTCTTTTGGTCACTATGGTTTTCCCTTCTGTTGTAGAAATGATAATGTTGGTTGAATGGATACACACACATGAGTCAAACAACTTAGCAAATGATTCAGCACTTCAGTGTTCAGCTCAGGTTCCTACTGCACACTAGATATAAGCTGCTTGTTGCAAAGTCATGTGCAACCAAGGCTCATCCAAGTGCCATGAGCTTTACTTCAGAAACAACTACAATGCCTCCAAGCTTGTAACAGAAAATAGAAAAAATATATTAGAATCTATATTTATGGGTGGTAGGAGTTTGTCTGGAATCATCTAGCAGATGAGGAAACGACAAAATCCTCTGAAATCCTTGCTGTCATCACAACTCCTGCAACATGGTGGCTGATGAGGATCATGCTCAAGAGGCACCCTTTTTCAGGCATAAAACCATAAGCAGTTCACCACACGTTAGCCAGGTTCCATTCCATTTTACTCTCTTTCAATATCCCAGTTCAGCAAAATTGAACCTGCTGTAGTTGTGTGTGTGAGACAAGGGATTGAAATCCTAAAGCCCTGACCATGATTCTCTTTGCTGAACGATTATTGCCTGTTGGTGTCATCAGGAGGTTATGTGCATTTGTGTTTGTGGTTCGAAGCTGGAAATCATTGCAAAGGATGCATGTATACATAAGAGCAATAGGCACCATCTACCAGGCATCAACGGTGAAGGAGACTTGAGGAGATGAATATTCAAACATATTGAGAGAGCTCTAGCCAAAAACATCTGGTTCAGTATGCCTGATCAATTCCTTCAACGGCATGAGGTAACTCTACCCTAACTAAGTCTCCTGTGTGTGCACACAACAGCAAAATTGGCAGATAAGTTGAACTAGCTGATAAGTACGCCTTCTTCCCCAGTACATATCTGACAATATCATATTCAAATCTTGTAGATCATGAGAAAACAAATAATTTCAAAAATTTGAAAATGAATTGAAGTTTTTGGACAAAAAGATTGTTAATTCCTTTTGTCAATGTGCTAGAGGGCTTTTATAAGCTTTCTGTACGACTTTTGTGGTTTTCCATTGTTAAATTGACTTGACGTGTCAAAAAATAAAATTACTTATTTTTTTTCATGATGGGTTCACACCATCAAGATGAATTTTAGTGATTAGTGGCCATGATCATGATTCTTATGATGATTAATGTTAAATGTAATAAATAGAGTTAGCCTCCATGATCAAGATCATGCTATGTGACATTGAGTTAAGTAGTTGATTTTGATCTCTTTACGGAACATTGAGTTAAGATTTCAAAACCTAAACTTTAGGCTAGGCTTGAATATTAATTATCACAAATGTTAACACCAAGTTAACACCACTTGTTAACAAAGATGTCGCAACATTGATAATGCTACTTAACATATCATGTGAACTACATAACATTTATAAAAGGAGAGGCTAGCCTGTTCCTATCCTCAAGAATTGCCAAGCCACAGCAGTGGTGAAAGAATTATAAGGGACAAGCTATGCATTGGTAGCCCCATTCTTCATAAATGTTATCAAGCGGAGTTGATAACCTTCATGTGAAGTAATGAAGAGTTTCATAATCTTCTTATAAATCGATGAAAACTTTCAAAGCCTTTTTGTAGATGGATGAAAAGGTTAGTAGTCTTCTTGTAGATGGTCCCAAAAAAAAAAAGAGAGGGAGAAGTTCTGCATCCTGAGAGACAAGGGGAGTGCCACTCAGAAGCTTGAAAATGTCTCAACAAAAGTTATGTATTTGAAAACACCCTCACATGACAAATCACAAAAAGAATAGCAAAAATAATTAAATTATTTGTGAATTTTTGATAGTTACAATGGCATCATATATGCTTTACATTTTGACGAGTGTGAACCCCGTGCCTAATGCACAGGTGTGTGCCACCTAGGATGCCACCTAGGTGCTTCAGTTACCCACTTACCTTGGGTTACACTCCTCTGTGGAGTCCAGCAAAATCTGGCATGGGGCCTTCTGCTTCACAGAATGGACCATTTTGAAGGAGTGAAATGCCTTGTGGCCATGGAAACTGAATTAAATTGCTATTAGGTGCTCACCCA
>Ga0116227_10010078_pt1 | contig 16721 bp, 12 predicted proteins | sample S1TSphgellanicum_FD_89693 | JGI IMG/M metagenome (GOLD analysis project Ga0116227, IMG submission 89693) | Host-associated microbial communities from peat moss isolated from Minnesota, USA - S1T2_Fb - Sphagnum magellanicum MG | ecosystem: Host-associated > Plants > Peat moss > Unclassified...
AATTATTAAAAATAATTTTATTAAAAAAATTTTTAAAAAAAATTTTTCAAAAAAAATTATTTAAAAAAATTTTTTTAAAAGTTTTTTTTTTTTTTTTTTTCAAATAAACTCCAAAAACCCTTTTCTTTAATTTCATTCGAGAACCCATTACCCAACTGTGAAGGTTGTTCCTGGTTAGCTCAAGCTTTAGGCTATGATGATTTACTTAATTGTGATTTCTTTCCTATTGGATCGTCATGTCACTTGTAAAATATCACTAGGTTTTTCTATTGGGAATATAACCAAAAATGTGAAATAATCTTAAACTTTTTTGCTTTTATATCTTGTTTATAGCCAAAATTTGGCTAAACTATATTATAGATGATCACTAGTTCACTTACATCTCAAATATGAGCACCTTATGGATGATCACTAGTTTGGCCACATGTGCTCAAATTGGGATATTAAATTAGTTGAATCCAAAATCCATTAGTTTTTTAAAAAATTTAAACAGCTTTTTAAGAGCCTAGCTCACTTTAAGTACTACTTATCAAGGCATCGTAAACAAGGGGTGTGTCACAATGTGGCCTTGCCATTTACAATAAAAGGTATCTTAAGGCAAAAGAAGAATTATGAAAACTCAAATATTTCACCATGCAAAAATATATTAATCTTCAAAAAATCCTCTAAAAGAAACCAGAACCCTTCAAAATATTAGAACTCTACAACTAATCTCAAGTTTCAACACAAGCCAAAAGATCATCTTTCAAAAATCCTCATATCAAAATAAACCCAATAATTTGGGGCCAAAATCGCTTAAGCTACTATATTCTATAATGAATATAAACACAATATCCTTGCCTTGGTAGCTAGGCAAGGCCAACAAATGGATTGCAATCTTAAACCACAACCTCAATATGTCGTTTTAAAAACAACCTTAAATAAAAGATTATTGGAATCATGCATTTTGAAACAAATTGAACAATTATTAAGGGTTCATTATAATAAGGCTCAGTTCAAGGTCCCTTACAGTGCTAGGTGCTTCTACCTTATGGTACTATTGTTTTACAAACTGTATCTACATATGTGTTAGAACATCTTCAGCGGTGCTCAGTATGTGATACTCCAAAGTAAAATTTGGTGAAGGAAAGTCAAAATGTGTGGGTTTGGCTCAGCAAAATGGTTTTGGCTCAGCATCATTGCACACTTTGCGGTGGCTGGTAAAAGGCGCAGCAACACTGTGCACTTGCAAAAAAGAGTGTAATAAATATGATCTGACTACTAACTGGCCCATCATAATGATGATGGGTCCAGGTAGTTTGCTATTAGTAGGGCCCCCCCCCCCGCCCCCACCTATTTGCTGTCCCAGTTTCAGTTTTATAGGTGGGGTTGCAAAAAAGGAAAAAAAAACTAAACTTGGATGTGAAAAATATATTTGCAGGGTCACATACTGAGCATTGCTGGAGATGGTTGAAGAGTTATGCATTTATGAATCTTAAATCATCTTCATTCACACACACACACACACACACACACACCTCTTCTTGGTCCCCCATACTTGGGCCTCTACCAGTATTTTGGCTTGTGTTGAAACTTGAGATTAGTTATAATAGAGTTATAATATCTTAAAGGATTTTGGTTTCTTCTAGAGGATTTTTTTAAAGAAGATTATATTTTTTGCATGGTGAAATATTTGAATTTCCATAATTCTTCTTTTGCATTAACTTACTTTTTAATGTAAATGGCAAGGCCACAGTGTGACCCATCCTCTTGTTTAAATCTCAGTTTGGGGAAGGGAAAGCTGCAACAACAATGAGGAGGAGAAACAACAACTGCACTGATGATCTTAATTAACAATCATAAGGTCATGTGTTGGCTCTGAACATGAGCTGTTAATCATGTGCTTTGTAAACAAGTTAGTCTGTCATCAATTAGGCTTTGTTGGCCTTGCCTACTTACTACCAAGGCAAGGATACTATTGTGTTTAGATTCACTATAGAGTATAGTAGCTTCAGGGATTTTTATAGGCCCCTAGGTCATAATAATAGGTCTATTTTGATATGAGGATTTTTGAAAGATGATATTTTGACTTTGTGTTGAAACTTGAGATTAGTTATAATAGAGTTATAACAATATCTTGAAGGATTTTGGTTTCTTTTAGAGGATTTTTTTGAAGGTTATGTTTTTGTATGATGAAATATTTGAGTTTTCATGATTCTTCTTTTGCCTTGACATCCTTTTTACTGTAAATGGCAAGGCCATAGTGTGACACACCCCTATGTTTGTTTTCCCTTGCAGTTTGGCTGACTAAATCATGGACCTACCACACGGGAACAGACCAGTGTTGGCCAGTACCATTCTCAGTCCATGCAAGTGATCGTATTGGGCCAAATGGGTATCACCAATATAATGTAAAATTGTTGCACCAGACGGTCCATGTGAACAGCCATCCAAGTGCATATGGGTATCGCCCATATAATGTAAAATTGCTACACCAGATGGTCCATGTGAATGACCATCCAAGTGCATATGGGTATCGCCCATATAATGTAAAATTGCTACATCAGACGATCCATGTGAACAACCATCCAAGTGCATGTGGGTATCGCCCCATATAATGTAAAATTGCTACACCAGATGGTCCATGTGAACGACCATCCAAGTGCATATGGGTATTGCCCCATATAATGTAAACTTGCTACACCAGATGGTCCATGTGAACGACCATCCAAGTGCATATGGGTATCACCCCATATAATGTAAAATTGCTGCACCAGATGGTCCATGTGAACGACCATACAAGTGCATATGGGTCTCACCAATATAATGTAGAAAGGCTATATATATTATTGTATCTTTTCATACTGTTTGTTTTGGCACTAAATCATTCATGAATTCCTCAACTTTTAAGGAAATGGTGTAGTTGTGGTGGGGTGCAAATTCACCAGAATGAAAAAAAAAAAAGGAATTTTTTCCTTTTCATTTCATATTCAAAAGGAAAAAAAAAACAGGTAGTATATCAAAAATATATTACAAGATAATCCTTCAAAAGGTGGGCACCAGTTGGCCGCGACTAATTTTTGGTCATCTTAAATCTTTGATTGCTAGTGCTATTACAATTTTCATGTCCTTTGCAGTTTATCTTTGAGAGAATTTAACTTGGATGTCCCTTGAATGATGTATTCTAGAAACAAAAAACACACACAGACACGCACATATTATTCAGAGCTCTCCATTCGTTGTTTTTAGAATCAAATCAGAAAACTTGAATGATTTCATTCAAAATGCAACAACATTATAACAACTTGATCACATGGGGTTAATTTGTCCAAACCTGATCCCCAAACTACAAGTCTTGCTTCCATCTCCCAAGAAGAAATGAGATAAGAACAAGAACAAGCATAAAAACATATACAAACGATATGCACATTTGTAGTGCAAGACTTTTTTACTAACTTACTTCTTCAATATGATCTCACATCTCAATTCAAAGGCTATATTAATACATGTACAAGAGTAGCGACAAAGTCGTTTACTTACTTCAATCCAAATGAGACAAGAAAGAGCATAACAAATTGTTGAGATGCATCCAACAGACACAAAGTCAAAAGCCACTGACATAGAAGAAGATAGATATATATATATATAATAAAGCTTCATGGGATTAAGGAATCCAAGTATTCTCTTTCAATTCTGACACCGTCTTTCTAGCATGTTGTTCCTTACTCTTGACTCCCTAGATCAGCTCCACTGGCAGTTGTAAAATGGCATGTACATTGTACTTTGGATAGCCCATTTTTTATCAAATTCCTTTGAATATGGGGGTTGGAGTAGTGTTGGGTGGTTCTCACTTTTTTTCATCTTATGAAAACCTGATTGATTCTCTTATATATTTATATATATGGGTTGGTGAGAATTTAAAAAAGCGTATCAAAAATTTTAATTTTCCCAAACTCACCCCGTTTATAGATAGGGTGGTTTTCACATATGTAATAACAGTTGATTTTGACAACCTAGTTATCAATTTTTTTTAATTCAAAATTTAAAATTTCATATCTTCATCCTTTTCAAAAGCTCCTTACAACTTTTCTACGTCTTCCTCTAAATTTGTATAGTCTTAATAATCTACCAAGCTAGAAGGGGCTTTATAACCTATCTTAGAATCATAGGGCCAATTTTTGTTGACAAAAATCAATTTGTCCAAGTTTTCTTATTGTAAATGGCATCTCCTAAAATTAACAAGGATTCCAATCAATGAAAAGTTGATCCTCTTTATCTCAATTTGGGATCTAAGTATCCCTAAGATTCATTTAGCACATAAACCAAGTACAAGAAACATATTCTCATGTTTTTCCCACCATTGAAGTGAGCATTTGATGTCTTCGACATCCACTTGATAGCACTTAAAAATTAGAAGCCCTGTATTGATCAGTTTCATTAATGGTTCAATTGGGTTGGCTATCATCTCCAAAATATCCAAATTGTTGTTTTCTTCAATCCTTTGATCAACAACACCCCCTTCACACTTTAAAAGCATAGGAAACTATATATATATATATATATCATGTTTTTCAACGATGGCCTTTCTTTATTCACAACCAATAAATGAAGACATAAAACAAAGGATCTTAAACCTAGGGTCTTAAACTTAGGGTCCAACATCAAAGAAAACATATTATGAGACTTTTTTTTTCCATATTTCTTTAAAAAGGAAAGAAAAGAATCCAAAATTGTAACAACTTTTTTTTATGTTGGAAACCAAACATGATAACTAAGAAACAACATTTGCATCTTCTTCCATTAAGTTGTCAAAGGTTGCAAAACAATTTCATCCCTAAATTTTATATTCATGAATATGGAAAAATTTAATGCATCACTTAATAATTAATGACCTTTAGACTAGTTCAAAATACAAGCAATTACAACATGGCCAAGAAAACAAAAAAAAAATTTGAGATATGTGCCATGTCAATGGAAGTGGTATTCTTGCACTCAATCTCATAGAATTTTACTTGTTGTAATAGAGTATAATAACTTCTTTAAACTATAAAGCTTGTTGGAAAAGAATAACTTTCCTAGCAAATATGCAAAAGCAAAAAAGAAATGTTAGACTATGCATGGCAAATTCAAAAGAAAATATAATTAAAAAATCCTATAAAAATAAAAAATTATCTTGTTTTCATTGGAGTATGCAATTTCCTTGGGGGAAGATTTGAATTAACACATGCCTTCTCCCATTCTTGCCCACCTTTTCCTAAGTTTTTGGGTTAAATTATGCACTTCTACAAATACCCATGGGCAACTTTGATAGATATATATCTTAAGCTTTTGCAAACTTTTGTATCTATTGTTGCATATTGGCACATCTTGGAAAATGCATGACCAAAACAAGTTCCCTTAAAACTTTTTTCTAAACCTAACACACATCATAATTTACAATTGATTTTAAAATTGCAATCATAGTGTTTAGATTAAATCCTTCATCCTTAAATAAGCAACAATTGTCTTTCTTAACTCATAAGTGTTCAACAATTCTATCAAATTTTATGTCAAGTTTTATCTATTATTATTAGTTGCCAATCAACCTTTAAAAAATTGATCGTCAATGCAAAAAAATCATGTGCACCTTTTAACATCCATAAATCAAAGCTTGTAGTTGCATGACATTGTGTTAAAGTTGGCAAAACTTACAATTGTTTAGTTTTTTTCATTAAACCAAGTAATAATTCATGAAAATTTATTTTCTAGAATGAAATACAATTTTTGGACACAAATGCATATTAAATTGTTTCAATTAAATACCTTCCACAAACTGTAAAAGAAAGTGGTTTTTAACAATTTATAGGCCCAAATCTTCCAAAATTTGATTTTGTGCAAATCAGTTTTCTTGAAAGATTTATTTACAACAAAAATATTGGATATGGAACTAGAAGTCATATTTAATCTCTTTTATTTAAAGGTTTTCTTTCATTTTCTCTCCAAAAAAATTTCATTACTTTTTCAATTTTTAAAAAAATATTAGATTGGCCCACAATTACATTTTTTTCAATGTAGTAACTCCATTAATTGTGTTATATATGATTAGTCCTCTTCTTGCTTGATTTTTGGATTTAAATTCAAAACCAAACTATTGTAACAAAAAATTCAACGCATGATTTGAAGAGCTATTAAATCAACTTCATTGTTATCATTAACACATAATAATGCCCAACATAATGCATTTATGTTATGTAGTTTCCAAAATAATCTTTGTGCATGCAACTTTCTCAAATTTTCTTTCATGATCTCTTCATTTATTTTTAGATTTATGCTTCCTTCTGTTTGAACACTTGCATTTTCTTTACGTTCTCACAAAGGTTCATCTTCCATCCTCACTTCATTCATGAATATATCAAATGTATTTTCATTTTCAAAAGATTGTTTCATGTTTAGTTTGAAGTTACAAATTATTGTTTTAATGAATAGTGAAAAAAACAAAACAATTATATGATTTATCAAAACCAACATTTACAAGGTTAGATTTTATCCTAAACATTTACAAAACAAAATACAAATTGTAAACAAGTTTTGGATTGAAATGTAAAAAAACATGAAAATAAAGAAAAATCGTGCAAAAAATTATTTAAAATTTTAAAAATAAAAAAAAACAAACATTAGCAAAACAAAAACACAAAAAATGAGGAAAAAAAACTCACATCAAGTCTATGGACTAGTTTGATGCTCCAAGTTTTGACTTGCACAAAGCAAGAGGGGAAGAAGTACCAAACTTATAAAGGAAACAATACAACACCAACATGCACAAGCACAAACAATATAAGAAGAACAAAAACAACACGAAAAAAACAAAACAAACAAAATAAACAAACAAAGTTGGAAAGAAAAAAACTTATGTTATTTTTATGATTGTTCCCTTAAACTTAACCTAAAACAACGCCTCTGCTTCATTAATTAATGACTATTGTTTAAGAACCCTAATTTATCATATGACCTTAAGAACAAGATGTAGGTTCTATGAAAAAACCTATTTGATTTTCAATTTTTTAAAAGAAAGAAATGGTTTTCATGATTGGTTCTCATTCATGTGAGAACTTGAGACCGGTTCTCACTTCAACTTTCACATGTAATGATGCCAACTTGTTCTCATTTTGAGAACAATGAGAATTGTCAATGTCAACCTTCGATTTTTTATTCTAGTGACAAGAATTTTGAGAAATTGATATATGGGAGATTTTCTATAATCTTTTGTAGGCTCCTTATTGATTTTGCATAATCCTTGGTATGGTTGTCCTTGGACAATTCTAAAAACATTTTCAATTATAACTAGTTCATTTTCAAGTTTAACTATTTCATTTCCTTCTTAATAACTACCTCATTCTTTTCTTAATAATTATTTCTTATTTTTATAACTATTTCACCCCTTTCCATACCCACCAACATGGGTATGAAAAAGTAAATTAAAATGTGCCTTTTCATGTCCATGATATTTTATATTGATTAAAATTAAATTTAACATTGACATAAATAATGATGAATTATCGATAATCATATGAAAACATAATAAGAGGGAAAATTGTCATGAGTAGTGTATAGCAATGTGGAGCCCAAGCCATATCGGTGTCTATTTGGTGATGACCACTTGGTGAAACCCCACTTGAATTGTGATTTGGTGAGTCCCAAAATCCTCATACTCACCTTCTTGTCCAACTTGACAATTTAAGATTTGAAAGATTTGGCCCATCTCCATTTCAACACCGAAAATAGTCAAGGTTTTCTAATAAAATTCAAATTGCAAATGAGTTTGAAAACCATTGCATTGTTGAGGTTCTTTGAATGACACTCAACTTGCATGGCATTTTAAACTTGTTGATTTTTTAAAGAGGTTTAGGGATTTTTGTTTCTAGGCTTTTGAATTTGAGGTTTGAATGTCATTGAAAGAGCGGGGGTGCAACCAATAGCTACAAATTTGCGCTTGGATTTGCTCTTGAATGCAACCTTGGAATGGCAAGAGCAAGTGCTTTTGTTTACATTTTCACTCAACTATGGCAAGTGCATCCAATGAAGGAAAGAATTTTTGAAAGGGTGTGTTTTGTGTCTTGTTGTCTCTTGTGCATCATGTGTCTTGTGTCTAGTTGTTTAGTCTTTTTTCCTCTTTTTAGCAAACTCAAGATGTAATATGCAATTGTAAATTGCCTTTCTATGTTTTGCTTCCGCTACCACCATCTGAGCATGTTTGTACACCATCTCGGATCACCATTCTCTCATATCACTACTTGCGACTCTCTACTCTCCAACCTTTGATTCCTCATAGCTAGCTACTTGCAACTTTTTATTCTCTCCCTTCAATTCCTTCTAATTTTATGAATGGATTTTTTATTTGTGCACTTGTTAGTTTTGTAAGCTTTGGATTTTGTACTACTTGAGTGGGAGGAAAAGCTTCAGGCTTCATTTTAGTAGAAGCTTATTGGATGGATTTGTAAATTGTGCATTTGTGATTTGTGAGCTCTAAATTTTGAAGTAATTTTTGTTTCTTCTAATAAGCCATTGAAAGATGGCTGATTTCAAAGGGCTTTGCCAAAAAAATGGTTCATGCAACCAATCAAGTTTCTCTAAAAAAACCCAACCTAAAGAAACACCCTTTTCAACTTCAATTATCAACAAACTACATCTGGGTCATGTTCTTTACTTGAGAGCCTTTCAGAACCTCTTAATATAACTAGCAGAGCTTTTGCAACCCTCAAAATTTGTCCAATTTTGCATGTTTATGGATGAGAATTTGGAAACAATTAACACTATGTTGGATGCAATAAACATTGGTAGACTCCAAATCCGGGTTGTGAGTGGAAGTGCTCTAAAAGACATGATGCATCAGGCTGAGTGAGTTATTTATCACTCTGCTTTTGAGCACAACAATGAACAAGTGGCTCATCATGCAATGGCTCATGGCTCTGCGCTTTGTGTCAGGTTCAAACAAAATCATGAAAGATGTTGGAATTGTGTAATGGGGTCAAGTGATTCCAAAATGTGCCAAAGAGTGAACTGGCACTTACCAGTGCAGGGTGTTCAAATTCAAGCCAAAACTTCATCCCCAAGTCCTCCATCAATCCGAAGTCTCTTCCCTCACTGGCAAAGCCAAATGAACATGAACAAATAAGAGGAGAGAGACCATTGGGTGTCAATTTCATGTAGACAATTTTTATCACATCTAGGATTCATCACTACCTTCCTAGTGGTTTTTGATTTCATGGATTCAAGCTAGATTGTTAGGCAAAAAACTATGAAGGCAAAAAAATACTATGTCAGTTCCATCACATTTTGTGGCTTTTGGAAAATAGGACACAGTTGCATGTAACTAGGGCATAATTTTAGGGCATATAGCCAACAAAGCATCACCCTCTTTCTATGTCCCTCATCTACAATGGAAGTGACATGGGTTCAAATTGGACAATTTTTTTTTTAGCATAAAACATAGAGATGAAAAACCAACATCCTTTTTGACAGAAATCTTGCATCTTCTCTTTAGATGTAAAAACTAGCCCCTGCCAGGTTTAAACGGCACACTTAGAATTCTTATAGGTGAGGCACATTACTTCTGATGATGGTTGGTTTTGAGTTCAGAGCTGATTCCCAGTCCATTCCACAGTCCAATTTGGTTCTCAGTTAAAGGGTGTTTGAGTGACAAGTTGTACATTTTGAAGAATCAGAACCACATTCCTGTGGAACCAAAACCGCATGTAGAACCAGCCTCTGGCCAGAACTGGAATCTAAATGAAAACCAACCTCCTGTAAGTACTGGAATGTGGCACTAAAACCAGCATGCCTCCCATTAGATTCAGAACCAAAACCACCCTTAGAACCAGCCTCCCGCCAAAAATGGAATCTGACACTAAAGCCAGCCTACCTCCTGTTAGATTCAGAACCAAAACCTTGCTGCAATCTTCTGTTATACACGTGATGACTTATGCATAGGGTATGTACTAAACTTTTGAAAAAGTCCTGAGCAGGTTGTATCACACTGGTACATACAGAATCTCCAACCTCAGGATATGTGTAAGTAGGTGGAACCTGACCTGACTGAAAATATGTTTTGAAGAACCAGGAATTGGACAATTAGGAATTTGAAGAACTAGTCTCCGAACCTCAGGAATAGGACGTTCAGGGATTTGAAGAAGCAAGCTCAGAAACTCATCAGAGGTTCATCCAAAGGAAATTGAAAAACAATTGCTGAAACCAAAACCAAAACATTCCATTGAATCTTTAAACTAGCCAGACCCAGAGCTGGCAAGCTAAGGGGTCCTCCTCAAAACCTGGACAACACTGGCAGATCACAAAGAAAAGACCAGAGAAAAATATTCACATGGTTTCTCTAGGCCACCTATGGCAGTGTGTGCATGTCTCAGCACCCATAAATCTCAAATTCAACTCAGCTGAATAGACCTTTGCAAAAATCAATCAGGAGAAAAATTTGGAGCTTGAGCATTTCTCACAACCTTTCTTCAAGAGACTGATAACATATGAGATCATTGAAACTGATCTCACATTCTACAATCAAGCAACTCCAGGACCAAGTACACAGACCCTCTGTCAGATTCTACAATTTACTGCACATTACACCACATCTCCACTGATTCCAGTTCCACAACTCTTGTCTCGAAACATTATGTTGACTAGTGTCAAATGGACTACCTACTGTTACTCACTAGCTGCCATTACTTATCACTGTAGAGTACTCCCCGCAGACTTAATTTCACATACCCAGAAGCTTGTACTGAAGGTCAAGGCTTTCCATGCTTCTCCCCTTCTGTACACTCAATTTTAGTAACTCTCATGAGAATTGAGAAATCTACACAATTAGGAAAAGCCAGAACAGGGTTCAAAACTTTTCATTGAAGTCAAAGAAAGAACTCCAGATAAGAACTGAAAAACAGGGAAGAAGAAAAAGACCAAAGGGAGAACATGAATGAAGAACAATAAAACTAGCAGTGTGAACAAATGTGACAGTCTCTCCCTTGTTAGGGACATCAAGTTTCAACAGGAAGATGTATGATACTGTACCTACAACTCATGTTCGGCACTAATTAATTACAAAGAGGGCCGGCCAAAAAGATGAAAAAACTAAGAGCAATTTGTTGAAATACTAGAGAATTGAACCCAGTTCAAAACACAAGATAACTTTGAAATTTACTGGTGAACTCAGCATACTTAGAGACTATTGTTGAAATTCTGAAATATTCAGATTGGGGCTGCTGGACCCATTTTTGAAAAAAAAAAAATTAATCATTTTGACAATATTTGCCAAACATGACTCGTAGGTATGGTAACCACTAATATATCGCAACTTACCCACTGACTTCATCAGATATAGGCCTATGTAGTGACTTTCATCTCAAGTCCAGAAGCAACAAAAAGACTCAGCCATGATAGTGGCTAACAACTAGCTAAATAGAAGGAGAAAAAAACACAGAGAAAAGCATAAGGGGAAAAACAAAAACACAAAAGAGTACAAGCACAATAAGAAGAAAGAACATAGAATAACATACAACAGGAGGAGACCAAGTGGGTTTCAAAAAGATCCCCACTTACAAGACGATACATAATAGGGTTTGAATGCTCAGAATGACTCAGAATGCTGAGAGTCCCCCAAAAATAATTCTCTTCATTGAGCAACCCTCTATTCCTCTTTAACAGAATCTTCAGTGGGTAGCCTTTATTTTTCAGAAGGGCAATAAGACTGACAATCTGAGAAACAAAGAAAGAACTCTAAAGCCTCAAGAACCTGTAAAACTGACTTGATAGCACCCAACTTAGCCATAATAGAGATATTGGAATGAACATTAGGCATACATGTTATGTCAATACGGTTGCATACTCTGGTTGAGAATGTTTGTCAAAGATATCACAGGAAATACCTTGAGGACTTTGCTTTAATGCTACATCCAAGAAGAGTTTAGGGTTTAGGGTGCTGGAACCAAGAAGTTCCAAGAGAAGCTACTAGAAGTACAACAATTTTACTCTCAAGAGGTTCTTGGATATATGCCACTGCCAAAAGCGTCTTTGTTTTAATTAGACTCAGTTTTAAGGAAGAATTAGATCTATAAGACAATGGTGGACCCATCACAAGACAATGCCATCTGTTTCAACTCAGGTTATTGTAATCCTTTGAACGACATGTTAATAACAAACCTCAGTTTTTTGTAGCCAAGGGCTTCTGAAGCTCCTGCTCATGTTCTTTTCTGTAGTCCTCAAAGCTTCTTCTCAAGACTCAAGGCCTGTATGTAGACAAGAACCTACACTTCCAGCACCAACTGGTTCCAAAATTATGATACTAAAGCCTCCAAGTCCTCAACACTGCTTCATATCTGCATGATAGTTGATCCTTAAAACAACAAGCACCCTGATGCGTCTGGAAGTGTAAGAGGCAGGTGCGTTCTACTGAGGACTCTCAATTCTACAGCGCAAGTAAACGTGACCTGGGACATGGACATCTTGAGATCAGTAAAGGCAAGGTTTTAAAATCCATGAGTCTCAATCCCCATTCCACTGATCAAACTGATGAAGATTGCTCCTTCCAGTTCTTTAAGATGGATCGATTCATGAATAACAAGTCTCCACAGGACAATAAGCTTTGATATGAGCAGGGAAAATATACAACAAATCTAAAAGGGTGGAGTCTAGCCACCAACAAATAGAACACCACAGAAAAGAAAGGTAATGGACTAAATACCTGAAGGACCATGAGATTGCAGTGTACACACAGATCCATTCAGCAAGAGAAAACAAAGTGCTAGAGATTTTTTTACAAAAAAGGTAACAAAAAAAATGTACCCATAAGAGGAAAAAACTTTAAAAGGCTCAGTCCTCAAACATTGAACCAAGCACCAGAAAAATATTACATAAGTTTGGAGCCCAAAAAACTGTGGTTGTGAGAGAGAATAATGAATTCCAAGAATTACAGAAAAGGAGTACTTGGAAGACCCGAGATGATGAAAGAAACCTTGATGTTCAGATCCATTTTGAATCTCCTCTTGTTCTGGAAGCTGCCAACCAGTCTCCCATGGAGCCCCTCCCTAAGACAGACATATCTATGAGATTGCAAAGCAAGCTCCACAAGAACTGGAGCACCCCTCTTTGAAAAACAACACAAGAGCGCCAAACCCTAATTCCTGAGAGGAACTGCTTGTAAAGTGAGGTCCCGATGCACATCCCAACTTCCATGTAAGTAAGTAGTCGTCATCGACATCCCAATCGACATCCCAATCGACATCCCAATCGACATCCCGGTTTCCTGCTCACATTTTTACTGTTGTGGTAACAGAGTTAAGTTTTTTCTGACAGAATTTGTGGATGATGTTTTAAGGGGGAAAACAAAAAATGAGGAATATATATATATATTATTACCAGTTTTTTTTTTACAATTTTGTCACTTTTTTTTATCAAATTTATTTTTGGGAAATTATTTTTTTTTAAAGTGTAAATTCAACTAATTTTTGGTAAATTTTGAGGAAAAAAATTGCTAAATTTTCAATATCACAAAATTAAAGAAAGAAAAAGAAATTAACACTTGTGAGTTTTGTGACAAATGCAAAGGGAGGGTGCCTTATAATGCATACCTTACCCAAAAGGTCAATTTCATTATTAAATAATCCTCAAAATAGTGAAATGAAATTTTGTCAAAATATTAAGTTGACATGCTGGAAATCATCATAATTATCATAAGTTACATTTTGAATAATTTTATTACTCATATCACAATATTATAGTAGATGATGGAAAATATGTATAATTTTTAAATTAAAAAATGAAATTCATTCATTTATTGAACCTAGGCTACGATAATCAATCATGAACTATTTTGAAAAGCAAAATGTTTGTAGAGGCAAACAATTCAAAAAAATGTTCCCTTTTTTTCGAAATGCTTGCATTACTCAAAAAGGAAAATACATTACATTTTATGCCATGCAATGCAATGCATTCAAGTGTTACTCTACATATTGTCGCATTTTTTTCTTTGTATATTTTGGTCTTTTATTGGGTCCCAAAAATCATGTGTGTTGTTGTTGTAGGAATAGTAACTTACACGATTTAGAAGATATTTTGTGCTTGTCAAAATAACTTCCATTGAGTGAAAGGGTTTAATAAACCCTTTTCCTATATATAAAACATTCAAAAGATTTTTTTTAATGTATTTGAAATACATAAATTTTTTTATGTTTATGAATATCTCTCTTAAAAGAGAGGAGAAGGATCTTACATGGCATTATTTCAAAATGGGAAATAAATTAATTTTTTTCTTAAAATCATATAAATTCACCTTTTTTTTGGGTGCCTTTTTATTTATTATTATTTATAAAGTTCACCAAAAAAAAATGATCATACAATAAAACTTAATATAAGATTATTGAATTCTACTATGATTTGCATTTACTGTTCATTTAACCATCTCAATACATTTTGAACCTTTAATGAACAATTCCATCCCTATTTAATGTATTTTACGAATTTTTTTTTATTATGCTTACTTTTATAGGTGTAAAATCCCTTTCATTCCTTACATGTGTCGTAAATACAAATAGTCTTTTTGGTAATACTTATGCATAGTGCATACCCTATTGATTGTTGTCAAGCTTTGTTTATTTATTAGGTAAGCTTAAATAAGTTTTTTTCCAAAATATTTTTTGTCTTCCAAAATACTTTTAATAAGAATTTTCACCAATTATTGGCAATTTGGCACTACTTACTTTTGTCCTTTTCAATGGTTTATTTGAGTCACAAATTCTTGGCATTTTGTGAAAAAAATATTTTGATTTTTTTTTTTGGTGACAACTTCCTTTTTCTTCTTTAAAAGAAAACTTGCTAAAAAGAAGATTTTTTAAAATTATCAAACCACCCAAAACCTCTCCACAATTGCTTACAATATGAAAAGTTGCATAAGTTTTTATATTTTTTTTCTTACTTTTTTGTTTTGAACATCACCAAATTTGGCTAAATGTACATATAGATGATTGCCACTTGAAAAACCTCACAAAATTGAAGGACCAAAAAAAGAAAAAAGAAAAACCTTTTACTTATTTTTTGGTATATTGGTATTCACCAATGTTGGACTAGTATTGGATTTTTAACATGTCCATCTCATATGGGTTTTTGACTTTTTTGAAATTCATATACCATGGCAGTACAAGTATTGGGGTGAAAATGTGAAAACTCATACCAAGTGGTATCAATATGTACAAAGTTTACAATTTTCACACAATGGTATGAATATCATGGTATTGAAATGTGTGATACTAGAAGGGTACATAGGATCAATATGAATATGTTGATTTAATGTGTGATGCCACAAAAAAATGTTTGCATAAGTTGAAAGGAAAAAATCCTTGATTGACCCACCAAAAAAACCCAATAAAACATGGTCACAACAAAATTGATTTGCAAATGTCCCAAAATCATCACAAATGCATCATTGATCAAAGGCTAAGGCTGCCAAGTTGGAAAAAAATAGTATTATTAATATTAATATTATCAAAGGCAAAAAATTAATAAAATTCATCTGCAAATGTAAATCCCAAGTTGGAAAAAAAAACCATCACTTGATAAGTCATATACAATAACTAGCAAAAAATATTATGACAACCTTGATTTGAAAAGGTCTTATATTCATCATTAATGCATCATTGATTAGAGGTAGAGGTGCCAAGATAAAATTAATCTATGTGAAGAGGTCCCAAGTTGGAAAAAAACCATTACTTGATAAATCATATAAAGTAACTAGCAATAGGCATTGCAACAAATTTGATTTGAAGAGGTCCCAAATTCATCACTAATGCATCATTAATTAGAGGCTAGGGCTAGGTTAAGCATAATCAACACAAAAATTAATCTACAAGTTTATAAATTGGGAAGTTGAAAAAAAATCATCATTTGATAACACCCAAAACATGGTACCAAGTACCAACATAAGCACTACACATTATTTTGATTTGCAGAGGTCCCAAAATTATCACAATTACATGAAACATCATATCAAAGCCTTAATGTGCTACAAACTTGGAAAAAAAAAGTGGTCACTTGATGAAATAAATAAGTTAGCCAACTAGAACTTCACCAAACATTTGATTGGCAAAGGTCCAAAAACTTGCAGCAATGTATATCATTGATCAAAGGTTCATGGGGCCAAACACAATCACAATTTTTTTTAAAAACATAGCCACGTCCCTTGAAATGGAAATAAAATTAGCATTTGATGAAAAAAGGAGGTAGCAAATAGCCAGTAGGAGCACTAAGAAAGGATTTCCAACTTGAACATAAAATCATAAAGCTTTTTTATTCATCCTGAAAATAGCCTTGTTCCTGAAGTTCATTCTCATATTCATCAAGTAGTTTGTTTTTTGCACAAAAATACTTAGTGATGCCTTTTTCAGTGAGTTTGCAATTTGTCCTTGCATCGTTAGGCCATTTTTTGTAAATGATCACCAAGGCATCCACATTATCAAGACCTAATTAGCAGCATTATAAATTAGTCAAAACACCAATTGTCGCAACCCTAGCCTTGGGCTCGTGACCAAGGCAAGGGCTTGTGAAGGTGTGGGCCAAGAATGAACTCAGGAGTCACATTTCATGCTCCCGGGGTGCAAGAAAGTTGAAGGAATGAACCTCCACACTCCCAAGTGAGCTCCCATTTTGGGAGTTGGAGTCCCAATGAACTTCCGAATTTTTAAAGGGCAATTGTAGGGGTCAAAACTCATTGG
>Ga0116227_10010079_pt1 | contig 16721 bp, 10 predicted proteins | sample S1TSphgellanicum_FD_89693 | JGI IMG/M metagenome (GOLD analysis project Ga0116227, IMG submission 89693) | Host-associated microbial communities from peat moss isolated from Minnesota, USA - S1T2_Fb - Sphagnum magellanicum MG | ecosystem: Host-associated > Plants > Peat moss > Unclassified...
CAAGTTGCATGTGACATAACATATTTCATATTCTATTGTACAACTTCATCCCTTTGCATATAGTATATAAAGGTTTCAAAACATGTGCAAATCACTAGCAAACATGTGGCAACAAATTGAAACTTTGTACGCACCTATTTTAACCTACCTACGTTGCGCCATCTACTTCCCTACCTACCCTTATTGCATAAATTAATCATCAATAGACATGTGGCACCTAGGCTAAAACTTTAGTTAGCTAGGTAGCCTATGTGGTGCCTAAAGTAAATAATTTATGTGGCTTAAGGTACCTAGTTTAACTTAGGGTTAAATCTAAGTAGTTTAAGTGGCATGGACCTAGGTAGCCCAAGGCTAGGCCTAGGGCTAGGTAACCTTGGTTGGGTGTAGGATAGTTAGATGTTTTAACCCACCTAGCCTAGAGATGTGGCCTAAGGGTAGGTAGGCTAACCCACCTAGGTTAGGGCTAGGGCTAGGTAATTAAAGCCACCTAAGTTTTGCCCTATGCCCTTTAAGGGCCTAGCTGGCTAGCTAGGTGCCAAGGCCCACCTAGCATGGGTTATGAGTATGAGAACTTAAACCCTCACCTTCGTAGTTAGAATTCAAGTCCTTAATTAACGATTTAACTACTACAAATTGTGGGTGTAGTTCACTAGTCCTTGTTCATTAGACTAATGAATTCACTACATTCCCATTAGGTCCCATTCACTCAAAATCCAATGAAATCACTTGGCATACATGGACACCTTTTGTTGTAGGTTTGGTCACTTGACCACGTTTGCTTAAAGTATGGAATTTTGTCAAGATACAATATATGAACATTTTTTTATAATTACATTTTTACATAGGTAGGTAAGAAGGTAGGAAATATATAGGTAATTAAATCAACCTAGGTAAGTACTTGGCATAAGTATGTAGGTAACCTACCTTAGCCTATGTAGGTAGGTAATGCAACATAAATATATTATAGGTGGCTTAAGCTAACTTTAGATAGGAAAGTAAGAAATATAGGCATGTAACTAACTTACCCTAGGTAGGTGGGCAATCTAGCCCAAGTACATTAGTGGTTTAGATTTGTTTCAGCAAGTAGGAGGGTATGAAATATAGGGAGGTAATTAACTTAATTTAGGTAGGTAGGTAGCCTACCCTAACTAGACATTAGGTGGTCTAGGCTAGACCTCTAAATAGGTAGCCTATGTACATAGGTGGTTTAATTTAGGTAGGGAGGTTAGTCGAGCTACCTACCTAAGTAAATATATCCTAGCCTAGCTTAAGTAGGTGTATCTTAGCCTAGCTTAAATACCTACCTTGGTTGGTGTTTTAGCCTATGTTAATTATTTATGCATGTACATATTTTTTAGCCAAGCTTAGCTACCTACCTAGGTAATGTATCATAGTTCAACCTCGTACCTATCTAACTAGGTAGTTCATAGTTTAATCAAAGTAGGAAGCCTAGCTTAGCTACATGCCAAAAAATAGGTAGCTAATTGGCCTTAGGCGTAGTTACCTAGAAAGGTAACTAAGCATAGCCTAACTAAGTATTTAAATAGCTTAGCCTAGCATGTCTAAGTATTAAGGTAATTTAATGTGGTAGCACAACCCATATACTACATAGACCACTAGTTGCATATTAATTGCATACACAATCATGAGGTGGTCACATATGTGATTAAAAGGGTTTGAAACATCCATGTAATTAATTAGTTTGATGAAACATCACAAAAAAAACGTCCATGTAAATTTTTTTTGCACCATTAATTGCATAAATGACCATATATATTGAAAATCATATGGTTGTGCACAACTATTTAGTTGCATGAACATCCAATATAGTTGCAAATGATAACCAATTGCATGGTAGTTGTAAATTAATTAAAGTTACCAATGATAACTTTTCTTCTACTATAATTAAGTACCCAATTATTGCACTTATATAGAGAGTCCATTACACATAGAAGTGAAACTTTGGGCGTAAGGACCCATGATGATATATCAATCACATTAATTGAAAGAACCATTTTGAATAAAAGTTTGTCCACATTGGACAAAAGTTAGCTTATTCATTATTGGGAAGGTAATTAAAAGATATTTAGTTCACCACCTTTAATGTTAAATTGGGGCCAATTAATGGTCCATATCTAAGCACGATTTATCACAATTATGGGTTGGCTTTTAGTGTTCGAATGGTGTTTGAGCATACCTTTCAAGCATTATGGCAATCATAAAATGCAATGAAGTATTTATCCACAAATGAAATTGAACCAAAAACAATCAATACACTTTGTTATAAGGTGTTGTGGATAAAGTTTTTTGAAATTGCAAAGTCTAGATAGAAATGTCGTTTGAATGAATAACTTACTTGAACACGTTTTTGGTCAATGTGATGTTTAGCTTCAAGAAGTTGTATTTTAGAAATAGTGCGGATATTTTGCTCATGATTTTGTCGTTTTTTTTCATCAAGATGATTTTTGTTAAACACCTCTTTTTGTTTTGGCTTTGGTATTTTAGCTGCAAACTCAAGGGCCTTGAACATGCAACATCAACACCATTTTGACAATGACATATTTTGAATATGGCAAATATGTGCAATTAACCATACATAAATGTACATTATGCACAAAGTTGGTACCTTTTTATGTTTTGACAAAGGTATAATTTTTGATTTCTTGGGTGCACCCACCTAGTGCAAAAACCCATAAGATGTTAATATAAATTGTAGATGTTGTTATATATTAGATATGCAAGGAAAAACCAAAACAAAAAATTAAATAAATAGGATTATGGTGTGGAGTCAAACTTGGTAATTGTTACAAGAACGCACAAGGCGACCAAATTCTTTCACTTGTTCAAGTTTTTCTTGCTAGCATTCATTTTCACCACAAATAGAAGACATTAGAAATTTATTTATTTATTTATTGTGATCATTATTGTTCATTTGAAATTATGTTAATGTTATTATACACAAATATCCTAGTTGGGTGTAAATGCAAAAAAAAACCCACACCCAACTTCTTGGTGTTTTGCTTAAAAGCAGTGGGTTAGCTAGTCAAGGTGACGTGGCAAAATTGGATTAGTTCATCACAGAGAATATTCTTATAATCATTTTTACAAATTTTCAAAAAAATAAAATTGACCCAATAAGATGGTGTAGTTTACTATTCTTTACAAGAATATGTAAATTTTTATCATAAATATGTCATTTTCAAATAGTTATAAAGCCTTTTAATAGTCCTTTACATAGTAAAAACATTGGTTACCCTACTTAAAAAGTGTTTTTGGGTACTTTATACTCGTTGAATTCATCTCAAATTTAAGCAAATGTTTCCATAACATATTATAAACATTTTTGTACAAATGCACCAAACTTTTTTAACATTCATTTGACATAGTAGTTAAAAATGTGAGAAATTAAACAATGGTTACACTTTGAGTGGGTCCTTTTATTGTGTTTAGACCCAATTGTATTTCAAGATTTTCAATTTAAATAGACGTACCTTATCATTCAATTGTGCAAACTCTTTGTGAACACCAAGTTTTCCAAGGGGAAGGCAAAGAGCCATTTTTTGTGTACGATAGTCTGTCAAAGTATACTGCTTAAAATTTCTCTGCAAGAATAAAAGACTTCAAGTGTTGTTGATTATACAATGACATGGAAATTGAAATTTGAAAAATTCTCTTCATAAGTTACCACATTTATGAAGCACAAACCTGTCGATTAGTGCTACAAAATGCTAGGCCTGCATTGGATGATATTGCATTGCTCGTGGCTGGATTACTTTGAGGAGAAATTTTGGTTTCTAATGCTTGCTTTGCCATTTTTTTCTCTTTAATTTCTTTTTGTCGTGCCTTTTCAACTGCAGTAAGGCTTGTTCTTTTCATTTTTTTATTTTCTGAATCATTTTTTGGTAGGAGTGTGTGTTCTGTGTTGCCAATGAAATGGGAATTTTGCTTGGGGGCAATGTCTAGAATGTGTTGTTGGTACCACATGCAAGTGACAACAATTAGGTCATATTTTACACAATATAATTACTTTCATCAATTCTTATTGAAGTGGGTAAAATGATTCATCCAAGTTCATTGAACCTTGACAACTTGCTTCATTGAAATTAGAAGCAAATAATTCAAACCTTCATTGTGATTGTATGAAGAACAAAATAAAGGTAATTCAACACCATGAGGATGGAGATTTGAATATGTGTTGCTTGTGAAGGTGGAAGTCTTGTTGGCAAATTTTTTGGCATAAGAACTTTGAATAAGTTCAGAGTCGTTGTTTTCTTGCAAGGTACCATGATTGAATGTTGTCATGTGTCCAATCCATTGTTGGACTACTTTGCTTTCTTCATGCTTACATCTTATACAATCATACATTATTGTATTAGAAGTGCCTTACATAATAATTCATGTCAATGACTTATATGATTTGGAAACATTAAACATCGTTTTAGTTCACATAAATGAACCATTATTGGGTTTTGATAGTTAATCATTCTAAAATATTGCATTGCATAAAACATGATAATATTACATGGTTATAATTTAGACATATAATGGAAAACAAAATAGGATTGGAAAAGGGAACCCACCCATTTTGTGTCAAACACTTATACATTCGTTCAAGAAATGGGCTTGAACCATCATGAGGCCCACAATTTATAATTGAATCAATCTCATCTTTCATAACCACAAATGATCTCTTCTGCAACAGAACAATACAACATTTCATAAAGTGAATGTCAAAATTATTGGTCATTTTGTATTTTATGGACCATTTATTTTACCACACATATGGATACAAAAAGTTACAAACTATTGCAATTTGGACACCTGAAAGAATTTTTGGAGTTGAGCCCAATTGTCTCTTTTCTTTTCTAGTCGCGTTCCACAATCATATGAATGCATGTGAATGTCATGAGGAAAATAACGTGAAAATATTTCCGCCACCAAAAATCCATTTGAAAAGTCACTACCACACCCACGGACAAAGGTAATGATGGAAACCATTTTGTTAATTAGTTTATGAAAATGTCATGCAAGTGTTTAAAAAATACATTGACATGTTTTGATGTTTATTAAATTGATTTTTTTCCCCATAATTTGTTGTAAATTGAACCCACCGAATGATTATCCTAATTTTCCCTTTGCACATTTGGTTTGCTGTTATTATTCTTCACCATGAGATGCATTAAAATTATGGTTTTATGCAAACATTCATTCCAATTTCCTTTTGTTACAATCTAGAAACTTGCTTGCAACTTCATGACGTGCACAACAAAAATAATGAATTAGCACACACAAATGTTCAAAACCAAATTGTTTCCATTTAACATAACACAATTCATCATAATTTCCATTGAGATGGTTACAATATTTTGAAAATAACATCACAGGGTTTTCCCTATTGAATGGATATTCTATTGTGTTATAAGGCTTAGTAAACTTTGTTATGATACAATGAATATTCATGAGTCCTCTTAATACTTCTTTTTACAAAAGGAATAAGAAAAAAAGAAATAGATGTAATTTCTTTTGTGTTTATATGCATTTGGATGACATAGTTAGCATGCTTGCACAGTTTGATGGATCCTATAAATGAATTAGTTTCAATAATGTATCTTCATCTGAATGAAAATTCATTCCTTATTGTTATTTTATCATATAACCAAGCTCATCACTTATACAAGGAATCTACATGGAAGACATGGACATGTTCATGCAAAAAGAAAATGTTCTTCACATTTGTAGGGGTATTTTTAAGAATACAAACATAAATGACACGTAACATGCACACATCCATTAAATAAGTGAAGAACCGTTTGATGTTTTTGATCGGGAATGATAGGTTGAGGGCCACTAGCCAACACAAAACATCTCGTCTCAAACCTGGCATGTTCCCCATTATATTTTCACCCCTTTTGCATTATGAATATTTTCCACTTCTTCACAATCCTCTTGTTTCTTCCTTTGTATGTGGGCACTTACCGGCCAACGCTTATAAACCCTATCATCTCAAGCCTTGTTTGCCATCATTTTTCACCCCTTAGGCATTACAAATATTTTCAACTTCTTCATAGTCCTCTCCTTTATTTCTCCCTATGTAGCCACCTACCTTCAATAGACAATTGACTATTGAATTATAGGTGCTCAAATTTATCACGAAGATAAAAATTATAAAAATTGTTTGTATGCATCATTGTGCTATAATTGGTATATATATATACATATTGTAATTAAACATATTTTTGAGGTCATCAATAAATTGTTAATAGTTGTTTACACATGACAAAAAACCCTTATGTATAAGGTCACAAGGGTTTCCTTGCCCTTCTCTATCCACATCAAGTTCCCTCCAAAGCTTAAGGATTTTTATTCTAAAAAAATCAAGGGGGATCATGTATTTATGCATGTCTATTGCCATGATTGCCTTCACTAGACCTTAAAGAATAGCTAGGGTGCCCATGGCCTCAATGTAAGGAAAAGTGCTTTCAAATTGCACATTGAAAGTTGGATCGATAATAGTCATATGGTGGGAGACTCACCAAAGGTACCCATGACTTCTATCAAATGTGGCTTTCACAATGAAAAATGGTCTTTGAAATTCATCTTGATCCAAAATCGAAACTTGCAAATACAATATTTGATATGTTTGGATTGTGAATTGTAATTCCAATTATTTTTTCATCCAAATTCAAAATTTTCAAACAAGTATGTCATTGAAACAAAAATTTATGTTTGATCATTATCCATTTTTTAATTATAATATTCCCATTCATGTGTTATTTTGTATAATCAAAGTCATTTAAAGCAATGTTAACACGAGGTCATTGGGAAAGGGAAATTCAATGTGAAAATTGGACAAGAAAATGTATATATTTTGCTAATAAAAATGAATGAGGGGCCCTTTAGCTTAAAGGGAAGCCCAAAGGTTTGTCACTTTAAAACGAACAAAATGAAAGGATTTCACTGTTGCCCAACCCTTTTATGGGGTGCATTCCTGGGTACTATGGAATGGTTTTTTACGACTAATTAACCTAAAATGTCTTTTGATTGACATTTAAAGTGTGCACAATGGTCAAGGCACTTGCCATCCACAATGCTTTAACATTTGTAACATATTGCAAGATGATTGCCATGTTTTGGATGCATATTTCAGCTTTGGCATATATCCATGTCCGAGTTTCAAGAAGTTGCATTGTGAGGTGCTAAAACATGGCACCTACCTCTACCCCAAGTTTCAAATCTCAAATTTCGATTTCTTGTTGAACACTTCGATTTAGTTATTGGTTTTTCTTGCTTGTTGCTTTGTTTCTTAATTTTGTTTGTTTTTTTGCTTGCTTGCTATTTGTTTTGCTTTTGTTTGTTTTGTATTGTTTAATTGTAGTTTAACTTTCTTTTTGTTTGTTGATAAGTTGTTTGTTGCAAGTGTAAATTTTCTTCTATCTTTTCACAATTATTTATGTCATGTTATTTTTTGGTATGATTTTTGCAATTTTAGTATTTCAAAAAAAAATTGCTTTTCTAATAAATTTAATTACTTCTTCATCCATTTTTTGGGTTTAAGGTTCTAGTTCTTGCAATGCCATGTTTTAATTAAAATTTCAATAAATTTCAAAGTGTTTTAAAAACGTGTTGACAAAGTTTTTAAAGTTGAATTCTAAAGGTAAATTCTAAGTTGTAATTTTATAAAAAGATTTGCCACAAGCTTTGAACATTTTCCACTTATGGATTTTTCTAAGCCTTGGAAGGGGACTTAAGGGGTTGAAATGCATTTCAAGTGAATTAGATCTTTGTATTTTTGAAAAGGTCCTCGTCATTTGAATTAAAAATCATGGCTTCAAATTTCATAAACATAAATATATTTTTAATAGTCCTTGCCAAAAAGAGTTTAACCATTCAAAGTGTAATTTGAAGAGCATGTTTAGTTGAAAAAATTCACATGATATTGAAAACAAGATAATGGGGTTATATGTCATATTTGGTTTAGTTATGTTATAAGCTCTCAAAAATTTGAGATATTATTTTAATATTTTGCACAAAAATATGTTACAAAGAAACATAACATGTACAAAAACATGTTTAATAATATGCCAATATGGTCCTATGTTGTATTTTGAAACATGCCAAAAAAATTTGCATGCTAAAAAACATGTTTTAAGCATGATGAAAATTACTTTCCATGTTTTGAAACATGTGGAAACATGATAAGAATGACCTACATGCTTTCAAACATGTTGGAAAAGGGTTACATGCTTTGGGACATGGTTAAAACGTGTCAAAAACATATCAAGGAGGCCATATGTGCTTTGAAACATGGTCGAAAAATGTTGAAAATGATTTACATGCTTTGAAACATGTTCACAATGGCTTGTTTATTTTGTTCAAACATCCCTAAAACATGTCAAGAAGGATATGCACACTTTAAAACATGATTAAAATATGTTGGGAAGACTTAAATGTTTTGAAACATGCCAAGTTTGGTTTACATGTTTTGAAACTTGTTTAAATTTTTTAAAACAAGATTTATCCTTTTTTATTGTTTTTCCTCTTGGATTTCTCCCTTCTTGATTTTCATGTTCATCGTTTGCACCATTCACCCCCAACTCATTTGTGGTCCTCATCCACATAGAGTCGATGTTTCTTCTGCAATGAATCATGTTGGGTACAACTGCCAACCTACAACCAAGATCGATGAAATGGGTATCAAAACTTGACCTCTAAATGGAAATACAAAAAAAAAATCTTGGAATGTACAACCCTAAAATTGAACCTAAAAAAAAAAATCATGATTTGTCAAAACTAGAAATCGGTAGATGAGGTAGAACTTTTCTAATATTCACCCTTAATCCTTCACAACCACTAACATCATTAAAAGGCATTTGGGTGCATAAAGTTTTTTCAAGTGACTTCCTTGTAATTTACGAGGGACACTTGCAAGCACATATAATAGTCATAACTTGAACTATAATAGCTTCATGAACATCCAACAAAATCTTTGAATGCTTCTTGCCATGATCTTCATTCATATGTGATTCAAGCTATGTATAGATAGATTGAGATGGACTTTCAAAAGGTGTATAGAAAAACTCTAAATCAAGATCATCACTTTTAGCTTCCAAAAAATTTAGGATGCGCTTTCAAGTATTTCAAATAAGCTTGTCAATTCATTTGAACTATTTGTTAGTCATGCATTTACCTTTTGAGTTCCCCATAGATACAACACTCTAGACAACCAAATTTAAAAGCTACAAAATGTCATCACCATTATTGGGCAATGTTACTTGGAATTCAAAGTTTAACAACCTGAGTAATAAACAGAATTTTCATGCTTGATCTTAGATTATTCCGATGAACAATTGTTCATCACGTTTGTTTTTTGCTTAAACCTTAAACCTAATGTTTTTTTTTTTTGGCCTAAACTAATGCACCCCCAAACTCCTCGTAAGATTCAAATGCGCATTTGAAAATGAAAATAATAAAAGAAAAAGGAGTTGGGGTACATTTTTTAGTTGCGACATTTTGGAGGTAAGAGGGGCGTGTTGGAATTCCAAGATGGGGACTAAGACAAGTGACAAGCAAATCAATTATTCATATGGACCTACGCAAACCAAACAACAAGTTGGTTAGTGCATAGTTAGAGCATTTTTGGTGCACGGATGAACCATGGGCATACACGGATTCATAAGATTCACCATGGCTCGAACTTGGGGGAAGCCACCACCTTCCCTCTTTTAGTATTATTTTTTATTAGCCATGGGGTTTGAATCCAAATGTCATTTTTCCTGGGACTCCCAAGTTGGGAGTCTTAAAATTCCCGAAATTAGGAAACTTGCCACTTTGGACACCCATAACTTTTTGTACAAACGTTTGATTGAAATGAAGTTTGAAGCAAAATTTTATTTATCATTGAAAGCTTTCCAACAATATGTGACACATTACTTGAAAACATGTAAATCAAGGAAATTCCTAACTTTTAGTGGTTTGGAATCAAATTTACACTTTAATTTCCAACCATTCTTTTGACCATAACTTGTGTTGTAAATACTCAAATGGATAATGAGACCCCATTTTAGACATTTATGTCTCAAGATCTTTCCAATGGTATAAAAAAGTTTTCAATCCAATGGATTTTAACTTCTCAAATTGTTTTATGAAAATTCAAGACTCCATAAGGACTCTAACTCCCAAAGTGGGAGTGCACTAGGGGGTGTGTGGGTTCATTCCCTCACACTCTCTTGCACTCCGAATGTAAATGTGATTGTTGGGTTGTATTTTTGACTCACACCTTTCCATGCCCTTGCTTTGGTTGTGAGCCCCCAAGGCTAGAGTTGTGACATAAACCCTAAACCTAATGTAAAGATTATTAAGGTGATTAAGTATATTTTGATGTAACCATATGTTTATCGACAATTATTGTTTATGTTCCATCCATCGATGTGTTTAACTTTTGGACAACAATTACAAACTTACTTCATACATTTTACCCACAAAGATGAATTTTAATAAATCCTTACATATTTTTATGAAAATTAATATTTTTATTTTAAAATTTTGGATTCCATTAAGAAATAACTTAATGTATGCATTTTTATTCACGACAAATTTAGATGATATTTTAATAATAAATATGAATTTTTATTATATTTAATACACTTATAAATGATATTATTACTACATGTATACTAATTTGGTGTGTTTGTAAATAATAAATATCCAAACAAAAAATACAATACTTATTATATATTAAAAATTTTGAATAATTCCAAAAAATCATGCAAATAAAACGCAAATCAAGTTCAATTCAAGACTAATTTAAGATTTCAATAGTGGTTACACTATTAAATTTGTGTTTTTGGACCTTTTTTTATAATGAAAAAATATGAAATTTTTACATCCAATTAAAAGTTATGTGTTACATAACATTACATAATCATTTTGAATATTTTCAAATTTGAAGTTGAGTTGGACCAAAATTTGTGTGTTATTCAACAATGATTATGCTTGGAATGGGTCATTATACAATGAATGGATTCAACTGCAATTGAAGTTCGAAACTAACTATAATATTTTCCAAGACCATTCAAGGTCATAACCACTAATTTTTCATAATTTACAGGGGTTCTTATAGACGTAAGAATATCTGAAAGGCTTTTCACCTTTGTAGAATAGTTACTGATGTTCATCTTGTTTTTCTGTAGATTAGGTAACTTTTACTTGAGCTACATTTTGCAAACTTGTGTATTATTGTTATACATCTTCACCAATGTATTTCAAGCTTACTTAGATGATTTTGCACCTTGAATATGCATAATCATTGAATTGAACACACTCACAAAAAACCAATACAATTTTTATAAAAAAAATTCATGTCAAGATTTATTTGTTTGAATTTATTATTGTGTGGGGTTTTCTAGGAAAAGAGGTTATTTTTCATCACCTACTATGAACTCCTAATAACCTTTCCCCATTAAAAAATTCATAATTTTAAATTTCCACATTTAAAAATTATTTTTATTTAATTATTCAATTACAAATTGAGAAAAGATTGCCCATCATCTCTCAAGGAAACACTCAATGTCTTCTTGGGATTTCACAAACAATTTGTTTGAAGAAATGATTTTATTCCCTTGAGTTTCTAAGATTAAGGTTAAAGTTAAACAAAATGAACCTTGCATATGTACATATCTCTTGAGTATTACACATGTTCTCAAGAGTGCAAGAAAGTGTGAGGGAATGAACCCACACACTCCCAAGTGAATTATATCATTGGAAAGCTATTGAAACATAGATGTCTAAAATGGGTTTGCACGTCCCATTTGAGTACTTAAAACACGTTATGGCCGAGAGAAGGGTCAATTTGACTCTTGACCACTAAAAGTTGGGAATCAATTTGATTTACTTATTTACAAGGGGGATGCTATACATTGTTGGAAAGCTCTTGATGAGGGCTACAACTTTGCTTTAGACTTCACTTCAATAAAAGGTCTGCACAAAAATTGACAGGCCTCCAAAGTTGTGGAAGTCCTAATTTCGAGAATTTTGGGACTCCTAACTTGGGAGTTCCAAGACAATATGACATTTAGGTGTAACCCCCATGGCTAGGAAGAAAAAATATTATAAGGGGGAAGGTGGTGGCTTCCCCCAAGTTTGGGCTGTGGTGAGTGTTGTGAGTCTGTGTATGCCCGTGGCTTGTTCATGCACCAAAAAGGCTTTAACTATGCATTAATCAATTTGTTATTTAGTTTATGTAGGTCCATGTGGATAATTAACTCATTTTTCACTTGTCCTAATCCCCATCTCGGAGTTCCAACACGCCTTTTTTACCGTTAAAGTGTTATAAGCTAGGGAGCGTACCCAACTCCTTTTCCTTCCATTGTTTTCACCTTTTGACTCGCAATTGAGTCTGTTAAGGAGTTTGGGGGTGCATCATTTTTCGTATAACATTTTGTATGGTATGTAGTACATGATTACATACCAATTTTTTGTATGAAGGTCTTGAGAATGTATTTGTGTTGCACAATCTTCAAAGTCCAAACTCCTTTCCTCAAGTTTTTTCAAATTGTATTTGTTTCATTCCAAAATTGGTTTTGATATCTTTTCAATGTAAACTTTTATCACCAACAACTTTACAAAACTACACAGCTTATATATGAACTTTCATCGATCTAAAATTTTGGTGTAACATAAAAAATTATGTCTACTATCATCTTTCAAAAATTCAGTTCATTTAACTTCATAAAATGAAAGATCTTGTTACTTTCTTGAAACCATGTCAAACTAGGATTCAAACACATTGATTTATAACTCCTTTTCCACAACTCAAAACCACTTGAAATTTTGGGAGACATAATAAATGTCTTCCACATTTGTTCAAAATTTCAGCATTATTAATGATGATCACAAAGAATTATCAAGTTTTTAAGAAATTAATTTCAACTTTAAATATATGGCATGAAATTTCTCCCAAACATATAATCTTTTATGATCTATAAGATCCCAAAGGTGCAAATTCAAAAACACTGAAACAAACGAGATATGACAAAAAAACTAGATTTGACATAAAATCTTCAAAAGTTCATAACTTTCACAAAACATATCTTTTTCTTTTGAAAATTTGAGAATAAAAGTGTTTTATAATGTTCTACATTTTCTTTAAGTTTCACTCCAAGATCTTTTCACAATAAAGCTAGATTTAGATTTAAAGATTTGACTTTCACAACTTTCGATGTGTTGATCTATTTTCACCTCCTTTTTCTTTTATTTTTCTTGACATTATTTCCTTTCCTCTCTTCTCTCTTGCACTTGAAAAACTCCTATGATATTACTATAGACTTTCAAAGTTTAGTTTTTAAAATTATATAACTTTAGATCATTTTCAACTTTTTCACCAAACAATGTAAGCTCTAATACCATGTGAACAAATATGATATTTAGTCAAGTGCAAACATAAATTTCTATTGAAAGGAAACAAAAACATGATGTTCACAACATGGAACATAACATCAAAAATTCCTCAAGGTTCTTTTCACATCAAAGACACAAACTTGTGCAATGAAAAAAAAAAACCAAACCATCAACACTAAGGTATTTAACTAAAAGACCAAACAAAAAATAACCAAGTTAATTTCTACGTAAAAAATTAAATCAACCTTGTGAAAGTAACCTAGTTACTTTTGTACTCCAACAATTAATGAAAACCTATTTAATTGAGTTTGAATTTTCAATAAAGTAATGGCCACTATAAACCATTGTCCTAAGCCAAAACCACAATATCCAATGGAATCATGTAATCCCATTGGTGAATGCATAGGAATGGTCCCAAGGTATTTTGACAAAGTCTAGTACAAATTTGATTCAAAATAACAAAAAACATAATTGGCATGAACCAAAGTTGGAAGCATGGAGAACCTACATTTAACCTAGATTATAAACTAGTTCATTTCATTTTTATTTTTTTATTTACTTGTATATGGGGTTACATAGGTGTACCATGGACCATCACATAATAGAAAACAAAGGCCAACAATACCATAGATTGGATTATAATGAAGATTACAACAATCTAAGATGCCACATGCAAGAGGTTGTGTGATTAAAAATAAACAAAGAGTGCATGGGATAAATATAAAAAGGAATGAATAATCTGACTTGCCATAAAATTGGAGGATATCCAACAATTAGTGAAAGAACAAAAACCAAAAGAAATATTCAACATTAGTTGGAATAAAGAACAAAATAAAAGCTATGGATATCGACAAGCAAAAAATCTTGAAAAATGTAGGTTGGATTTGCAAGATATGAAGAATTTGATAATGTGGAACCATAACATTAACCACAATAGAACAATCTAGCTAGTCCTTCTAGAATGTGATATCAAATCATGCAAACAAAAAAATCTTGCATAGGTGATTAGATTATAGTGGCATGGGGTTCCCAAGTTGGTCAACATTTAGCCCAATTAATGATTTAGCAACACCACTAACTTGTTCTAGCAAGTATGAGTCATTAGGTTGAACAAGTAGTTATTCTTCAAGGAACAACTTACTATGACCAATCATGACTTCACAAATACATAGGAGTATGTCTAAAAATTTATAATTATTATTAACATTCAACAAATTCGGTGAAGGTATATATATGAATATTTTACACATTGTCAAAAATGTGTTTTTAAGTAAGTAGTAAATAGCATTGATCATTTTAATAGTGTAATATGATAAAATGTAATTGTTCACATCTGTTATATTAATGAATTAAATTGAAGTGTAGTTGAATGATTCTAGGAATTTCATCTTTACTGTCCAAAGCATCTGTTACCAAACATTTGTCAGGTAACTGAATGGTAGCGAAATAACATTGAATTGTCAAAATTGCAGCATGGGAAAGACTCTATTGTAAGTAAGGACATTAGCAAATTGTCAATAGTTGTTACCTAATCCATTAAATGATTGGCATTAGACTCAACAAACACATTGAATAATTAGTTGTTTTTACACACAAAAAACCAATTTAAATCAATAATCATTAGATATACCTTCCTTGAATGGTCATGGGTATAGGGATGTAGGAAAAGTCAAAAAATGATAGCATCCTTTAAAGAAGAAAATATAAAAAACACATAGTGGACATAGATGAAACATTTTTAAATGCAGAAGGCTAGTGAACTTCCAACCATAGCCCAACACATGAGTAGAAAAAGGCTTGGTAATAAGTGGATTCATATCAAAGCGAAACAACAAAAGTTAACAATGGCACCAAAGAAAACAAGGAGACGTGCCTTATGAATTCCTAGATGAGAGGTGTTATGTCTTTTCTTAGAGTGGAATAAAGATGTGTTGTGTTGTATTTGAGCAACTCTCATACCTTCTAATTCATTTTTTACACCACTGTGAAGGAGATAGAAGTATCAGGAAGAGGAAAGGAGCTTGATTTTTTTCAAGGGTAGGAGGAATCTTTAAAGGTAAGATTTTTTGCATTGTAGGCCCAGATGCATTGCATTATGAATGAAAGTACATTAATTGAGAATATTTCATGAATTCTAACTAGTGGATTATTATCATCAAATAAGGAGGTAGCGGTAAGCTATGGCGAAAACTTAAGGGATGACAACAACAACACATAAGACAAGCCATCATCCTTCAATAAATGTTAGCGCACTTTAGTTTAAAAAAACAACTTTTGGTTAATAGAAAATGTGTTCATAGCTTAAGGTTCAGGGTTTTTTCATATATCAATCTAACATTGTTTATACATTAGTTTAAGATTACATTTGTGAAGGCTTGATAATTCTAAGTAGTTTAGTCCCTGTGAGTTCAACTAGATCAATTCAAATTTTAACTAAGATATTTTTCAATTTCTTAGGTAAGGTTTCAATTAGTTTATTTGTTTCTTACACATTTCAATTTTCATTTAAGTTATCGGTCAAAGTAATAAAAATGTATAAAAATTCTTACTTTCATAAATATGATCAGTTGAATGTTTAGAAACCCCACTTTAATTCTTATTTATGAGTGCAAGAAAATATAACCTCTTAGAAACAAATTGTTTGTCTTTTTTTTAGGGTTTCACCAAGTAGAGAGTTAGGACTTGAGTTCACATATGTATATATGTGTTCATTCTTACAAAAGTTTTTCTTGTTGATCTTTTTGTGCATGAAGAATGAGAAGACCCAAAGACCCCAGGAGATCTCAACACACCTCAAAAGAAAAACAACAAGTTCGAGGTAAGAACTTGAAATTTCAACTTTGGTTTTTTTTCAAGTTTTCATGTGTAGAAAAATATGAGTTCAAGCTTGGATTCAAGCTTAAGAAAACTTGAGTTCAAATCCAAGCTCAAGCTCAAATTTTAGGGCGATGGAAAAATCGGCCAAAAAAAAGAAATAAAAGAAGTTGAGCCTAGGCTTGGCTCCAAACATGGAGCTTGGCGCCATCTCAACTCCATCTTCATTTGCTCCTTCCAAGCTTTTATTGACATCAAGAAAAGCTCGGTAAAAGCAAAAAGAAAAGCCAAGCTCTAGTTCAGCTTTAGTTTTTTTGGCTCCTTCTGAGCTTATCTTGACATTGAAAGAAGTTCGAAAGGAGCAAAAAAAAGAGTCGAGCTCTAACTAGGCTTTAAATTCAAAGCCAAACTAGAGCTCAACTTTTTTTTTTAATGTAATCAAGTTTTTCTCGGCCCCAAAAGAAGCACGGATGGAACTTTTTTCATTCTTATGGAGCTTCTTTCAATGCAGA
>Ga0116227_10010080_pt1 | contig 16717 bp, 8 predicted proteins | sample S1TSphgellanicum_FD_89693 | JGI IMG/M metagenome (GOLD analysis project Ga0116227, IMG submission 89693) | Host-associated microbial communities from peat moss isolated from Minnesota, USA - S1T2_Fb - Sphagnum magellanicum MG | ecosystem: Host-associated > Plants > Peat moss > Unclassified...
CATAATTTTTTTTTTTTTTTTTATTTTTAGTTTAGTGTTTTTTTTATTATTTTTTTAATTTAAATTTTTGAAATTTTTTACAAAAGGTTTAATTTTTTTTTTTTTTTTTTTTTTTTAAATTTTTAAATTCAGAAAAATAAAATATTAATAAAAAAAATTATGCCGAAGTCACCCATGTATTACAATAGCATGAAAGTTTTACACAGTACCCAATACCAAGACCAGACTGGTATGAGTTTTTAAGGAAAAAAAAAAAAACCTACCACCCAATAGGTTTAGGGTTTAAACCCTACCAGAACCAGGCTGGTAGGTATGTTCAAAAGTGGGATACCAGACCAACACTTGGTATGAACCCCCTCTTTCTTTTGGCTCAATTGCTCTGGAAGCTTAGCAAAGTTGAGAGGCAAAAGATATAGCCAAACCTAACCTAACCTAACCTACCCAACTTCTAAGGCAACATGATGAAGTTAGCAGAGACATGAATTATAACACCCCTAATCATCAAGTTCCAAGAGGTTATTTGGTTTCCTTCATTAGGTATATTACCAAGAGACACAAAGGACAGGATTGAGGCAGTCACAATGCCTTCATATCCTGCCTTCATATCTTGGATTCTCAAGGTCTTGGTATCAAAAGTGAAAAGCTCACACCTCCCACACATCAAACACCCCCTTCCCCCTCCCTTTACTCAAAAGCTCCTACTGACCTAACCCCCCTCCCCTCCCTCTGCACATTCACAAAACAATTTGACTCTTAAAATAATTCCAAAAACCCTTAATGCTGTGTACAACAAGACCCAAGAGCTTAATAGACTTGAGCTCTAAGCAAAAAGTTTTCCCGCACTAATTGGGGTTTTCTTCCAGTTTCAGGTTACATTAAAACTCTTCCAACCCACTTCAAAAAACCTATGGTACTCAAACTTATGCTTGCTTTGTTGTAAAACATAAATTGAGGTTTGGTTTTGTTTGCTCCAAAATGAATTGGGTTATTGCTTCCAGCTGACAATCACTTTGAGGAGGGAAAGTATTCCAACTTATGAACTTGGCTTTCCAGGAGCTGCAAGTGCAAGAGCAAAATGGTCCAGTGATCAATCGATCAATCAAACAATCAATTGAACTCTTGCTTGTTGTTAGCTACATGTTTCTGATCAATTCTCCAAACAATTGAATAGGTAGGAGGTGTTGATCTTGCCACCTTGTAAATTATTATTATATTTGTCGCTTTGCCAAAATTGTGATAAGAGAGAATGATGTTTTGTTTCATCAGTTAATGTGATGTAAAAACAGAATGACACCCAAAAAAAAAAACTATTTTTTGTTTGTGATGGATGATCATAATATGTGCAGAGCTGATCTTTCGAGATCAGTAGTAATTCGCGAGTGTAATACTTTCAAAGGAGAGAGACCCAGGCCAGGATGCGGGAATGCATATCCATCCACATAGGGCAGGCAGGCATACAAGTAGGGAATGCTGCATGGGAGCTATACTGCCTGGAGCATGGCATACAGGTTGGAACATCCTCTCTCTAGAGATTGGTTCAGTGTTTAGACAATGGGTGGTTTTAGTTTTCAATGAACTCTAAAGCTTGTGGAGTCAGCAGGCAATTTGTGTTATAATTTTAATCATGCATCAAGCTTGGATTCTAGGCCTTTTTCTTTTCTGGTTTTACAATTGTGTATGTCTTTTGGTGGGATTTATGTTTTTTTTTGTGTGGATTTGAAACACACTTGCAGCCAGATGGCCAAATGCCATGTGACAAAACTATGGGTGGGGGAGATGATGCCTTCAACACTTTCTTCAGTGAGACTGGAGCTGGAAAGCATGTACCCAGAGCTGTGTTTCTTGACTTAGAGCCGACGGTCATAGATGAGGTGAGGACAGGCACATATCGCCAGCTCTTTCACCCCGAGCAACTCATCAGTGGCAAAGAAGATGCTGCTAACAACTTTGCTCGTGGTCACTACACCAGTATGTCACAATTTTTTCATGATCTATTTGAGATTTCTCAAATTCTTGGCAATCTGAATCAATTATAGAATGAAATTGGGTGTTTTGAAATGCAACTTCTTTTTCCTCGGTCTTAATTTATATTCACAGTAGCTCACATTCATTAATCAATCAATGGAGATTAGGGGCACTGCTTTCTTTCTTTCTTTCTTTCTTTCTTTCTTGGGGTGAATTTTTGCCAATTGGTGACTCAAAAGAAATCCAGTGCCACCACTCACTCATACAAAGGATTTTTTGTGAACAAAATGCACCAAAGTTGCCAGATTTCAAGGAAATCATTTTTCTGGAATCACCTGCATGTTGCCAAACTATATAGCAGGATCCTTTCTTAAAATTCTTTCTTCTTCTGCTTTCCTCTGTAGCCAAATTTGTCTAATTGCAAATTTTGTGTGTGTGTGTGTGCGCCCATCCCATAGTTGGCAAGGAGATTGTGGATTTGTGCCTTGACCGAATTCGCAAGCTTGCTGATAATTGCACAGGACTTCAGGGATTCTTAATCTTCCATGCAGTTGGAGGTGGGACTGGCTCGGGCTTAGGCTCCCTTCTCTTGGAGAGGTTATCGGTGGACTATGGCAAAAAATCCAAGCTTAGCATGACCATTTTCCCAAGCCCACAAGTATCCAACGCCGTAGTTGAGCCTTACAATAGTGTGCTATCCACCCACTCACTTTTGGAGCACACCGATGTCGCCGTCATGCTTGATAATGAGGCCATATATGATATATGCCGCCGATTTCTTGACATCGAACGGCCCACATATACCAATTTGAATCGCCTCATCACCCAAGTAAGTGTGAGCTTCACAACAAAACACATTATTATTAACACATGACATAATCTTCCAATTATCATCATCATGATAGTCATAATAGTCATCAAAATGTGTCTATTGAACATAAATTTTTAAAAATAAACATCCTTTGTATATATATATATATATATCGGCTATTTATTGGAGTGAAAAATATGAATTTTGCTAATTTTTATCAAATTAATTAAATTTTTTTTATGGTGATTGAAAACCCCAAAATTGTTATTGCATTTTTGCGATTCTAAATTTCACTTTTCGATGAATTTTTTTTTGCTTATGAAAAGGCTATTGATGATGATGAACAGGTTGTGTCATCATTAACGGCATCATTGCGATTTGATGGAGCACTAAATGTGGATTTAACAGAGTTTCAAACAAACTTGGTACCATACCCACGCATCCACTTCATGCTCTCGTCTTACGCACCGGTTATATCAGCTGAAAAGGCATACCATGAACAACTCACGGTGGCTGAGATAACAAACTCGTGTTTCGAGCCTTCAAGCATGATGGCTAAGTGCGATCCGAGGCATGGCAAATACATGGCTTGTTGCCTCATGTATCGAGGTGATGTGGTTCCCAAGGATGTGAACTCCTCGGTTGGGACTATCAAGACCAAGAGAACCATTCAATTTGTAGATTGGTGTCCCACAGGATTCAAGTGTGGTATCAATTATCAACCACCAACTGTTGTGCCCGGAGGCGATCTTGCAAAGGTACTATTGGTTATATATGGCACAAATTATATACATATATAGAAATTCTGAAAATTTTATTTCAAAAAATTTCTCAAACAACATATATTTTGTGAAGGAAAATGAAGGATTTTTTTGGAATAATTTAAATAATTTGAAATAATTTTCTTTCAAAATTAATTAGCTATTCAACAACATGTGCTGAAATCACCTTGGACTACAATACCACATACATCTTAGAGTGAAATGAAAGGAACCACATATTTTTATCTAAGACATGTGTCATGAGCCAAGGTGTATAAAGAATGTTTAGGAAAACTTGTACCCAATGTAGATGTTTATGAAAATCACAAGTGGCAAAGTTGTAACAAAACATAATTAAATAACAAATGGGTTTTATTATTATAATGAAATTATTTGGCAATAGGTCCAACGAGCATTATGTATGATATCAAACACAACAAGTGTGGCTGAAGTATTTTCTCGACTAGACCATAAATTTGACCTTATGTATGCCAAGCGAGCATTTGTGCATTGGTATGTGGGAGAAGGCATGGAGGAAGGCGAGTTTTCAGAAGCTCGGGAAGATCTTGCTGCTCTTGAGAAGGATTATGAGGAGGTAGGAGCAGAATCAAATGAAGGTGATGGTGAAGGAGGCACTGAGGATGAGGCGGTGGCATCTCAATAGTTAATTGTAGTTTTTTTTAATAAAATTTAGTGAATTGCAGTACTTAAACACTGAATTTGGGAATCACACTTAATGCTCATTGGAGTTTGAAAATTGGATTTAAGAAATTGGCACTTGAATAGATATTCAACATGTATGTATTGTGTTGATGTAAGTAGGGAGAAAAAGTTATGTCTTGGCATTGTTGTAAACTTGTCAAGAACACATACATGCACCTAATTTCAAATAGGAAGCCCAAAAGAGAAAGTAAAAGCAAATTGTTGATGTAGTCTTCAAATACTCTAACATCACTCCATCCCACAAATTCTAAGCATTGTGGTGTGATGACTTATGTCATCAAAATCGGCAAAAATTGTACCTCAATAATTTGTTGATATTATTGACCTTGCAAGGACCAAGTAATAATATGAGATAATACCAAACTTTTGATGACTTGCAAAAGTCCGATCAATTTGGTCACAACACATCTTAAGGGACATCCTTCTTACCAACTATTCAATTCATGTTTGGTCACAAAAGCAATAAGATATATGCAAAGGATATTCTTGAACCCAATAAAAATCTTGGGTTGTTTGTAAGGCTCCTTTTGGGTTCCTCATGACAAACCATAATCGGCTACTCCGATGATTTCCTTGACCTTTGTGGTGCATAGATATTACTAAAAACTGTACTTGAATCCTTTTTCCAGTCATCAGATTTGTTCAAGAATACCTTGAAATGGTTTAGTTGTTTTATTTGTAGATGAAGCTTTTTATCTCACCATTTTGATTCCATTCCGAGAGAGATTGATGAAGAATTGTGAAATAATAATGTATTTTTGCTCAGAACACATATAATAATCTAGCATATCCTCAGTCCCAACTTCCATTTTCTTGGTGTTTTTTACAAGCAATTATGGTGCACGTATAGTCTTCTACTGACTCTATACTCTCAGCTACCGAACTAAGTTCTGATGGGTTCCTTCCTTAAACACGGGTTGGTTTGATCAGCTAAAATTTGAGTCTTCTTCATTATGTAAGGTGGAGTGTGGGTCTGGTATATGGACTTTTAAACATACTCGTCTGGGTATATATTAGTATTGAGTACTTCTCAATTTTTCATACCAACTTGGATGTTGAGGAGTATGTAAAATGTTTTGGTATATTATAACAAATTTGCTATGAGATTGAAGTTTGGTGTTGTGCAATAAATTGTCCACCCTATTTCAAAAAAGGTTGGGGTGAGGATTTATTAAAAATTTCCATCTCTCCATTTTGTATTTTTGACTCTTGAGTGTGATTGGCATTTTGCACCATGGATCTCATAGGAGGACTAAACAATTTGCCACTAGTTTGAACATCTATGATAATACATTGCTTTGTAAGTATCTAGTCAATTGACCTACTACTTCAAAAGCCTTGGTATCAATTTTGCACTTCGTCATCAACCAATGCCTATGTTTTATGGCAAACAAAACCCATTGAAGAGAGGTAAACATGCCATTGAATAACAGTGCAGGTTAGGTATACACTTATGTGATCTAGCAAGGTTTGTTGCATTGCATTGCTTCTTGCATCTTGGTGATAATATCCAAATTCTTGTATCAATTTTTTCTATAAATTGTATTCCTAGGGTTATCCACATTAATTATTTTATACATTCAATTTCTTTTTCATCAATTTTATTCAATATGTACCAATGACATTCAAATAAATTGATTGAAACATTAAACCTAAAAATAATTTCATCTTGCTATGGTTTATGAAAGAGAGTGTTGGTTAAATAGGTTTGCACAAAAAATTATAGTGAATTGTGTTCAAGAGTATGCAATGAAATCGAATGTTAATGACAATCTTAAAAAGAACATGGAAAGTTAGATTTTAAGAAAATAAAAAGACTTAATAATTTGCCAACAATTAGTTTCTTTAAGAACCCATTCCATCCATTATCAATTATTTATAAACCCACAACATGATGAGAAGTGGCATACAAACTTGATATCCCACTCCATTACTTATGTTATTCTTGAGCTTCAAAGTTTTAAAGGTGCAATAATATGTTGTATAATTTGAATTTGGATTTTATGGACCTTGTATGTTGCATGCACAATCTTTATATAAAATTTGTGTGGGGACAAAACATAAACATTGGGTTGTTGTAATTCACACATGTTTGTGAGAGGGTGACCTTCCTTGATTATAACATTGTTCAAAGTGTGCAAAAAAGTGCCCTCTTAATTTGGTTTTAGTTTGCTCCATCAAAGTAATAATTGGTAAATGACACGTTAAAAACCAAAGCCCAAACCTTCATACCTTGTACTTAATGGGGGTTAAATTCTAGAGCACCATAGTGTTTTGGCTCATGACTTTATACTTTTAGTCCATGTGAACATCTTTGAGCTTTTTGAGCCTTTTTACAACACTATTACAAAGTGTAGCAACAAGTGCGGGATCATCCTTCAAGAACTCGTCATACCCATCAATTTCAGAAACATCACCAAAAGAAATGGCAGCATAATTGATTACTGCTTGCACCAACTCATGTGCATCACACTTGATTCCAAGAACGTAGAGTTGGAAAATCTTCTCAGGATGAATGCTGTTGACTAACTTCTCTTGACAACATTGATGTAGCAATGGAATCTTGTATTTTTCAGCTGCGCGTAACAATTCATCAGCAAGGGAGTCCATTGCTTCATCATTCACCGAACCAGTGTAAAAGAAATGCACAAATGATTGCAAAGCTTCGTGGTCCATGTCCATTTTTAACTCAATTGGACCATCATTTGTTCCTTTCATCCTTAGAAACATTTCTTTGAAAACTTCAGATTTGCCCGTCTACAACCCAAATCCATAGTGCCAATTAGTGCATGATGAAGTTCTTGAACCTAATTGCTACAAATAATAAAATAGCTTCTAATCAATCATCTTGCCCATAGTAAGCTTAAATATTTTATTTTGCTACAATTCTATCAACTATTCTATACCAAGCTTAAAGCTAAACTAAGTGTTGCACTAAGTTATAGAAACTCGCAAACACCTTACAATTTGGAGATTCCCACATTAATTATATGTGGTGCATGGTAAGGTGCAAGCTAGCCTAGCTACCAACCAATGTGGATGCATGGGAATGCACCAAACGACCATCTGTGGCTTGCATGATGACATCGGTAAATGGAGGGAGCATAGTTTGTGGATCCCATGAAGAAACAAATGTTTGCTTATCCTTTAGCTTTTGCATCTCATCTTTGAGCATTTCAACCTCCACATTGGAACACATTAACGGCATTCCTTTCATCTTCAACACTTCACTCAATTTTGATGTCTCTTTCATGTGTGAAAGGAAATTGCAAATTCATGCATCTAGCCAACCAAGGAGGATTATAGAGTGCACCTTGCAAAACATATAAGGAGAAGGTTTTGAGTTTATGTTAATCTATTCAAGTGGGAAAGCATGCCATCAAATATGAACTCCCTCGGTAATATTATTATTATTATTTCACTAAATGATTTATGAGGCACTTATGTATTGATTGATTAAGCAATCTTCGCTTCTAATGAGTCAAAAAACTTAATATAAGCATTTCAAATTTCATTTCTTGCCATGGGTCCAAGTTTACAATAGTTGCGGAAAAAACATATCATTGGTTGTTGTCATACACAATTTGATAATTGTGTAAGGGGTTTCATGTTTTCTTTACCATTCATTCAATCTTTTGACTACCAACAAATTTTTCAAACAAAATGCACCCAAAAACTCAAAATGAACAATTCCTTTTTAATGCCAATTTGCTTTGACTACATCATAGATATATAGATATATAGATCATAATGTTTGTAAAATATGTAAATGTTCACAATATGCACACAAAACAATTTGGGGTGCTTTGTTGAGAAGCTTAGCCAAACCAAGTCCTTTGGGTAGATGGAGCTTTGTGTTTTCCCAAGAAGAGATAATCTAATCTCCTCACATTCTCCAAACAAAAGCCAAAAGAATTCCCCAAAGTCATAAAATTAGATGAAAAAAAAAGGGAGGCAACAGGTTTTGTTGTATCTCCAAAGGGTGTTTCTCTTCATGTTTTTTTCTCTTTTATGCCCCCTTATAGTGTGTGGTGGCTCTTTGCTTCTGAAGCGTTTGATTAAGTGTAGCCATCCCTCAACCAACTAACAACAACAAGAATTAGGAAATGCCAATAAGACTAATCAGATTTTACATCCATCTCTTGAGTCATGATTTTTGTTCATTCATTGTAAAATATCTGTCTGTCTGTTTGCATCTTTCTCTCTCTCTGGCTTTGGGGGGGGGGGGGGGTTGGTGGTTAAGTGGCCAATCATCTGTAAAACAGTTTAGCCAAATTTGGCTATAGACAGGATATGAAAGCAAAAAGTGTTAAAACTTCGTTCACATTTTTGGCTAGGTGCTAGACAACCAACCCAATAGAGAAATATGGTGAGTAGGTACTCCAAAACAATTGTCCAAATCTTGCAACTGGAAAACCCAAAAAAAACACATACTTTTAGCCATTTTGAAGAAGGAAAAAAAAACTTCAATGGGCTTAAAGTTAGCCAGAAACAAATAAAATCCTGGTCTTTATTAAAGAGACAAATGTAATATTTACAAACTGCGAATCTGATCTAGCCATTTTGAAAAAAAATAGAAAACAGATGTACTTTTCGCCATTTTGGTGGAAACAAAAAGCGGACAGGCAAAATTTAGCCAGAAAAACCCAAACGAGGGGGGTTTAAAAGAGTAGAAAAAAAAGCCACAATATGAAGCTCGAATCTCAATGAAACAACAGGCACGATCACGGTGGGACTCGAACCCACAATCTCCCGCTCCGGAGGCGAGCGCCTTATCCATTAGGCCACGCGACCACGGTTTAATAATTTCAAAAATTTAACTATTCAACATATATTTCAATTTTGACTGTTGGCTTTTCCAAATTTCCCATTTTCTCTGGGTATACTTTCCAATTTGAGGACGGACACCAACTTGACCTTCAAGAGTAGGCCCAGTCTACTCTTCTATTAAAATAGTGAATTGAACAAATAAATTCCATATTTTCCTATTACTTATTTTTCATTAGTGAAAATAAGGCATATATGTAAATTCAAAAATTCTCTATGCAGAATCCGAATTACATAAGTTTTTTTTTGAATTTTGCTAGAATTTAACATCTATCTATGAAGGAAGGTAATTTGTCTTGATTTGATTTGTTTTGTAGATATGAGATCCACCGGACTGGGCGCTTCAGATCGTGTTCTTGGTGTCTTTGGAAAGCTCTTGACAAGGAGGGTTGCATGGGCTTGGTTCCATGATGTTTGGACTTGTGGTGCTAAATTCTTGAATAGTGAATGATTTCTTCACTTGAAATGAAATTAAATTGCAGGTGAAAATTTCAGAGGAATTGGAATGTGCCTTTGGTGTTGTTGGAAAGACTTGATGAGCAGGATTTAATGGAATTTATTTGGTAAGATTTGGATTCAGAATATTGGAGATATTTATTTTTAAGAGATTTCTGCTGCTGAAAATTCAAATAAATTCCAAAAAACCAGGTTTTGGAAGGAAAAATCAGTTGAGGATGTGGTAACACTTGGGCCAACGGCACAGGCCACACTAGTCTATCTATTATGGAAGGTTGTTCTTTTGGTTTTGTTTGTGATGGTAAGATTTGCCAAACCATACTCCCCCCAAAATGCACATTTGATACTCTTGGAAAGCCTTAGATCATGTGTAAGGGGTGCACCAAGGTGATTTCATAATGTTTAAACATACATTGCAAAAGTTATCGAATATTGAATAGCATTTTCATTTGACAATTCAAATGAAAATTGAAAAATTAAGAAAATTGGGAAGCATGTAATTGGTATTGTTGGAAAGCCTTTGATGAATAGAGTTTAATGGAGGTGATTTCATAAATTTTAGACATGAGGTGCAAGACTTATTAGGCTGGGGATTCTACCATCTCTGCTGTGATCCACTGGTGAATAGCAGATCAACAATTTTCAGCTCATGTAGGACTTAACTTACTTGCACACAGAAATCAGTGTAGAACAACAGCTTATGATTCAGGACAGTTCTAAGTTGTAGTATACTTTGTGTTGGAGCTGCATATAGAGTTGTGGAGTAAAGTGTGGTGATGATTCATCAGCTGTTTCATGAGACATTTGGACTAGAAGCGCCTGTGTTTCCTACTGAGAAATAATGAACCTCAATATTTGCAAGAAAATCAATACAAAACAATCGGGGCCTTTCTTCAGATAGTGACGTTCCAAGCTTGGAAAAACCTCATGGAAAATCTCCCTGACACATTGACCTACAAAAGAGCAACAATAGGCATGATATTATGACAAATGCCTAGAACACCAAAAATGCTCTCAAATGCCAACTTAACTGTGCTCTATCCCGATGTCAATAGGAGCTCAAAGACCGCATGGTACAAAGCATCATTGCACAAGAATCCAAGAGAGAGCAGAACATTTAGAATTTGATGGACCTTGATTTCCATACCGATAGTCAGTGTTTCATCACTTTTGTTTCTAAGCAATGTAACAGAATTCGATGGCCATATGTAGGTGATTAAGTCTTATGGCTGTTCAAGGCAAAAGATGGTTGGGCTACATATGCTTTCTGGCAATCAGCAAAGGGGATTGTTAAAAAAAAAAGCATTGACCATTCATCCTTATTTTCTCACACAAGATATGGCACCAAATCCATTCAATGATTTTTCATTTCATTATTGCCAATTGCTTTAATGATCTACTTTCCCTTAAGATGATGTGATTTAACTATTAAGGTTCATTGTTTTTGACATTATAACAATGTACTATGGAATGGTCAAGCCCTTGCTTACTTATTGTGTTGGTAAGGTCCAAAACAAGTTAGGTGATGCACCTACCATAATGGGCCAGGGCAAGACCATTTCATAACATTAAGGTATGGGGTGATGGACTCAACAATTGGAAAAGAGATAAATGTGTTCAATAGACACATGTTTTGGTCATTATTATGAGTATGTGATCATCATTAGAAGATTATGCCTTATAATGTGGTCAAGAAAGTGACATGATTTGCCACCCTAAACCTTAATGTACATGGAAGCATGCATGTTCATGCAAATTAGTGATTAAAATTTCATCGGGAGGGATTGTTAATTTGTACTGAGCTTATGGGTTGATTTTCCAATTGATGGGGGTTTGAGGTGCAAAGGAGGTGGTCATTGGTAAATGGTGTTTTGTGAATAATGTTAGGGCAAGGGTTGTTGTTTCCTTGGAATGATATAGGATTTATTAAAATTCTAAGTGGTGGAGATGGTGCAATAAATTCGCATATGTGAGTTGAAACTTGAATTACATATTGCACATAAGTTTTTTTTAGGATTGTGTGTAGTTTGCATTCATGAGACTTTTGTTGTTATTTACCTTTCAAATTTCCATGTGTGATTGTTCTTTGCTCAATGTACGCTTGGTGAAAATCAATCATTTGCTTAGAGGCTATTTATGAAAGGTGTGTGCACTTTGAAACTAATGCTACACCCTATTTTAACACATTTACTACAATTCAATTTTTAATATATATTTGTACAATTATTCTTGTTGGTTATTTCACAAATATTCCTTGCATTTGCTTCAAATGTTGCATTCACTAATTTTAGGAGTGGGCACCAATATAAGCGGGATATGTGACAATGATAATATTGAATTTTAACAAATCATGTGTGCATAATGTGTGGAATCAATCTTGCAAGCATAAGGCTTTTTGTACCAATTTGGGTGGTCTATCGCTAAATCCAAGTAAACTAGGTTCAATGAAAGGAAAAAAGAAATCATTAAGGAGTCCAAGTTTTTGCCCATAGCCTAAAATGAACTAATCACAATTAGCAAACAATCATGAATATACATTCAAACTTATATTGTTCAAAATGGGAGTAGAATACCCATTTTGATTTTATTGAAACATCTATGTTAAAAAACAATGCCTAGTTAAGTTATGAATGGTATCTTAAGCAAGCTTGGTTCATTGTAAGCTAACTAATGTCATTTGAAGCAAGTATGTAATTTGATTTCTTGTGAATTAGTCATTTTAATATCCTAGTTATGACATGTGAAGATGGCATTTTGAACTTTTAAGGGATTCAAAATGGGAATGTTGCAGTAAAAACAAGTTCATTTATCTTCAAGGCTAACATGTATTCATTGCATGGTAAGATATTTCAACCTTATGTTTTGTCTTGTTTTAATCTTCTAGTTCATTAATGTTTTGTTGCACATGCTTTCATTGGTTTGCTCATCTAAAATCCTAAAATCATTGCATTTGTGTGAACTTGTTGTTGCATGCACATAGGCTCAACTTGGCCACCTAGATGTTGAGCCATTTAACATTGGTTTGTCATATTGAAAACATGTTGTCAACCTTATATTCATATTTCTCACTATCGTAGAAAAACACCTTGAGTTTATGAAATTAAGAAAATTCTTACAAACCAAGGGGTTGAAGATTTTGAAGAACATCAAAACCATATGGAATTTTATGTTAACCCAACCCATGAGGGGTCATGGATGAGTACCCAAAGTCACTCTAATGAATATGTAAGAAGATAATAATTCTTTCAACGTTGCCATTATTGATTTCAAATATCTTATTGACATTTTGTTCCTTAATAATTAGTATAATCGAATTAGCATGTTTGTTATTTATGCTTAGATTTGTATGCTGCCTTATGCAATTTGCACAAAATAAGATTTATTTGTGTTTAATTACCTTGTAGTTATCAAAAATTACCAAGTAGAAAACATGATTTTCAAGTTAAAATTGGAACTCATAAGAAATTTTTGACTCATGATTTCTACTAGGCACAATACAATTCTTTTGCAATGGGTTATTGGCCCCCTTCAAATTGAACATCAAAGTTATTGAATACATGTTTTTTGAATGCACATGACAAAATCTATGAACTTTTCATTGGGATTTCGTCATTTCTAGGATTATTTTAACTACTTTAAAGTTTTTTTATAGTAATCATTGCAACTTTCAATAATCAATTTTATAACCTTCAATAATGTTTAATATAGAAAGTTGTAAGCACAAGTATGTTAATTTTTCTCCCTTAAATGTGTGTTTTTAATTTATTTTCATTTAAAAACCTATATATTTTTTGCTTTACATATGCCAAAGTTTCACAACATGATGTTGTTCCCATGTATGTCAAAGCAACACTTTTGTTGGTTTTGGACTTGGATGTTTTGCTTCCTAACTCTTAACCTCATAGGTTTGTTAGGAAAGGGAAATGTTTAGTTATTGGATTAACCATAAGATTAAGGATAGTTTCAATTTTCTTGTTTGTGATCAATGTTTTTTATGCATATTGTGCAAAGTTGTGAGAAAATAATTGATGATCATGTGAAGATTGATTTATTATTATTTTAAAACAGAACATGCTTCAAATTAATCATGCTAGGACAACTTTGATGGAATTGTAACACTAAAATCAAATTTTAAAGATATAATTTGAAAATAATATAAACTATTACCTAGGGTAAAAATTGGGTATATATGGTTAAAAAATAAGAATCCTAAGGTATGGGTCCTATGCATAAGGATCTTTTGACTAAGGACTTACTTTGGGCTCGTATAGGGGGTTTAATTAATTATTTCAAATTATGTGTAAATAAAAGTCAATTAGGTTGATTTCACTTGTGGCAAAACATTAGATTCTAAAAAAGGAGATTCCAAAAAATAAAAGGTTCATCCATGGAAAAGAGTATGTTTGAAAAGATTAATATGTGACATAATACCATTGATTCAAAGTAAATGACCAATAATATTTATTAAATTTAAATGAAAGGGGCGGATGTTTCATCCGTTTTCCCTTCATGCATTTTAAGGGTTTGTGAGTGGAGCTTTGGGTTCATTCTTCATTTCCATATTTTCATGTTGCATGTCCATTGTTAAACCTTGTAATATGACTTTTACGTGTAATGAACCTATTATATAATAAATTTATTATGTTATTTTTTGATTTTGGAAGAGTTCATAAAGGAAAATTTTATGTGTATTTGGTGATTAATCCCAATATTGCAAGGTTTTTAAGTATGTGTAGTGAACTCATCATTGGCCTTAGCCCACATAAATACCAAACATTAAGCATGTGTTTTGTGATTATAGCTTTGGGCTTATGACCAAGGTTTTAATGAAAGGGGAATGAGCTTGGAGAGTGTTTTGAGACTCAAACACAATCTTGCAAGTGTGGAAAATGTGTCTCAACGTTCTCAAGTTGAAGTTGGAGTCTTGGAGTGTTGCAAATATTTGGAACAAAAATATAAATAACAAATTGTGTCCATATTAAACCTTTTTTAAGTTGTTGGAAAGGTCTTGAAATGAAGACATTGAAAATGAATTTACAATGACCTTGATTTGGAGATTTAAAACTCAATTGTTAAAAATTAATAGTTTGATTTTTAACTATTAAAACTTAGAAAATAAGGGTCAAAACACATCTAATTGGAGTTTATAATTTGTTATTGAAAAAGGCCTTTCCAAGGACTACACCTTTGTAGTTGAAATTTTTTCAACAAGAGCTTGTATGTGGGAATCATGAGCTCATAATGTTGCAAGATTCATGATTTGACAAACTTGAATTTCTTGAAACTCCTCCCAAAGATATCAAATCTTTTTATTACTTGATGCAACTCTTGTTGTTAGTCATAAAATATAAGGAAGAGAATGATGACATTCTTTCAAGTTCAAGTCGTGGTGTGTTTTGTCAATTGAATTGCTGATGATTTGTCTATGCACCATTTTGACTTCAATTTTCACTAATTGTTTTTTATTGCGTTGTGCATAGTGATTTCATTTTAAACTTGTGTTTATGAATTCGTCCTAGTCCCATTATGGAATTTTCATGTTCTTTTCTTTGTGCAAGTTTAAGGAACATATCTTAACATTGCATTTTGTTGCAAAATCAAAAATTGATAAGTTTTATACCTCGATACCATTTAACAAAACTAGGGGTGTGTCAACATGGGTGATCTTGATTCAAAAAATGTAACTATCACCACTTGTATTGTGTGTGTTATGTATATGTTGTGTGGGATTTTGATTCATTCAATCTACCTTGCGTAAAAAAAAAACTCATTTAAAAAATAATTTTCAAAAAATCTTAACTTGTAACTCATGTTGACAAGTTCCATTGAACAAACAAGTTTTTTAGCTAGTTTTAAGTCAAGTTTTAAGGTATCTAAATTGATCCAAGTTCACAATTTTTCCAAAAACTAGAATGAAATCCAAACTATGTAAATGTTTTTTTATTGAAACAAAAACCAAAACATGAACCTAAACCCTATTAACCCATTTTAAATCGATCTAGGTTCTCTATGTTGAAAAATACAACTTTTTTGAACGAACAAAAATCAAGCCATACAAAAATCAAGTGGAGGTATTAGTTTCAATTGGTTGTAAACAATGAATAGGTACACACTACCTTAGTAGGAAAGGGTATTAGCCGATGTCGAGAATGATGATAAACAAATTAAATGTCATAATTTTGGTATAGCCAATGAGAAGGTTCAACACGTCTTTAAAAAAGCTCAATTTTTTTTTGTTTTGGGTTGGGAGGGGGAATGGATTTTGTTTGTTGTTGTTGTTCTCGATGTGTTCTCACTATGTTATAGTCAAATAGCATCACACCTCTACCCCATATGTAAAGGGGCCTAAAGCTAGTGATTTTTTGGGGGCAAATTTTTGTCATTTTGAAAAAAAAAATTTAGAAAAAGAATATTTTGTCACAAATTTTTTATTTAAAAAATTGGTCAAAATAATTTTAAAATTAAAAAATCACCACAAATTTGACTACGTAGTCATGTGAAATTCATGTTTGTGTGATTAGCTCTTACCTTGTCCGACCCTTTATTCCCTTTATTTTGGGAATATTCCAACCCTTGGGCGGCCTTAATTTACGGCTATATAGGTAGCGGTGTGATTGGCATTGACTCGTGGAAAAAAAAAAACTCCTGTCATATTTGTGTGATCACCTCTCACCTTGTCTTAGGCCCTTTATTTCAGGAATGTCCGCACCTCAGGCTTTTTTTTTTTTTTTAAAAGCCGGTGAACCCTATCACCTACCGAGCAAAGCAAAGCAAAGCAAAGGTAAGCCGTGCTTTTTCTTTTTTAAAGGAATTTTTGTTTGTAGCCAAAGTGACAATCATCCATAGGAAGATGTAAAAAAAATGGCGATCATCCTTATGAAGGTTTAGCCAAATCTGGCTATAAACCAGAAATAAAGTACAAAATATTTAATGAAATATATTGAATCTGGTGATTTATTTATTTTTTATTATTTTGGGTTTCACTTTTTGGCGAAATTTCGCCCATAAATAAATAACTAATTACATTTAATATTATATATATATAAAATGGGGGGGGGGGGGGGGGGTTATCCAAACTCACCCCAACCCCACAAGGGGCGCCGCCAAACGTGGGCCCAAAAAAAGGCCCAGGCGGAACACCAGGGCGGCCCCCGGCAACCCCCCCCCCAAAACA